>Ga0209355_1002169_pt1 | contig 11010 bp, 1 predicted proteins | sample LauGreSBDMM110SN_3_FD_187563 | JGI IMG/M metagenome (GOLD analysis project Ga0209355, IMG submission 187563) | Freshwater lake microbial communities from Lake Michigan, USA - Sp13.BD.MM110.SN (SPAdes) (version 2) | ecosystem: Environmental > Aquatic > Freshwater > Lake | place: Lake Michigan, USA...
AAGGAGCGCCCCATTGGTAGTCAGATCCAGTGTAAGATAGAATTGGAGCAGTACGCACTGAGTATGTCTTACCGTATTGCAATTGCAATACTGTACCCAAGCTAAGGTAGTTAGAAGCAGCGCCTCTGTTTACATAAAATGAAAGACCTACTGGTTGACTTTGAGCGTCTAACTCAGTGAATTCCCAGCGCCAGTTCGTTGCACCACATACCCATGGCAATGAAGCTACAACAGCACCGCGGAAACGTGGGCCTGCAGCACATCGGTCTGTAGTACGAAGAGCTGTAGCTGGTTGAGTAGCTGTAGACATTGAACAAGGAGCCAATGCAGGAACTGAAATAGTTTCAGCTACACCAGCAGCATTGTTAATGCTATAGGTATTCGTGATTAACACGTTGTAAGTAGATCCGTATGGCAATGTTGGCAATACGCTGCCCAATACACAGATGTCTGTTGTTTGAGTGCGAGTATAAACGTTACCTGCAGCTGGACCAGATACGCCAGTGAATGTAAATGTATAGCTCGTTCCAGCTGCACCAGCCCAAGTTGCCTTGAAGTACTGACACAATGTGTATGGACCTGGACCGTAGTCACATCCACCACGCTTCAACATCTTCGCACAGATAGAGTAAGTACCAGTACCTAAAGCACTGTTGTAGTTACGCACACCGATTTTGTAGACTTGACCTGCAGTTAATCCGTTGTGGTTCAAAATTTCACCACCCAAACCAGAAACTGCATTCTCTTGTGCTAATAGAACTCCAGCAGCCGTTTGCAATTCAATTACGATATCAGCAGCCGATGAGTTAACAACGATGCTAACACCTTCTGAAGTTGCAACGAATTGGTGCCACTTATCTTCACCTGTTAGACAGATAGTTTGAGCAGAACCAGAAACCGTAGCGTTCACAAGTGTACCGTTAATAGCGTTACAGTTTGGCCAAATGCTAGTAGACATTGAAGTTGCGTTACTTGGGTTTTCACCTGGGTTTAAGCAACCTTCTTCAGACGCACCGTTACAGTTGTCATCGATAGTGTTTCCACAAATTTCGATTTCACCTGGGTTAACGTTTACGTTAGCATCGTTACAATCTGTCGTGTTTGCAGCATAACCTGCAGGTTGGCTACAAGCTAATAAAGAAGCACCAGCACCGAAGCCATCACCGTCAGTATCGACATACCAAAGGTTGGTTGGATCAATGTTTACAGTTACTACTTGTGTAGCTGTTCCAACGTTTCCGTTAACGTCAATTACACTCCAAGTAACAGTAGTGTTACCAATTTGGAATGTTGCAGGAGCGTTGTTAGTAGCAGAAGCAGTAACACCACAGTTGTCAACAGAAGTTGCTGAACCTAATGCAGCAGTTGCAGTACAAGAGTTCAATGCAGCAGTTACCGTAACAGCTGCAGGAGGAGTTACTGTAGGTGCAATATTGTCCACGATAGTAACAGTAAATGAAGAAGTAGTTACGAAACCTTGCGCATCCGTTGCAGTATAAGTCACTGTCGTTGTACCCACTGGGAATGTTGCTCCAGAAACGTAGTTAGAAACAGTTGTTACACAGCTTTGATCATCGGTTACAGAAGGCGCAACCCAAGTCACAGCGCGACCGCAAGTACCTGCTGTAACGTTTTGAGTGATGTTAGACAAAGCAATGTCGTTATTAATCTTAGGAGCAATGTTACCTAAATCTGTTACTGTAATTACATATGATCCTAAAGCATCACCTGCTGACCATTGTGAAACTTGAACGTAATAGGTCTGACCTGGTATTAAGCACTTCGCATTCTGGATAAATGCATTAAGATTTGCACCACTATCATCATCAGAGAATAACTGAGTGAAAGAAGCAAAGCTACTGCAATCTGTTGCACTGTAAATGCGCATGTAGTTATCGGTAACTCCCGCATCACTTGATTGAATAGATACGTGTCCAGAAGCTGGAGCAACGAATTTAAACCAAATAGAAGCAGTTGAACCTGAGGCTGCGCCATAACCTGCCGTCTCACCTGCTTGAACAGTTGAGCCTTGAGTTGTGTATGCATAGCCACCTTGGTTACCCATAGTTAATGCAATTGCATCACAAGCGTTATCGTTGAGCACACCCACCGAAACAGCAAGCGCATTAGAGATAGCAGTACATCCACCCGCAGAAGTAATCTGAGCTGCGATGTAATAAGTACCGTTCAATCCAGTGAAGTTTAGGTTTTGGGTGTTCAATGAACCACCAACTGTTGCCCATGGACCGGTTGCAGATGTTGTTGAAGACAACCATGAAATGGTGTGTCCAGCAGTCTGACCTGTTAGGGTGTAAGAACCTATACCCGGATTGGTTGCAGTAACATCGTTTGTCATAATTGAAGTTGTACCTGAAATAGTACCACCGTTTAGACTTTCAAATGTTGGAACATAAGGCGAAGAAACTACCGCAGTGGTGTTACATCCGTCTGTTACGTTTGCAGTATAACTGTCTCCATCACTCACAATTGTTGTGAATGATGTGCCAGTACCAATTTGAGTACCGTTGTTCGACCAAGTGATGGTTTGAGTACCACCTCCACCGATTGTTGTAGCATTTAATACCACAACAGCACCTGGACAAACTGCACCAGTTGCAGGAAGCGAGTAAAATACTGAAATAGTAGCATCGTCAAAGGTTAAATCTCCACCAGCCCATGAATTGTTGGTTAAGGTCATGGTGTATGAACCTCCCGCAGGATCAACAGTAATTGGGAATGACAAGTCTTCTCCTGTCAATATAACATCTGAACTACCGAATGCCACGCTGTTCAACGTAATAGAACCAGTGATAGCCACTGTAATGTCCGAATCAAATGTACTCGACCAAGTTCCACCAACGGTAGATACATTAGTAAAGTCAAGTGATGCAGAAAGAATGGTTGCACCCGCTGGAATGCTCAATGACTGAGTTGGATTAGTATAAAAGCCAGCTGCTAAAGCGTAGTTGGACAGAGGCGTCGAAGTTACGTAAGCGTTTACAACAGGTGTTACTGAAACTGTTAACGGAGCTCCAACCACTAAGTTAGCAGGAACTAAAGTTCCATTACAACTTGCGTTTGAAGCCGCAGCATAAACTGTGTATGTTCCACTAGCTGCAGGGCTAGGGCAAGCACTAGTCCCAATTACATCTAAAGTAGAACCTGAACCAATAACAATAGTTCCAGCAGCATCTTCGTACCAAGTCGTGTTAAATGACTGACTGTAATTTAATACAAGTTGAACATTAGCAAACGTTGCATCAATTGTTCCGTTACCACCGTCATTAAAATCTTCAGACAAGGTTAATGTAACAGCACCTCCCGAAATAGTTCCTGCTGGTAAGTCAATCGTAAAGGATGGAATATTACCAGGTCCATTGGTTGAACTAATTGTAGTTGTTGCCAATGTTACACCTCCGGAGAGAGTAACTTCAATTTCACTCAAATAAGATCCGTTGATTGCATTTATGTTAGTCATTACTAACGAACCACCGGTAATAGTTGCACCAGCTGGCACACTTAGAGTGATAGGACCAAAGTTAGTAGCTGAACCTGGCGATTGCAAGTTGGCACCGAATGTTCCAGATACCGAACCTGTTGCCATTGATACGGCAGTAACATTACCTACAGTTTCAAACTCACATGCAGTTCCACCTGTTGTAACGCTTGTTGGAAGAGCATCTGGCTGAGTAAGCGACAAAGCAAACGGCCCTGCTAATTCGTTGGCCGCGTCTTTGATATACACGCTATACGAACCTGCTGCTAAGTTAGTTGGCAATGCACCATACGCACCTGCAGGGTTACCTGAAGCAACTACTGAGTAGGTATAAGGCGCCGTTCCACAAGTCTGAGTTTGTGAGAATGTTCCATCATTTGAACCGTAACAAGTTAAGTTAGATGGGGTAAGAACCACACCGCTTAATCCTGAAACGGTAAGGGTAGCAGAAGCTATTGGTCCAGTACATACTCCTTGAGTATAGGCTGCATACACAGTATAAACACCTGAAGCCGCTGGTGAAGGACAAAAACTTGTACCAACCACGTTCAATGTTCCTCCTGTTCCAATTACGTTTGTCGCTGCTGCATCTGAATACCATTTAATATCAGCAGTACTTGGGTAAGAATAGTTCAATGTTAATGACCATCCTGTCAAAGTTCCTACATCTCCACCTGCATCATCTGCTGCGGAGAATGTCCAGTTACCGTTCGTATTCGAGAACAAAGTAGACAAGTCACCCTCTGGGGAATAAGTCCCTGTGAAAGGAGCCGATCCACCTGTTATCGGATTCGAGCTAGCACTAGAAATAGTAGTATTGGTGTAATTTGGACTGCCACCACCGTTGTCGCTTGACAAGTTAACAGAAACACCACCTGGGCCTATCAACGATAAATCTAGATCACCATCAAAAGTATGGGTAATATCGAAATTCACGCTTATTCCTGTCAAAGTAGCACCCGCTGGAATTCCAGAAACGCTCAATGCAGAGGTAGTTGTTGCGTTATCATTAATTGCAGATGTTAATGCTCCTGAAGAAACAGATTTTGTTCCTGTAACTAAGGCAGTTGCAGAAACGTTTCCTGTGGTTACTCCAGAACAAGCAATTGCATTAACAGACGTTGTTGCCGCTGTTATTAATGCAGGCTCAGTAATGGTGACAGCAATTGGTGAATTCGTAAAGTTACCATCTGCATCTGTAACATACACATCATATGTACCGGCAGCTAAGTTTGTTGGAATAGGACCAAAGGTACCTACCGCAGCGCCTGTAGCAACTGCCGAGTAAGTGAATGGCGTTGTACCACAACTAAAAGATGCTAGTGCAAAGCTACCGTTTCCTGCACCGTTACAGGTAAGATTGATTGGTGTTAATACAACTCCAGACAATCCAACTACCGCAATACCTTCATATGCAGGTGCTGAAGAGCAGTATTGAGTAGAAGCTACGATTGAATACAAGTCGTCTGACGCCATTGGCCCCACAGTAAGTGTTCCAGATGTTGTGTTTGTTGAAACACTCGTCGACAAGCTTGTCCAGGTATAAGACAAAACAGGAATATCGCTAGACGCGGTAATTGTTGCATTGCCATTTGTACAAGCAGATACTTGAATTGGAGCAGTAACTACTGGAACCGGACGAGATTGAATAGTTGCTGAAGCAGTAGCTTGACAACCTGTTGTTCCATCCGTAAAGACTACAGAGTACCAACCAGCAGTAGTAGTAGTCACAGAGCTCGAAGAACCTGCGCTAGTCATGGTTGCAGTTCCTATAGAAGAAACAGTAACCGTTTGCGACGCTGGAGGTGCTAAACCTACAGTTGATGCAAACAATGCAGTGCCTGAACCATTAGATCCAGAGAAAACGGTATAGTTGTTTTCAGTTGGATACAGTGCTGCAGTGTAGTTAACCACAATGGTTGATCCAGGAGATACACTAAAGTTGTAGTAAACAGGACCGTAATCAGTAGCTACAGTGCCACCGGTAACAACAGTGGTTCCGTCAACAATCACGTTAACTGCTCCTCCATTCCAACTATCACCCCAAGTATCGTTCAAACGGATAGAATAAGTTGAAGTCGCTGCTGAAGTCCAAGCAAAAGTACCTGTTCCCGAAGCATTCAAAGTTGCTGGCGCAGTGCCGCAAATAGCTGTGTTTCCTGTGATCGATGTTGTTGCACCTTGTTTCGCTATAAACAAACTAGAACCTGATCCTGTAATGTTTGTAACAATCAAATCATAAACACCACCTGGCAAACCTTGAGGCATAACCACACTCATTTGAGTAGGCGAAGTAACGCTGTACGAAGTTGCAGGAGTGCTAATACTAGTTGATAATTCAACAAAATTAACAGCACTAACAGCAATGAATTCTGTTCCTGTAACCGCAATGGTAGAACCAGGGCAAGCCTCGGAAGGATCTACAGATGCTAATGTTGGCGCAAGAGGTATAGGTGTTACCGTTAAGGTATAATCCTCAGTTTCTCCGTAGGTAAAGGATCCACATGGATTAAGAATTCCATCCTGATAAGAGGTACCCATATCTAAACGAACGCGCATTCTATAGTTACCTATAGGCTGTCCTGCGGGTACAGTCATTGAAGCAGAAAGTGGATTTGTACCGAATAATAACGGCGAGGTATACATAGTTTCACCTGCATCGTTAAAATCTAAGTCATTGTTCCAGTCTACCCATACTTTTGCAAAATAATAATAGCCCGACGGACCGTAAATCGTGTTATAGTTTGCACTTAGGGTGAACGAACTACCGGGAAACTCACTTACTGATAGCGTAGAGGTATAATCCCCGTATCCGTTAGTAGACAACGCAGTTGTATTATTGAAGTTAGTTAAGCCACTTGTTGTTGCAACATTTGACAACCATGCCAACGTGCTTGTTGAACTTGCTACACAATAACCAGTATATACATTTACTAAAGGCGACCATTGAGATTCTGATCCTCCGCAATTTGCACGGAAGTACACATCGTAACTTGTATTTGCAGTTAAACCTGATAAAGTATAACTTCCAGATCCAGACGAAATTGTAGCTGCTTGGTTAGTCAATAAGGTTCCAGAACCTGGAGTGAATCCAGCAGGACCATACTCGAAGTCGTAGTTAGTAGCTGTTGAACAACCCAAAGTCCAGCTAAACGTAGCTGAAGAAAGAGTATTACCAGAAGCAACTAATGCGCCCGGAGAAGGACAAGCAGGTGGTGCTTGAATGGTGATTAAATAATCCTCTGTTTGACCATACAAATAAGCAGCACATGGTGTTTGTACAGGACCAGTAACATAAAAGTTATCCGAACTACGTATACGCATTCTGTGAACACCAGCAGGAGGTGTACAACCTAATGTAATTGTAAATGAAGCTGTTCCATTAATAGGAATTGGTGACCCCGCAAGTGTAGCACCAACGCGTTCCGTAACGTTATCAAATACTAGGTCGTCGTTATAATCTATCCAAACTGCAACACTCTGCGCATATGCATTAGCACCTACAGTAATAGTGTATGACGAACTTGGTAAAAGTGTAGTTGTTAATGCAGGATTACCTGTAAAATCAGAGTAACCTGCCGGAGCAGTTGAACAAGCAGTGCCGGTAGAATTTGACAATGTATTTAAAACAACAGAAGCAATAACATCTCCAAATGTACAGTTGGATGTTGGAATACAATATCCAGTGTAAACATTCAACGCAGTTGCGTTAGCACTGGTACATGTACCGTTTGTTGCTCTTACACGCACGTAGTAATTGGTATTTGGGGTTAAACCAGTGAAAACGTAAGAAGTTACGTTACCCACGTTTAAAGCATCATACCCTACTATGTTCGTTGTAAAACCACTTGTATTAGAAACATCCATGATGTAACTTGTTGCACCTGTAGAAGCACCCCAGTTAGCTGTAAATCCGGTAGTTGAAACACCAGTACTAGCTGAGAACACAGGAGTCGGAGGAGTATCCAATATAGTGATTGAAATCTCGGCTGATGAAGATGCCGCACCGTCATTACTACAAGTAGAAGTAAGCACATAAAAGTAAGTTCCTACAGTCAACGCAGCTGAAGTATAGCTTGCAGAAGTTGCACCAGTACCGCCTGTAACGTTGGTGTAAGTACCACCAGAAGTAGTCGATACTTTCCATTGGTTAGTGATTCCAATGTCTTGAGAAACTCCTGAAGCTGACATTACAACAGCTTGACTACAAACAGGACCAACAGTTGTCATTGCAGCAACGGGAGTAGAAGGGGATCCTGAACATAACTGTGCTATTTGAAACTCATCGATTCCAAGATTACAACTTCCAAAACCATAGTTAGAAGTTCCAACATATCGGAATTGAACATTGTGACCACTATATGAAGACAAATCAAAGTCTTTCAATAACCATTGGTTGGTACCTTCTACAGTTGTATGGGTGATAATATCAGTCCATGCACCTCCGTTGTCAGAAATTTGGACTTTCAAAGGCGCAGAGTTTCCTGCACTTCCTAACCAATAACGATAATTCAAATGGTACCCTGAAGCAGGAATAACAAAAGTTGAAGTCGTTAAATAGTATGGATTATAAGTTGTGGTAGCGTTAAAAACATTCAATCGCGCAAAGTAAGATCCGGCAAATGGAACCGCGGCACCATGAGCTGCATCCGCAGTAACTGCCTCCCAATGAGAAGAAGCTCCTGTTACGGCTTCTGTTGCAGACCAACATGAACCTATGCCGCTTGCAGCAAAAGAATTTAAATAAGGGACACTTGCAGCGGCAATTGGGGTGTAAGAAACTGAGTTCGAAGTAATCGAACCACCACCATTCGCACAAGTAGAAACCAATTGATAGTATGTAACAGCACTTTGTGCGGATGCCGTATAAGACGAAGTTGCACCTCCTGAGATATTAGTCCAAGTGCTGTTATCTGGAGAACTTTGCCATTGATAGCTCATACCAGGGCTTGAAGTTAAACCAGATGCCGATAAGCTAAAGCTGGATCCATAACAAGAACTTGCCATGGTTAATGATGCAGTGCCTGTATTTGGCGTTCCTGAACAAGGTTGTGTTATTTGAATTTCATCTACAGCCATATCGCAAGTTCCTGAACCATAGTTTGAAGTACCTCTGAAACGAATTCGAATTGATTGACCATTATAGGAATCTAAAGCAATGGTTTTAGATAACCATGTGTTTGTTCCTTCTGTTGTAGCATGCGCCCAAAGGTCCGTCCATGCACCTCCGTTGTCAGAAATTTGGACTTTCAAAGGCGCAGGGTTTCCTGCACTTCCTAACCAATAATTGTAGATTAATTTGTAACCAGTAGCTGGAACGGTAAAGGCTTGAGATGTTAAATAGTAAGGATTATAGGCTGTCAGTGCATTATATACATTGAGACGACCGAATGCAGCTCCTGCTGCTGGAGCGGTTGGACCATTGGTTGCGTCCGAAGCCACGGCATCCCAACGCAAAGCAGAGCCCGCAACAAATTCACTGGCATACCAATTCGCTCCAAGGCTTCCTACAGCAAAACTGTTAAGAAAAGGAATCGTTGTTACAGGATCAGTGTAATAAACTGTTACACGTCCTGCTCCTCCTGCTCCACCGGCGCGGTTAGAAGTACTACTTCTGCGACCACCACCACCACCAGAACCTGGACCACCTGCAGCTCCGGTAGCAGTAGTACCACCGTTTCCACCAGCTCCACCCTCAGCCAAAGCCGTGGCTCCAGTGCCATTTGTAGCGGTGTTTCCGTTTCCAGTAAAATAAGCTACGCTACCACCACCGCCACCTTGGGAAGCAGCAATACCTGTAGCTCCAGCTCCTCCGGCATAAACGATAGTTCCCGTCGAAGAAGCTGCAGTACCACCAGCACCACCAGCACCTGGTGTAGTAGAAGTAGTTCCGGATCCTCCAGTACCTCCAGCTGCAACAACCAAGGTAGTACCGAAAGATGAATTACCTCCGACAGCTCCGTTGGCACCTGTGCTAGCTCCAGCGGTTCCTACAGAACCAACTATAATGGTATATCCAGTTCCAGGAACTACAGCAATTGTAGATTGGGCATAAGCACCACCACCTCCGCCACCGCCGGCAGCATTGAGAACAGTGGCACCACCTCCACCACCACCACCAGCACCCCATGCTTGCACGGTGATACTAGTTACACCAGCTGGACATGTCCAAGTGTAAGATCCTGGTGCATAGTAGGTCTGTGCCGAAACAAAGCCTATCGCTCCTAAGAATAGAATTATGAAAGTCAAGAATCCTTTCATAACCCCGCCCCGCGTTCGTCCTGGAGACGAGCCCGTGGTAGTGTCGAACACCGCTTCATCACTAGGATTTGACGGCAACTGAGAACGTAAAATACGATTCATAAGTTAGATTTAGTTAATTAATTGATTGATTAGGTTTTGGCTGAAAAACAGCGTTACAATAATAAGACGAAATTATCTTATGAAGATGCCTGTGTTAATTATTTTTTTTTAAATTTAACATAGGAGATGGGGAATGACTGTTTTTCAACATATTAGGGGCGAAAAAATTTTCGCCCCGATGTTTCAAAAAACAATTGACCTTTTGTTTCCAATAGATTTTTCTACTAAGGCAAAAAATCGAGAGAATACAATGCAAAACCGTTTTCTTTTTCGCTTTGAGCAGGAGAAATACGCTGAAGTTTGAATCCAGATTCTTCGTAGGCCTTGGCTCTTAAATGGGATTCCTCATTTCCCCAAAGGATCAGATAATTGGGTGAAGGCGCAGGAAGGCGTTTCGCGTCGTAAAAAGATTGATGCGTGATTTGCTGTTTCAGTTGATCCAACGATTTCTTATTTGTCATAGAAAACGGATGCACGAACTTCCCAACATAATGCATCGGCAACCAAACCGACTCTTCGCCTTTCCAATTGTCAATCACTACATTCTGAAAATCCCCGCGTTCGTACAAGACCTTTGATGCTTCAAGGTATTTTGATTTTGGGATGTAGAAGGAATAGGCAACGGTGTAGATGGCGGAGAGGTATATTGACCAGCGCATGGCTTTGTGAAGCCAAGATTCTTCGAAAGATGTGTTACAAGATTCTTCGAAAGATGTTTCACAAGATTCTGCGAAAGATGTTGCACAAGATGCCTTGCAAGATGCTTCGCAAGGGTAGCGTTTAAAAATTGTTCTTATCATCAATAACAAAACGAATGGAACGGCCGGTAATAAAAAGCGCTCTTGTCGATTCGGAAAAATGAGATGAAACACTATGAATACAATTGCCCCAATAATAATTGGCACCACTTGCGAAGCATCTTGTAACACATCTTTCAAAGAATCTTGTGAAACATCTTGCAAGGCATCTTTCGCAGAATCTTGTGAAACATCTTGCAAGGCATCTTTCGCAGAATCTTGTGAAACATCTTGCATGGCATCTTTCGCAGAATCTTGTGAAACATCTTGCAAGGCATCTTTCGCAGAATCTTGTGAAACATCTTGCAAGGCATCTTTCGCAGAATCTTGTGAAACATCTTGCAAGGCATCTTT
>Ga0209355_1002171_pt1 | contig 11004 bp, 4 predicted proteins | sample LauGreSBDMM110SN_3_FD_187563 | JGI IMG/M metagenome (GOLD analysis project Ga0209355, IMG submission 187563) | Freshwater lake microbial communities from Lake Michigan, USA - Sp13.BD.MM110.SN (SPAdes) (version 2) | ecosystem: Environmental > Aquatic > Freshwater > Lake | place: Lake Michigan, USA...
CGGGACGAACAACGTCAACAGTCGCCTGGGCTTGGACGTCATCGGAACTTTCAACCTCCAAGGAGGCTCTTTGACGCTCAACGGCGCCAGCTCCGCCGCGACGACCGAATCCATCACGACCTTTAACGTCGTGAACGGTGGCGGCCGCATCGAGCTTACGCCTAACGCCTCGCGTGCGCTGACGTTTGCCATCGGGACATTGAATAATACTAACGGCACCGGCAGTGCGGTGTTCGCCGGCATCAACGGTACGGCTTCCGCTAACGGAGCGGCCAATCTCACAATCACGACGCTGACCCTTCTAGCTACGCAGGGCGGCGGGGCTAACGGTACCACCACCATGTCGATCCGGAGTGATATCTTGGGCGACGCCAGTGCGAGCGGGCTGGGTACCGGTTTCTTGGTCAAAGATTCCGCCACGAACAATTACCGTGCGCTGGCCGCCGGTGAATTGAATTCGACCGTTACCACTTGGGCGGGCACGCAGAACGCTGGCCTATCCGGCACCATGACCATCGCGGGCGCGACCGCCGCGAACAGCATCACGGCCAGCGGCACGACCACCCTCGGCTCGGGCCTCAATGCGACGGCCTTTGGTTCCTATGGACCCAACGGCGGCTTGCTGACCCAATCCCTTTCGAACGCCACGGCGACCCTCGTACTCGACGGAGCCACGGCCACGATCAACGTCGGTTCTTGGACCACGACGACCGCCGGGACGACTCAGTTCTTCCACGTGGTCGGCACGGGCGTCCTGAACATGGCGTCGGCTTTGGGTATCGGCGGTACTGGCGGCTTGGTGAAGGCCGACGATGGTACGATGAACCTTAATAATCGCGCCTATTACACCGGTACGACGGTGGTCAACGGCGGTACTTTAAACCTGAATTCCGGCGCCGCGAATACGCTGTCCGTGATTCCGACGGCGGCGAACGCAACCGTAGGGGGTTTGACGATCAACGGCGTCGACGCCGTCGTCGACCTGAAGAATAACGACCAAGCCGTGGGCGCTTTGTCGAGCAACAACGGCCTCCCAGGCATGGGCGGCACGCTCACTAATTCTGGGGCCAACACGGTCAACTTCACAACCGTAGGCACGGGTACCTTCGGCGGTGTTATCAGCGGCAGTCTTAACCTGGTGCGCGCAGGTAGTTCGACCACCACCCTGACTAACGCCAACACCTACACGGGCACCACGACGGTGCGAGGCGGCAACTTGCAGCTGCGCGACTCTGGCACGATCAGCAGCACGGCTGGATTAAACCTGCTCTATGGTACGTTGAATTGGGATAATTTTGGCCTGAATTCGACCGCGAACCCAACCCGAATCGCGGCGACGAACGCCGTCACCCTGCGTGGCGCGACAATCACGATCAACGGCGCTGGCTCGACCGATACTACCGTGGCGCTGAACAGTGTCACCGTGGCCGGAGGAGGAAATGCCATCAACACCCTCCCTTACGCCAACTATACCGGTAACATAAGTCTCACAATCGGAAACCTTATCCGTACAACCGCTTCCAAGAGCGGGGTTAATTTCAACGGCTGGTCCAACAATAACTCGACGGCTGGTTTCAACAGCTTGGGCTACCAGGGCTTTAACGTCAGCAATATTTTCCTAACGCAGCTGAACACCGCCTCCGTGGCGTTGACCAACAACCTCATCGGCGGTTGGGCCGTCACCAACGGGAGTAGCTTTGCGACTTATAATACGACATTTGGCGTCATGGATTTAGGGCTGACCTCGGGTGGCTTTACTTCGCCCGCCTATACGGGGACCAATGTGGGCGCTGCCATGGTTTCGACAGGTAATTATAGCGATGCTGAGCCGACTCGTTCGATTCCCGCTGGAGCCAACGCTGCCTACTCCTGGCGCCTCGTGCCCTCGGGCAATCAGACCATCACCTTCCCGGCGGGAGCTACCTTGGCGCTCGGCGTGGGCATCATCCAGAATGCTGCCTTTACCACGAATTTGGCCGCAACGGATGCCACCAATACCATTTCCGGACCTGCAGGCGGCGATCTCTACTTCTATGTGAATCAAAGTACCGGTACGATGACGATTAGACCAGCGATCATCGGTACCAGCTCGATCATCCTCAACGGTCCTCAGACCCTTTCCTTGGCGCCTCAATTCGCGTCGAACACCTATTCGGGTGGCACCTATGTCAACGCCGGTACTTTAAATCTCAATGCCACGGCGACGTTCACGGCAGTCCCTGGTAACTTGTTCGTCACCAATGCCGCGGTGACGATGAGCGGTACCGTTGCTAATCAGATCGCGAGCGCCTCGGCCGTCACAATCAACGGCGGCGGTTCGGTCACTTTCCCGAATTACAGCTCTGGCCCGACCCAAACTCTCGCCAGCCTGACCTTCCTGAACGAAGGCGGCGCTGCCGCTCCCACTTTTGCCTTGGGGACTCCCACCGTCTCGGTAAGTACGGTGATTCTTTCCTCGGCGACTCCGATCACGTCGACGAATAATAGTTACGCGTTCACGCCGATCGTCAGCGCCGGCTCGCAGACCTTGACGGCCTTGCAATTCAGTGACGCTAACCCGGTCATCACCGTTAATAGTGGCCTCGCCGAAACGGGTCTGACCATCTCGGCCCCGATCACGCAGCATGCGAATATGCTGACTTTGACGAAGACGGGTAACGGTGCCCTGGCCCTCAGCGGCACGAGTACTTTCACGACGGGCTTTGTCCTTAATCAGGGAAGCCTCATCTTCGGCTCGGCGACCGCCGGCACGCCACCCTCGATCACATCCGGACCAGTCGGTACGGCCACGCTCACCATCAATGATGGCACATCCATCTTGAGCGACGGCACGCGGCGCACCATCGGTAATGCCGTGACGGTCGCCGGCAATTTCACTTTCGGCGGCCTCGTGGCCGGTAATAGCGTCACGTTCTCGGGTGCCATGAATTTAGGCGCCGGCGCCCGCACGATCACCGTCACCAGCCCGGCGGTCACGGCCATCCTGAGCGGCGTGGTGACGAGTTCGATCTCCAGCGGCACGGCACTCACCAAGGCGGGGGCCGGCGTGCTGACCCTCAGCGCGGTCAGCTCCCTGAACGGAGGAGCGGTCGCCGTCACGGGCGGTATCCTTAAGTTCGGCATCGCCGGGGCGATTCCTACGGCCAGCGCCATCAGCATCAGCGCTGGGGCGGGACTGGACCTCAACGGCTTCAACCTGAATACCGTCACCCAATCGGTGACGAGCGCGGGCTTCATCACCAACTCGGCGGCTTCGACTTCCACGATTACCGTCGCTGGCACCGGTTCGACGGACGTAACCACCGTGGGAGATGTTTCGCTGGGCGCGGCCCTCGCGGACAATTACCTCTCCGATGCCCTGAGTAAGCTTGGCCTCACCAAGGGCGGCCTCGGAACCCTCACGTTCACGAATACCAGCAGCGTCAACTCGGGCAACATCTTGATCGTGGCCGGCGCCGTCAATGGTAACGCGAACAATACCTTCTCGCCTAATGCTACCGTCGTCCTGGGTAATGCCTCGACGGCTACGGCGGCGACGCCCACGGCGACCCTTGATGTCTTGTCCTATAATCAGACGATTGCGGGCATCAAGGCCTGTACCACCACTAATGTCGCCTCCGCCGTCGTCCGGATTGGTTCGGGCAAGACCTTGACAACCACTGGGACCAACACCTTCGGTTCTGATACCACCTCTTCGGATGTCACCACCGTCAACTTCACGGACGGCGGTACATTCGTCGCCAACGGTGCGCTCTTCCAAGTCGGCGGCGCTGCCAGCGCCAGCCTTTTCAATACGGCCGTCACGGTCGACATGACGGCACTCAGTGCGCTCACGGTTAATGCTGGCTCCGCCGGCATCTTCCGACTGGGAGATGTCGCCGCGACGAACGGTGCAACGTCCATCGTTAAGTTGGCTCCGACCAGTACGATTACGGCCAATCTGATCGGCATCGGAGATATCAATAGTGCGAGCTTTCTTCAGACCCTCCGGCTCGGTTCGACTAATAACTACCTCTACGCCAATACGATCACGCTCGGCAGCTCTGGATCCTTAAATAGCCGAGGCTCGGGTACGTTGAACTTTAATAATGGTTCGGGCGAAGTGACAATCCGCGGTCTAGCTGCGGGAACCACCCGAGCTAATCTGAATATGGTGACTTCAGCCATGCCGACGGGCGTCCCGTTGGCCGCTATTTTTGATGCGACCGGCCACACGGCGAATATGCGCTTCGACGTGATGAACTTAGCGAGCCGCACGAACACCTTAGGCGGCACCACGACGGCGACCTTCTCCTTCGATACGGGTACGCTCGATGCCAACGACTTACTCCTCGGCGCCAAGGCCTCCTCTGGCACGGCTACTTCCACGGCGACGATGACGCTCGGAGGCACGACGGCGACCGCTACGGCCGCCTTTAATTCCATCACGAATCCGCTGCGCATCGGGCAAAATACCGGGACGACCTCTACGGCCACCGGCACGCTGAACATCTCAGGTAGCGCGGTGACCGTCGCCGCTAATGGGACCACTGCCATCAAGCTCGGCGAAGCTTCGGCTGCAGGTGGAACGGCCGCGGGAACCTTGAACCTCACCGGCGGTTCGTTGACCGTCGCCGGCAATATCATCCGGGGTGCGGTCGTAGGCACGAGCACCGCGGTGCTTAATCTCGCCGGCGGCATCTTGGATATGGGCGGCTTTAAGATCGGTGGTCCGAGTTCCGCCGTCGGCAATCTTACCACGACGACCTTCGCGAGCGGCACGCTCTCGAATGTCGCGGACATTAATTTTGGAGCTGTTCTTACCAAGACCACAACTGGCACGCTGACGCTGTCTGGAAATAATACTTTTGGCGGAGGCGTCACCATCGATCCCACCGGTGGCATAGTCATCGCCGGAAGCAACAGTGCCCTCGGTACGGGCACGGTTACCCTTGGCGGCCAAGACGCCACCCTCGAACTCGCCGACGGTATCACGATCACCAATCCCATGACTGTTTCGGCGGCTGGTAACCCCAAGAACCTCAAGCTGCAGAGCGGGGCCACCTCCGCTACCTACTCGGGCAACATCACCAACAACGAAGACATCTCCGCCAACTTTGACCTGCACGCCAGCGTCGGCGGCACCTTGACCATTTCAGGCAACATCAGCAGTGGTCACGCCCTCGCCGGCATCGAAAAGCTTGGCGCAGGTACTGTCATCCTCTCTGGTGCCAACGCCTACACCGGCAGCACGACGATCTCGGTCGGTGTGCTGACGGCTGCCCACGCCACGGCGCTCGGCACTTCGGCTGGCGCGACGTCCGTGATCTCTGGCGCCGAACTCCGTCTGCAGGGCGGCATCGCCATCGCCTCCGAGGCGCTGACGCTCAATGGAACGGGTATATCCTCAGCCGGTGCGCTCCGCAACTTGTCCGGCGATAACTCCTTGGGTGGAGCTGTCACGCTGGCGACCGCTTCCAGCATCACCTCCGCTGCCGGTACTTTGACCCTGACCGGCGGGGTCAGCAGCACCGACCAGAACCTGACCATCGGTGGCGCTGGTAACATCACCATCAGCACGCTCGCTTTGAATCTGGGCACCGGCACCCTGACGATGAACGGCTCGGGCACGCTGCTTCTTTCTGTCGCCAACACTTTTGCTGGAGCGACGATCAATAGCGGCACGGTCCAGATCGGCAATGCAGGCTCACTTTCTGGCACCATCACCCTTGTCAGTGGAGCTACGCTCGACCTGAACGGCTTCGCGGTCGGCAACACGATCGTCCTGGCGGAGGGTGCGACCCTGACCGGCGGAAGCATCACCGCGTCCACGGCTCCGACCATTGGTACGGTGGTCACTGCCCTAGCCGGAATCGGTGCGACGCTGACGAAGGCGGATGCCGGCCGCCTGGAGCTCACGGGTGCGAATACCTATACCGGCGCGACTTCGGTCAGCAATGGCACGATCGCTGTCTCGGACTTCGGTAATGGCAGCACTGCCAGCCCTCTCGGGATCACCACTCTGGGCGAACCGGCCAACCTTGTCATCAGCGGCGGTGCCACGCTTGAGTTTACGGGTGCTGCGGGCGCGGTCACTTCGCGTAGCTTCACCTTGACCGATTCGGCCGTTATCGCCACCGGCGCGGGCGCAGGCGCCCTGAACTTCACGACCAATTCGACGATCGACCTCACCGGGAACAACTCCGCGCTTCGGTTGACCGCGAATAACGCCCCTGGAACCATCAATATTTTCCGCTCCGAGCCCTTGGCCGCTGATACTGAAGCTGGCAGGGCGATCGATACCCTCACCGTCGACGGCGTGGGCCAGTGGGTAATCGGCGGTACCGCCAACCGCTTCAAGAACTCGACGACCTTCAGTATCAGCGCAGGCACCACCCTCGGCTTCGAATCGGGGTCGATTGGCTATTCCGCCAGCTCGTTGATTAACGTCGGCGACAACACCGTCCTGCGCTGGTCGGGCGTCAATACGGATGACATCTCCGGTCGCCTAAGAATCGATACGGGTGATACCGCCAAACTCGACATCGGCAGCAATAACGTCGTATTCGCGTCCGCTCCGAAGAACGCTACCGGCGTAGCCATCACGTCCGGAACAATCGAGAAGCAGGGTGCTGGCACGTTGCAGGTCACGTTCAGCAGTCCCAATCTCGCCTTCAATGTGCCGACGGGTAAGCTGTCGGTCAATGGTACGGTGGGTGCGGTGAGCCTGACCAGCTCCGGAACCACCCTGAGTGGCAGCGGAACAGTCGGCAACGTCACCACGGTTACTGGATCGATTCTTTCGGCTGGTAATTCCCCTGGCACCCTCACCATCGATGGTAACCTCCTCTTGGCGGCCTCGACCATCCTCCAGTGGGAGGTCCAGGATGCGCTCGACCCCGCGAAATATGACCAGTTTCATGTCACCGGAAACCTCGACCTCACCCAAGTCAACGAGAGTGGCAAACGTATCGTTATCAATGTGGTTTCCTTGCTCGGCAACGGCAATGGGACGACCCTAGGTGCGCCGTTGAACTTCAATAATGCCGCCACGGCTGGCATGATGCCGCGAACCTTCGACTTCATGCGTGTCGATGGGGTCATCAGTTTCGCGTCTGGAGGTGCCTGGAACATCACCAACGTCTTCTCCTTCGACTTGGACGACTTCCAATATACCAACGCCGGATCGAACAATCTCGGTCTCTGGTCGATTTCGTCGGAAGTCCGCAGCGGCGATACCTACATCATGATCACCGCCGTGCCCGAGCCGTCCACGTACGGCTTCGGTCTCGGGGCTCTCGCTCTCGCCGCCGCCGCGATTCGTCGTCGTCGGAAGAATCAGGCGACGAAAGTGGAAGCTTCCGTAAGTTGATCAGTTGATCGGTGGGCCGGATGCGGAAGGGTAGGGACAGCACCACGTGCTGTCCTAAGTGCAAAAGTGCAAATCGGCCTACGGCCTGTGCAATCAGGAGAGGACTGAGTCGATGACTGCATCGAGGACTGAATCGAGGGCTGAGTGGAAGATGCAACCGAAGGAAACCGGAGACCGGTTGATTGGCTGGGGTGATGCTGTTTCAGGTCCCAGGTCTCGGCTACAGGTTCGGGTGCGGGTACGGGAATCAGGCCCGGGACCTGTACCCGAACCTGAACACCTGAACCTGATACCCGACAGCCGAGACCTGGGACCTGAAAATGAATCTACCGCAGCATCCTTTCCGGTTTCCGGTCTCCCTTTTCGTTAGCTGCCTTCCCAACCGCTAACCGCCAACCGCTAACCGCTTCCACCTGTCTCTCGGGTAGGGGCGCCACTGCGTGGCGTCCGTGGGCGGACGGACGTGGCAGGGTCCGAAAGCTTGCCCGGCGCATCGATGATCGCTCTGCGAACGGACGCGACGCAGTCGCGCCCCTACCTCAAGGCATGAACTCAAAGGGAAACCGGAGACTGGAGGATTAGCAGGGGGAATTTTCACGGGTGGCGGGTGACGGCCACCGGGGCATCGGCCATTCGGGAGTCGGCGTTCCAGCCATCGGCTGTCGGCTCCAGGCCCCCGGCGGCTGGCCGCCGCGAGGGTTTTCCCAGCCGCCAACCGCCAACCGCTAAAACCTACCTTAATGTCCTGTCCCTAGCCCTGGCCCTGTGCCTCCCAGCACGCCTTTGGCGTGCTGGGAATAACTCCGGCTTCCCTCGCTGAGGTGGTTGGAGTCTCTTGAGGGCCTATGGCCAAAGTAGACCTCGAAACCGTCCAGAAGATCCTGAAGTCGAGCGGCGTCGATGTACGCCTCGCGGCCGAGATCCTCAACCAGCTGCGTGATGTCGTGGCCGAAGAGTCCGTCGAGCGCGAGAAGCCGGCCAAGAAGCAGATGCTCGTCCTGGTCAGCGAACCCGAGGAAGGCTTGCCCAAGGACCTCACCGGCTGGGTCGTCCAGCTGCTCGAGGACGACGACCCGAAGGAAGTCTCCGCCAAAATCGTCGAGGTCGCCAAGGCCTTCAACGAATCGCCCAAGGGGCAGCGCGTCCCAGTTGAGTCGTTTGGCGACGCCGTGCAGAGCATCTCCGGCAAACTTTTCAAGGAGAGCGATCTCTGGATCAAGACGCGCGAGCCCGTGCGGATTATCCCGGTGAAGAATTCGATCGGCCGCCGCCGTCGCGACTAAGCGAGATGGTTTCGCCGTATTTCCAGAATAAGGTTCTGGAAAAAGCGAATTTAGACGCGGTTTTTAGCCGATTTAGGGAGGTTGATTGCTCTCGCCTCAAGGGGGGGAGGGGCTAACTTGACCCCCTATGATGAAGTTCAAAAACTTCCCTATCTATCGTATCGAGTGGGTAACCTCCACCTTTCTGATCGGGACGGCTCTCCTTTCGCTGACCGTGGTGCCCTGGTTCCTCTGGACCCAGTTCACCCTCGCCGATGGTGCCGCCAATAAGGTCGAGGGATGGGGCTTCATTTTGGCCCTGTTCGTGTTCTATTACTACGCGACGGGCTTTGGCATCACCCTGGGCTACCACCGCCTGTTTTCCCATATTTCCTTCAAGGCCAAGTGGCCGGTGAAGCTCTTCGTCCTCCTGTTTGGCGCCGCTTCCTTCGAGAATTCGGCCCATGATTGGTGCGCCGACCATCGTATCCACCATAAGCACGTGGATGAAGATGATGATCCGTACGATATCTCCAAAGGTTTCTTTTACGCCCATATCGGTTGGCTCCTTTTCCGCCTAAAGCCACCGGCCCCCATCACGAACGTCAAGGACCTCGAGGCCGACCCCCTCGTCATGTGGCAGCATCGCTACGTCCAGTGGATCGGCGCCTTCGTGGGCTTCGTCTGCCCAGCCGCCCTCGGCTATGGTTACGCCGTCTTCATGGGCTTCGCCAACCCCGGCATGACCGCGCTCGCCGCCTTCCTTATCGCCGGCCTGCTCCGTACGGTCGTCGTCCAGCAGGGCACCTTCTGCATCAACTCGCTCTGCCACATGATCGGCCGCCAGCCTTACTCCACGGACCACAGTGCCCGTGACAGCGGAGCCGTCGCGCTCCTCACCTTCGGCGAGGGCTACCATAACTATCACCACGAGTTCCAGCACGACTACCGTAACGGCGTGAAGCCCTGGCAGTTCGATCCCACCAAGTGGATCATCTGGACGCTCTCCAAGGTCGGCCTGACCGAAGACCTGCGTCGCGTACCGGATTCCCGCATCATGGCCGCCGAGCTGAAGGAAAAGAGTCGCTCCCTCGGTCGCGATATCGATTCCCTCGCTGCCCGCCTCGACACCCGCACCCGCGAGCTCAAGGCCAAGTCGATCGCGGCCGCCCACGAGCTCGCCAAGGAACTCGCACTCCGCGCCGAAGCCCTCAAGGAAGCCGCCGCGACCAAGGCCGAAGTGGCCCAGGAAACGATGGTCGAACTGCGCGGCCTGCTCAATCAGGCGGCCTCGCACCTCGAGACGCTGCGTCGCGCCGACGCCGGTTCAGCCGCCTAAGCGAAGTCGTTTAGGACCGTAGGCCCTGCACCAGCTCGAGGATCTTCGCCTCGATCTGCGGCAGGGCTTCGTCCGGATGGGCGAAGTCGATGTCGTGCACGGACCAGTATTCGATGCGGTCCGCCCATTCCGGGTGCGACTGGAGCATCATGGCGTGGTGCTCGTCCCGCTTGAGGGCGATGGTCCGATGGGCCCGTTCCAGGTCCTCCCGGCGGAGCTGGGTGGGGGCCGGGCCAGTCAGGTCGAGGGGGATGCCGAGTTCACGGAGGCGCTTTTCAGTGTCCCGGGAAATCAGGGTGGGTTCGTCGGCCACCAGGGAGGTCAGGAGGCCGCGGGAGAAGGCCCGGGCGGGGTGTCCCATGCGGGCGGCATGCCAGTTGAAAAGGGCCTCGGCATGGCGGCTACGGTAGAAGTTCCCCGTGCAGACGAAGAGGGTGAGGGGGCCAGAATCTGCGCTTGTGCGTTGGGGCATGCCGGGTAGAGTTCCCGCAATCTAACCACACTGCCATGGTACGCAATCTGTTCGTTCTCTCTCTCCTTTCCTTCGGTTTCGTCGGCTGCATGGGCCCTGAAAAGGGTCCGTCCCCCGTCACCGACGGCGCCGGCTCCGGCGACCTCGTCCCTGCCGCCCTGACTCCGATCGCCGTGACTCCGGTCCTGTCCCCTGAGCCCGCTCCGGCCGCCGCGAAGCCCGCGCCGACCAAGGCCAAGGGCAAGTTGCCTCTCAACAGCAGCAGCAGCAAGTAAGCCGAACGGCTTACATCAACGACACTTCGGTGACGAAGGTGTCGACCTGACCGGGCTCCGCAAAACGGAGCCCGTTCTTATGTTCAGGGCTATTGGGCGGGCCCATCCAAGGCTCGACGCAATAATACGGCGCCTCGGGATCAGGCGTCCACGTGACGACGCTCGCCCAGCTGCCCGGGATCGCTTCTTCGCCGACTTTGATGGTGATGTCTTCCTCGCCCGACTTCGGTCCGAAGCTGAGCGTGGCGGATTTCAGGTTCGTGAAGATGCAGTCGGAGAGATGCGGATTATCGAAGCTGATGGCC
>Ga0209355_1002172_pt1 | contig 11000 bp, 6 predicted proteins | sample LauGreSBDMM110SN_3_FD_187563 | JGI IMG/M metagenome (GOLD analysis project Ga0209355, IMG submission 187563) | Freshwater lake microbial communities from Lake Michigan, USA - Sp13.BD.MM110.SN (SPAdes) (version 2) | ecosystem: Environmental > Aquatic > Freshwater > Lake | place: Lake Michigan, USA...
TCTATCTGAATAATTAATAATATCTAAATCTTGTAAATCATACTTGTATTGTAAGAAATTTTTAGTTAATATTTTAATATTATTATTATTATTATTATTATTATTATTATTATTATTATTATTATTATTGCTATCAGTATTAAATTTTAATTCAATAAGATCATTATTATAAAAATAATCTATATTTATAACTTTATAAAACTTATAATCTAAATATTGTATTATATTGTTAATAATTAACGTATTATTTTTCAGATCTAATATTTTTGGATATAATTTATATATGATATTTTTCAATTGTAAAGTAGAAGGAGGATATATTTTTAAACAATATGATAACTTGACTAATTCGGTAAATTTTTTCTCTTCATGTAATGTATTTATAAATATAAATGGTATAAATTTATGAAGTTTATTTTTTTTCAATATTTTTATTAAGTTATTAAAATAACTCTTATCATTATATAAATAATAATTTATATTATCAAGTATTAGGGCATTTTTTTGAATATTATTAAAAAACATAGAATATACATCTTTATTATCAGTTATATTTATTAACTCTTCTAAAGATAATGGATTATTAGTACAGTCAATATAATTGATATTATATTTTAATGAATTTAAAATGTTCTTAATAATAGTTGTTTTACCGATTCCGATTTCACCATGAACATATAAATATTTATGCGAATTATTTTTTTCCAAATTATTTATATATTTTACAACAATATTAGTAATATAATTTATATCATTAGAGTCGTAATAATTTATAATGTCCATCTAATATTTTTATTTACATTATTTTTATGTGATTTTTTTATTAAATGACTTAAATTATATTTATTTATAATATTAATAATATTGCTTTTATTGTTACTATAGTAATAAAAAAAATCTACTAAGTTATAAAATATAACATTTTTATATAGAAATTTATTATAGTAATATTTATCTTTGTTATTACTATTGTTATTTGTTATGTAAAGAGTTAGAATAATTTTGCTAAAATATATTAAATCATTTGTTAATAAATAATAATAATAATTATAATTATTATAATTACTAATTTTCAAAGTAATAACATTGTTTAATTTTTTATTGTGAATAATAAAAAAACGATAACCATAATATTTATTAAAATAATATTTATTCAAGAAATACTTGTAATTAGGTGTTATTTGTTTCCATATTAAATTTAATATATCATTTGGTATTAAATTTAATAAGTCATTACTCATTTATATATGTAAATTATTATTTATTAATTATTATTTATTAATTATTATTTATTAATTATTATTTATTAATTATTATTTATTAATTATTATTTATTAATTATTATTTATTAATTATTATTTATTAATTATTATTATAGTCGCAATCTTAAATATCCGCTTAAATCACAATAAACCTCAAATTTATTATAATTTTCCCCCGACATAGTTTGACCTACAATATTTATTCCTGATATTTCTGTAATATAAAGTTTTGGCGTAGCAATAGCATTGCTACTATTAATTTTATTAGCACTATCATTCATAATGGTTATACTATATGACGGGTCAATTGTATTAATACCTATTCTATTATTTGATGTATCTATACATATTAACTTAGTACTATCAATAATAGTATTATTATTATTATCGATTGAAGAAAATGTTCCTATTAATGTATTAATAGAACTAGTCATAATATTAATATATATATTTATAATGTTTATATTATAAAATCTATAAAATCTATAAAATCTATAAAATCTATAAAATCTATAAAATCTATAAAATCTATAAAATCTATAAAATCTATAAAATCTATAAAATCTATAAAATCTATAAAATCTATAAAATCTATAAAATCTATAAAATCTATAAAATCTATAAAATCTAGTTCTTTGTTATTAATATTATTTATTTTTATCATTTTTATTATTCAATTTTCAGTGTTAAATTACTATAACCTTGGTTGTAATACTTATCAGCCACTATATCCAACCTATTACTTAGTCCTGAACCATTTTTGTTTAATAGTAAATTAGGTATCGATGTAGTCTTACCTACTGCTATACATTGTGACCATGCTCCAGCAAGCGGATCAGTAGTTAAAAAAGTCCCTGTCCACAAATTACCATCATACGAGTAAGCAATATCATATGTATCGTTTCCTACTGCGAGCCAACGAGTTTTATTCCACACTATATCATGCACCTCATAACTAATGACATTAGAACTACCTGTAGCCCCTGTCCAAGTAATACCATCTGACGAGTAAGCAATATTAAAACTATTTCCTCTTCCTCCCGCGACCAAACGAGTTCCATTATATTCTAGACAAAATACCCTACTGGTTAAAATGGCGGTACCAGTTGAAGACCCAATCCAAGTAGTACCGTTATCATTTGAGTAACCAATAGTAAATGTTCCAGTTCCTACTGCAACCCAACGAGTTCCAATCCACGCTACACCATATACATTTGTAAAGATACTGCCAGCATTTGAAGATGCAGTCCAATTTATACCATCGGTTGAGTAAACAATTTTATTATTATTTCCTCCTACTCCTACTGCTACCCAACGAGTTCCATTCCACGCTACATCATATCCGCCATCGCCGCTTCCGCCGCCTCCAACACTGTTATTACTCGGATACCAAGTAATACCATTATATGAGTAAGCAATAGTGTATGTTCCTTCTCCTACGGCAACCCACATAGTTCCATTATACGCTGCGGTATGTCCTACATTGGTTAATATACTGTTTCCGCTCGAAGACCCAATCCAATTAAAACCATCTGTAGAGTAAGCAATTGTATTTGTTCCAAATCCTAAGGCGACCCAGAGTGTTCCATTATACGTTATACCATTTACTCGATCATCAAAAATGAGATGAACTCCAGGAACCTCGTTCCAAGTGTTACCATCATCAATCGAGTAATTCATAACATTTGGATTACCTTGTCCTTTAACTAAGCCTACTAGTAATATGATAGAAGACATAAAGACACCACCTATACCCGCATTCCACGCTACCCCCCTCCCATAACTTGTAAAGGTATTGGTACTATTTGGAACCCCTGCCCAAGTAATACCATTATATGAGTAAGCAATAGTGTTTGTTCCTGTTCCTACGGCAACCCACATAGTTCCATTCCACGCTACCCCCCATGCAAAACCTGTAAAGGTATTGGTACTATTTGGAATCCCTATCCAAGTAATCCCATTATATGAGTAAGCAATAGAGTTCGTTCCTTCTCCTACGGCAACCCACATAGTTCCATTCCACGCTACCCCCCATGCAACAGTTGTAAAGGTATTGGTACTATTTGGAATCCCTATCCAAGTAATCCCATTATATGAGTAAGCAATAGAGTTCGTTCCTCTTCCTACGGCAACCCACATAGTTCCATTCCACGCTATTGTATGTGCGGCAACTGTAAAGGTAATGGTACTATTTGGAACCCCTGCCCAAATAATACCATCATACGAGTAAGCAATAGAATTAGTTCCTATTCCTACGGCAACCCACATAGTTCCATTATACGCTGCACCATATCCAGCATCTGTAAAGGTATTGCTGCTCTGTGGAATCCCGATCCAATTAATACCATTATATGAGTAAGCAATAGCGTTCGTGCCATCTCCTAGTGCGATCCACATAGTTCCATTATACGCTATGCCTAAGCCATAACTTGTAAAGGTATTGGTACTATTTGGAATCCCTGTCCAATTAATACCATTATACGAGTAAGCAATAGAGTTAGTTCCTGTTCCTACGGCAACCCACATAGTTCCGTTCCACGCTGCGCCTCTTCCAGTTGTAAAGATATTAGTACTACTATCTGGAACCCCATTCCAAGTAATACCATCAGACGAGTAAGCAATAGAGTACATTCCTTCTCCTAGAGCAACCATTAAATTAGTCGGAAATACGATACGATTAGGACGATCTGAATTAAATGCTATACCTATTCCATGAGTTGTAAATATGCTATTACCATTTGAAGATGCAAACCAAGTAAATCCATCATATGAGTAAACAATTTTATTTGTTGTTCCTCCTCCTACGGCAACCCACATAGAACCGTTCCATGCTACACCCAATCCATTAACTGTAATTATATCGATACTACTGCCCGAAAGACCAAACCAATTATTACCATCATACGAGTAAGCAATCCTATTATTTCCATCTCCTACTGCAACCCATAGAGTTCCATTCCACGCTACATCCCTTGCCTCATTTGTAAAGATAGTGTTACCGTTTACAGCAATATTCCAATCATTTCCATTATATGAGTAAGCAATTTTATTATTTCCACGTCCTACTGCGACCCATATAGTTCCATTCCACGCTACCCCAAATCCAGTATCTGTAAATATGTTGTTACCATTTGAAGACGCAAACCAAGTAATACCGTCATATGAGTAAGCAATAGAGTTTGTTCCTTCTCCTACTGCAACCCAAATAGTTCCATTCCACGCTGCCCGGAATCCATTAGTTGTAAATATATTGATACTACTGCCCGAAAGACCAAACCAATTAATACCATCATATGAGTAAGCAATCCTATGGGTTCCTTTTCCTAGTGCTAACCAAAGAGTTCCGTTCCATGCTACACCAAATCCCTCAACTGATAATATACTGTTACCATTTGACGAGCCGGTCCAATTAATACCATCATACGAGTAAGCAATAGAGAACGTTCCTTTTCCTGCTGCAATCCACATAGTTCCATTATATGCTACACCGTGTCCATTATTTGTAAATATACTATTACCAGTTGGAGACCCAGTCCAAGTAATACCATCAGACGAGTAAGCAATACTATTTGTTCCATCTCCTACTGCGACCCAACGATTAGGAATACTCTGACCGAACGTATATACTTGTTTAATATTGGCTACATTGTCTATTTGCGCACTAATATTACTCTTTGTAAGTGTTGTGGGAGTTGTGTATATTATTGATTTTTTAATAGAAGTTAGACCGCTTCTAGGAAAATTAAGGTTTATAGAAGGGTTGCTTTGAACTAACGCACTATACGCTTGTCCGTTAATAGTATTAATGCTTAAGTCATGTGCGTATATGTTGCGCCACCGCTTTAATGAAGACCCCAAATCAGACATACTAGTGTCTAAAGGAAGTATGTTGCCACTTATGCTAATATTTGTAACACTTATATCGCGTATATAAGCATTGCTCCAATTTTTACTTACATCTCCCAATTTAAAGTTATTGTTTATAGAAGGAATAATATCACCACCAACTGAAGTAAGGGTTATGGTTCCACCCCCACCAGCACTATACGCTTGTCCGTTAATAGTATTAATACTTAAGTCATGTGCGTATATGTTGCGCCATCGCTTTAATGAAGAACCCAAATCAGACATACTAGTGTCTAAAGGAAGTATGTTGCCACTTATGCTAATATTAGTGGCGCTTACATCATTTATATAAGCATTGCTCCAATTTCTACTTACATCTCCCAAGTTAAAGTTATTGTTTGTAGAAGGAATAATATTAGTACTTATGCTAATAAGTCCGCCAACTGTGCCACTAAATGTAGGATTATTACTATTTGCTTTAGCGTTTAAAACACTTGTAATAGATGTTCCTAAATTACTTAAATCAATTGTACCATAACTTATATTACTACCTAAAATAGAATAATCTTTAATATGTATTGCATCAATACATTTTGATTGAAAGTGCTGTGCTATAATTGTATTATCGGCAATTATTGCTGTAGTTACACTATTACCTTGTAATTTAATATTAGTAATGCTATTATTGGCAATTTTATTTGTAGTAATAGAATTATTAGGGATTTCAATACTATTACTTATTATAATATTTGAAAAAGTCCAATTACCACTTTCATCAATACTATTAAAACTATTATCAAATACATTATAACTTGTTGGAGGCCGTCCTTTTAAGGAAGAGGTCATTATTTTGCTTGGTCCTGAGTATCCAGTAAGTGGTGCAGCAGTAGCAACAAATATTCCGAGTTCTTGGGACCAAGCACCAAAACGCCATCCACCAGGCGAAGGAACATGTCTTGGTGTCCAATTTAAACCGTCCGGTGAAGTTACTACTGATTGTGTATCATTGGCATAACCACGAAGAGCAATAAATAAATTAAGAGCAGGGATCCAATCAACAAACAATAAATTTCCACCGCCACCCACTCCTAAACTATATACGGGCGTCCAATCTCTTCCATTACGCGAAGTAATTATTCTATAACCACCTTCGCTTCCAACTGCTACAAATAATCCAAGTTGTGGTGACCAACAAATACTTTGCTTATAAGTACTGATTATTTCTTGAGGAAAGGCATATTTAGTCCAACTAGTACCATCTTTAGAAGTATATACTTCAGAACCAAATAAGTTGATTGTGACAAATATTCCAAGTTGTGCAGACCAACAAACCGAAGTTAATCTTGCTGCAATACCAGATAATAATATACATGTCCAGTTAATTCCATCTGGGGATGTCATTATTTTATAATCACCTGTATCTGCTACAGCAACAAATATTCCAAGTTCTGGAGACCAACAAATATGTGCCCACCAGTTACTGCGTTGTAAATCAGGTACTGCTCTTTCAGTCCAATTTATACCATCATATGAAGTCATTACTTTATAATTATTAAATGGCGAACTGTTTTCACCAACTAGAGCAACAAACATACTACGTTCTGGAGACCAACAAATACTTTTACAAGCTAAATTTCCAAATGAAGTATTTATAGAACCTAATAACCAATTAATACCATCATATGAATACATTGCTCTTTTATTATTTGTTCCATAACCAACCACTGCAAATATTCTCAAACTAGGAGACCAAGCAATACCGAAAACACTACCACTTAAAAAATCAGTTGGTATTGTTCTTATTGTCCAAGTACTAACTGCCAATACACCACTAGATAAAGGATTTAACGCCGGATAAGCATCTTTTGCTAATCCTAGAGGTCCATTAACAGCATTCCAACTTATATCCCCACTAATTTCTTGATATATTCTATTTGTGATGCGGAGCGTATCTTCGGTATTTATGTTATTTATATAAGCAGTGTTCCAAAACAGACCAGAACTACCTATATTATATTCATTATTTACGTCAGGAATCAAATTGGCAGCAATACTTGTAAAAACAACCTCGCTATCTTTTCTAAACTCAACACCGCCAAATCTTAATGAAGAACAATTGATTGTTCCGCTAACATCTATTTGATAATTTGGATTTGACGTATGAACACCAATAAATCCTTGTTCAATATCAATACATACAACATTATTATCATAAATATTGTCAATATTATCATCTGTTAAAGCAGAAACACTAGTAACTATCTTATTTGACATAATTCTTTATAAAATTAATATAATAAAAATTTTATATTTAAAAATATTTATTATATATAATTTACTAAATAATAAAATAATAAAATAATAACATAATAAAATAATAAAATAATAAAATAATAAAATAATAAAATAATAAAATAATAAAATAATGAAATAATAACATAATAAAATAAATATTTAATATTTACTTCTGTATTTACGCGTTTTTGCCTCTTCTTTTCTTATGTTTTGTAGAACGCTTTTTATTTCTTCGTCCTCCGCCTGCGTCATATGAACCGTGAGAATAAGGATTCGTTGGGGGGGTCTACATGTTCGTCAGCATAAAGAGCGTTACTATACCGGGCAAATAAGTCGTTATCCTGTAGCACCTGAATATAATGCTTTTGAGCTTTAAGCGAAATTAGGTTACTATTTACAATAACTAACGTTTTGTCGGACAAACTTTGTATATCTTTTATTGAATCGATTGCGTTAATTTCTTCAGTTTCAAAAAGTTTTTGAGTTTCATTATTTGAAAATTTATAAGTATTTATGGATGCCTTTTTCCAAATTGGATTATTAAATAATTTATAGTTTGTTGTAGTGATATCTGTGTTGTTTATTGGGTCCTCTGCGGGTCTTGTTGCTATAGGTGTGAATATAGGTTTGGCTTGCTTAATACTGGGTTAAGGCGCGCCTAGATAAAGAGGCAGATAAGCGTTTTAACATTTATAATATTTATATTATAAATATTATAAATATTTATGATAAGTTTTATTAAATTGTTGTCTCTAAACAGGCTTGTGAATTATTTGTTATACCATCCCAATGAATATTACATCCTTTTGCCCATCTATGTTTGGCACAAATTATATCATTAACACTAGTACCAATAGTAGTAGTATTGGCTGGGGGGTATGTTCGACATGTTGTTTCCGACGAGCGACCAACATTTATAGAATTATGGCTGCATGTTGTAGCACCGCCTGTAGTATAACCAACATTCCAATAATCAGGACAATCACCAACAATAGGTGGAAAAGCAGACTTTTCTATATTTTTAGAAACGAACAGTCCTATAAGTACTAATCCTAATATCAACAAAATACAAGCAACCATTAAAACAGTTTTATTAAAACTTCCTAACATCGGACTATATTATAAATATAATGATAAAATAATCTACTAAAACATTTAATAAAATAATCTACTAAAACATTTAATAAAATAATCTACTAAAAAATTTAATAAATTTTATTTTTAAATATTAAGTATATATTTATATATTTATATATTTATATATTTATATATTTATATAAATAATGTCAAATGGAAAAATTAATATAACGGGTCCTAATATATCTGCTAAATTTTCTATGATGGATAAAATACCTATAAACACTAATACAAACTATCAAAATGTATTAACTGGAAATTTTGAACGTTCTACGTTATCTGATGCTTATTTCTCAAAACAAAACATTCAAATAATACAAAACGGTATTCGCAAAGGAGTATATGATAAATCACAATCACAAATATTAGTAGATAATCAACCAGAAGATCAAATAGTAACTGTAATGAGAGCAATGTATTTGCAACACTCTAAAAATTTAGAAACAAATATATCACAACAAATAGTAGAACTAAATAACTTTGTGCTAAACTATTGTATAGTTCATGTATTCAATGAAGCAGTTGCCTATTTAAAATATAAAGAAGACGCAAGCACTATGCATAGACCCATACAACATCCTATATATTCTAATAAAACAAATAAAACACTAGAACAAAAACCCTGGTTTTAAAATAATTATTTTTAAATAAATGTATGTTATATATAAAATTAATTATATGTTATATTAATAATATAACATGAGCACGCGAATAACCGGTACTACTAATACTAATACAAACAATAATATACTTGTTGTAGATAGTATAATACAACAACCACCAAGAGATAACAATAATATATTAGCTGAATTTTTTGATTTAACAAATGTTAGTACCAGTATTATTTCTGAATCTAATAATACTAATAATTTAGGAAGTATTTCTAAACTATGGGCAAATGCTTATATAAAAGATATAAGCGCTACAAATATTGAAATAAGCAATAATGCCATAATTAATGGAATTTTAGAAGCGCCTAATATTATACTTACAAGCGTTAATGGAGATATAATTCCTTCTATAGACAATAACGTTAAATTAGGAGATATAAGTAAAAATTGGCGCAATGCTTATATAAAAGATATAAGCGCTACAAATATTGATATAAGTAATAACTTAAATGTGCTGGGTCCAACATATTTAGCCAATACATTAAATGTAGGTGGTAATGTAACATTAACTGGTTCTACTTTATATGTTCCTCCCGTATTTACAATTGACCCTTATGGACACGGAGTCAATACAGGAACAGTATTGATTAATGGTGATTTAAAAGTGCTAGGATTAACAACAACTATTAATTCAACTGTTGTAGATATTAGTGATAAAATAATAGTATTGGCGTCTAATGCCTCAAATCCATCTGAAGCAGATGAGGCTGGTTTTGAAATATCAGGAGCAAACGTAAATTTTCTATATAATAATACAAGCAAAACATTTATATCATCTATAGGAATTAGTGTTTCAGGAAATGTAGTTCCACACCTCAATAGGATTGTAAGTTTAGGTGAATCCGCTAACAAATGGGACATTGCTCATATTCGCGAATTAAATGTAACTAGTTTTACTAATTCTATTGATGGTGCTAACATAACCCAAGGAACTATTACAACCACTCAAATAGCAAGTAATACTATTATAGATGGGGACATATCGGCTAACGCCGCTATAGCATTTAGCAAAATAAACACTACTAATGCGATTGTAAATTCTGACATATCGCCTACTGCTGATATTAGCGGTTCTAAAATAGCTAGCGGAACTATTACAACCACTCAAATAGCAAGTAATACTATTATAGATGGGGACATATCGGCTAATGCATCTATAGCATTTAGCAAAATAAACACTACTAATGCGATTGTAAATTCTGACATATCGCCTACTGCTGATATTAGCGGTTCTAAAATAGCTAGTGGAACTATTACAACCACTCAAATAGCAAGTAATACTATTATAGATGGGGACATATCGGGTAACGCAGCTATAGCATTCAGCAAAATAAAGACTACTAATGCGATTGTAAATTCTGACATATCGGCTAACGCAGCTATTTCGGGGTCTAAACTGGCAAATGATTCAATTACATCTGATAAAATAGATAAGTCTAATAATTGGACATTTTCACAATTAACAAGTAATAATGCATATATACGCGATATAAGCACAACTAATATTAGTGTAAGTGGAAATATAATATTTAGTGTAAACACTTTATTAACTACACCAAACGGCAATTTAACCTCTGCAAACATATTCTCTTTAAGCGGAGCAAGTGAAAATATACAGTCTAAGCTTATAGATTTATCAAATCTAAAAGCCAATCTTGCCGGTCCTACATTTACAGGAACCGTGGGAGGAATAACCAAAGCAATGGTTGGACTAACTAATGTAGATGATACAAGTGACGCATTAAAACCAGTAAGCACAGCAACGCAAACAGCATTAAATCTAAAAGCC
>Ga0209355_1002173_pt1 | contig 10997 bp, 9 predicted proteins | sample LauGreSBDMM110SN_3_FD_187563 | JGI IMG/M metagenome (GOLD analysis project Ga0209355, IMG submission 187563) | Freshwater lake microbial communities from Lake Michigan, USA - Sp13.BD.MM110.SN (SPAdes) (version 2) | ecosystem: Environmental > Aquatic > Freshwater > Lake | place: Lake Michigan, USA...
TTCTACCTACCGGTGGGCTTGATCTACCGGAAGACTCATAACATTTTATTTACCTGTCTTGCCATTCTTGTCTTGGAAGAAGTGCGAGCTCGTTTTCCATTTGGGGGCTTCGGTTGGACTCGAATTTCATTTAGTCAGGTGCAATCTCCAGCGCTACCCATCGTGGCTATTGGGGGAGTCCTTGCCCTATCTGCTTTCACGCTCTTTGTTGCGGCACTCCTAAGCCGATTTTCGCGGAAGAGTTTTGTCGCTACATTTTTTCTATTTCTGATGGCGCTTCTTCTCCCATCAAATCCACAGGGGAGTGGTTCCCTCAACTTGCTCGCTATCCAAGGAAATACCCCAGAAGTTGGGTTGGGATTTAACTCACGAGCGAAAGCGGTCTTTAACTTACATCGAGATGCGACGAGGGAGTTCGCCAAAGGTTCATACGACGCCATCATCTGGCCGGAAAATGCGATTGATATAGACCCACGCTTATACCCAGAAGTCGCGGCGGATATCACTGCCCTCACACAGGAACTAAGTACTCCACTAATTGCAGGAGTAGTACTGCGAAAAAATGGATCCCCACAAAATGCCTCGATTCTTTACTCGAAAGATGGTTTGCAAGAAAGTGCCTACATCAAGCGTGGACTCACCCCATTCGGTGAATACATACCCTTACGACAAATAGCCCAATTGGTCAGTCCGCTTGCCAAAAACGTGAACGACTTCATCCCGGGAACCAAACGCGTAACTCATACAGTGAAGGGCATTTCATTTGGTCCTATCATTTGTTATGAAATCATTCTCGATGATCTAGTGCGAGAAATGGCAAATAGTTCTCAGGCGCTGATTGTTCAGACAAATAGCGCAACTTTTGCGGGCACCGCCGAGAGTGCTCAACAATTAGCTATTACCCGGATACGAGCGGTTGAGCATTCCAGGGATATTTTGAGTGTTTCCACCGTCGGAATATCTGCATTTATAGATAATAATGGGAGAGTGCTAAGCCAGACAGCGGAGAATACCCAGGATTCTCTGGCCGGCAAATTGGTGCCCAATAGTTACCGAACCTTTATCAATCGAATACTTTCATGAATCGTTTCGTGATTCTAATTCCCACATATAATGAATCTGTTGCTATCGTGGAACTGCTCCACTCACTTGCCTCTATTCAGAACCGTTATCAATTTGATGTGGTTGTATTAGACGATAATTCACCAGATAAGACCGCCGATATCGCACAAGGTCTTGGCTATTCATGGGTAGACATTATCCGCCGGCCCGGCAAAGCCGGTTTAGGGGCGGCATATCGAGCAGGATTTGCGGCAGTATTGAAAGATGATAAATACACCCATGTAGTTACTATGGATGCAGATGGTTCACATCGTGTGGAAGATCTGACCGCAATGTTCATAGCTGCAGACTCAGCCCTAACCCAATCAAAGGCAATCGTCCTTGGAACTCGTTGGATGCCGGGAGGATCGGTTGTCAATTGGCCTCGGAGTCGACAATTACTTTCTCGAGCAGGTACACGCTATGCGCAGTTAATTCTGCGAATCCCGCTGCGTGATCTCACCGGTGGTTTCCGGATTTACAGCACATCTCTACTTCGTTCACTTAACCTTAAAGATATGACGGCAACTGGATATTGTTTTCAAATCGAAATGGCGATGGCTAGTGATCTCTCCGGTGCCACCAAAATAGAAGTTCCAATAACCTTTGTGGAGCGAATCAATGGAGTTTCAAAGATGAGTAAGGCGATTGTTGTGGAGGCTCTCTGGCAGACCACGCTCTGGGGTCTATCTCGTAGGCTTAGACCTAACGCCGATAAGTTACATTATGTAAAGTAATTAAGATTCGGCTATGCAAAAGACTCAATCGGCGGGCAGGAACAGACCAGGTTCCTATCCCCGTATGCCCCATCAATGCGTCCGGTGGTCGGCCAGTACTTACCCTTCATGCCGATAAGTTCACCCGGAATAAGCCCGGTAAATGTTGCCGGGAAAGCTCCACGTTCGCGGCTATAACTGTGATCCCACTCATTTGATGCAACTGCCCCCACCGTATGAGGTGCATGGCGCAGAGCCGAATCCTCAACTGCCACCTTGCCCTCGATAATCTCATCAATCTCATATTTGATTGCAACCATCGCATCAATAAAGCGATTCATCTCGAGGATATCTTCAGATTCAGTTGGTTCAATCATGAGCGTTCCCGGAACCGGGAAAGACATCGTAGGCGCGTGGAAACCAAAGTCCATCAGACGTTTAGCGATGTCATCAACGGTAACCCCACTTACCTTGGTTATCTCGCGAATATCTAGAATACATTCGTGCGCGATTAGACCTTTTTCACCGGTGTACAAGATGGGATAAGAGCCCTTTAAGCGAGCTGCTATGTAATTGGCGCTAAGAATCGCTACCTCTGTTGCGTGCGTAAGTCCTGCTCCCCCCATCAAGCGGATATAGGCCCAAGAGATAGGCAAGATACTGGCAGAACCAAATGGCGCACCAGAGATAGGCCCGGGACCTGTTGTAGGCCCGGCAGTTGCATCAAGTGGATGGTTAGGTAAAAAAGGCGCCAAATGTGCGCGAGCGATAACTGGACCAACTCCCGGTCCCCCGCCACCATGTGGAATACAGAAAGTCTTATGGAGATTTAAATGCGAAACGTCGGCACCAAATTTTCCTGGTTGAGCAAGGCCAACGAGTGCATTGAGATTTGCGCCATCAACATAGACCTGACCACCAGCTTCATGAACAAGGGCGCAGATATCGGAGATGGCAGATTCAAAAACTCCGTGAGTAGAAGGATAGGTAACCATCAAGGCCGCTAACTTTCCTGAATGTTCAGCGATCTTGAATTTCAAATCATCGAGGCTCACATTTCCTGCTTCATCACAGGAGATCACAACCACTTTCATTCCCGCCATCACCGCACTGGCTGCATTTGTGCCATGGGCACTAGAAGGAATCAGACAGATATCGCGCTCTTGCTCCGAGCGAGAGTCGTGATAATTGCGGATAGCAAGCAGTCCAGCAAACTCCCCCTGACTTCCGGCGTTAGGTTGCAAGGAGACCGCGTCATAGCCTGTAATTTCAACGAGCCACTTAGAGAGTTGCGCAATCAGTTTGCGTGAACCAATGCTTTGATCTGCTGGAGCAAACGGATGCAGAGATGCAAACTCCGGCCAGGTGACAGCTTCCATCTCAGTTACTGAATTGAGTTTCATGGTGCAAGAACCCAACGGAATCATTGTTCTATCTAGTGCGAGATCACGATCTGCAAGTGTGCGAAGGTAGCGCATCATTGAAGTTTCAGAATGGTAGGTGTTAAAGACCGGGTGTTGTAAGAAGGTGGAGCTTCTCTTAACAGCCGGTGAGATACCACTCCCCTGGGCTGAGACAACCTTTGCCGCAAAGATGCTTACGATCTCAGCAAATCTACTTGCCGTCACAGTTTCATCTAAGGAAATGCGAACATGCTTCGCATCGACTATTCCCAGATTGATTTGCAATGAGCATGCCTTCTTATGGATCGCTGCCGCATCATCAACCTTGATAGTTAAAGTGTCAAAGTAACTCTTATTGACGCTCTCAACGACAGTTGCCAGAGCAGCGGTGTAACCGTGAACACGCTCGGCGATTTCAATCAGCCCTTTTGGTCCGTGCCACATTGAGTAGAACGCACTCATATTCGCCAGCAGCACCTGTGCGGTACAAATATTGCTGGTCGCCTTATCGCGTCTAATGTGTTGCTCGCGCGTTTGTAGCGCTAGGCGAAATGCTGGATTTCCATGAGCATCAACGCTCTGACCAATCAGGCGACCAGGAAGTGCTCGCTCTAGTCCGGTGCGTACCGCCATAAAACCTGCATGTGGTCCACCAAAGCCCATTGGAACTCCGAAGCGTTGGGCTGAACCCACCGCGATATCGGCGCCCCACTCCCCTGGCGCTGTAATCAGAGTCAGTGCAAGAAGATCCGTAGCTGCGATTACTAACGCATCTTTTGCATGTGCAAGGGTTGCCAGGTCACTGAAATCATTTATGGCTCCAGTGGTATCCGGGTACTGCACCAAGATGCCAAAGAAATTTAGTGAAGCATCTACCGCAAGTGCATCCACCTCTAGCACCTTGATACCGAGTGGTTTGGCTCGAGTGACAACTACCGCTTTTGTCTGGGGATGCAGATTGCGATCGATCAGAAACACAGCTTCATCGTTGGTCTTAGAGGTGCGTCTAGCCAGTGTCATAGCTTCTGCTGCAGCTGTTGATTCATCGAGCATGGATGCATTAGAGATAGCAAGGCCAGTCATATCAGTGATCACAGTTTGAAATGCAAAGAGTGCTTCTAGGCGACCTTGCGAAATTTCAGGTTGATAAGGTGTGTATGCGGTATACCAAGCGGGATTTTCCAAAACATTTCGTTTAATCACCGGTGGTGTAATGGTGCCGTAATAACCAGTGCCAATCAGCGAAGTAAATATCTGATTTTCTGATGCCAGAGCTCGTAACTCATCAATTACTTCTACTTCACTCTTGGCAGTATCTAGTACCTCTGAGAGTTTCTTCTCAATAACGATATTTTCTGGAACTACATCGGCGATAAAATCTTTGAGATTTGAGTAACCAAGAACAGAGAGCATCTGCTCTTCTTGCGCACCAGAAGGGCCAATATGTCGATCTTGAAAACCTTTACTGCCGCCCACGTGAGACCACCCATTCAACTCATCTATGGCCCTAGCGCCTTAAATTAGATGAGCGAAATATATGAGTATTAGGCGCCTTTCGCCTTTCGACGCAGCGAAAGTTCATCACTATTTTGAGCAACAATCGTCTCACCATTTACTTCACCGGCAAGGGTGGCAAGCGAGCCCTCTACTTCAGACCAGACCTTACCAACAGCGATTCCAAACACTCCTTGGCCGCCAGCTAGTAGATCGATAATTTCATCCGGACTTGCGCACTCATAGATTGAGGCCCCATCACTCATTAGAGTGATTCGTTCTAGCTCTGTCACACCGCGATCGCGTAGATGATTTACTGCGGTACGAATATTCTGAAGTGAAACACCGGCGTCAAGTAAACGTTTAACAATTTTTAGAACCAAGATGTCGCGAAACCCATAGAGCCGAGCGCTACCTGAACCAGATGCTGTGCGAATCGATGGTTCAACAAGACCAGTGCGAGCCCAATAATCTAATTGGCGATATGAAATACCAGCAGCCGAACAAGCTGTCGCACCGCGATAACCAATTTCAAATTCTTGCTCTGTCACGAGAGGGGGCTCGCTTTCCTATAGGGGGTTAGATAAAGGGTACGCGTGAGGATGGTAGAAAGTCAGGAGCGACACGAACAAAACCTCTACCTGAGGTTTAGACTTTCGCCTACCCCTTAAAATCCTCAGGATTAATCTGTTCCAGGAATTCACGGAAGGCCTCAAGCTCCTGGTCCCCCGCAGCCGAGACTTCGGATGCTACCTGCTCTGGAATATCAATTCCTACCTGATCTAACAAATCATTATCAACCAAGATATTGGATTTGGTACGTAGCGCAATTGCGATTGCATCTGATGGACGGGCCGAGAGTGCCGGCAAGGTGCCTTGATCACTACGTAGGTTTAATTCGGCAAAGAAAACCCCATCGACTATCGCTGTGATGTGGACAGACGCTAGCGAGATGTCTACTCGATCTAATACATCGCGGATGAGGTCATGCGTTAGCGGCCGCGGTGCCTCTAGCCCTTGTTGGGCGAAGGCGATGGATGTTGCTTCGACGGCTCCCACCCAGATGGGAAGGAATCTTGAACCTTCAATCTCTTTGAGTAAAACGATGGGTTGATTAGAGGGCATCTCAATCCGTACTCCCACGACCTCAACCGGAATAAACATGGAAAGAAATTCTTATGCGATTAACGAGGACGATTCAAGCCGCCGCGTACCAAGGCAGCATGGAGTCGAACAGATAGGGATGCAATCTCCTTCTGAACTTCCTCAGCGCGAGCTTTCGCTTCCGTACTCTTCTGTCTTGTGAAGGGAGTGATAACTTGTTCAATCAATCCGATTTCGCGATCGGCTGCAGATTTAAATGAACGAAGGTGGCGCGGTTCAATTCCAAAGCCAGCCATCTCGGCGACTGCGCGTGCCACAGAGAGAGCATCCCCGTCATAGTGGCGTCCACGGATTTGGATAAGTCCGTAGGACTCCAGTTCTACCAACTGTGCATCATCTAGGGCAGATGCATTAAGCAACTCTTCCCGAGATAGCCGCATCTCAGATTGTTCAGCAAAGGCGGAAGGAGCAAACTCACCATCGACTGTGGCAAGACCAAGCGTTGGACGAGGAGCTGGGATTCCGCCAGCAGGTGCTGGTTGCAAACCACGATCTAGCGCATCGAGATTTTCCTTAATAACTTTCAGTGGCAGGTACTGATCACGTTGAGCGAGTAGGACGTAACGTAGTCTTTCTAGGTCGGTTGTCGTGAACTTGCGATATCCAGAGGGTGTTCGCTGCGGCTCAATTAGGCCTTCAGACTCCAAAAATCGAATCTTTGAGATTGTGATGTCTGGAAAATCTCCGCGCAATTTTGTGAGTACTTCACCAATACTTAAGTAGGCCCGTGCTGGAACGCTCAACTGACTTCTCCCCTAGTAGATCTTGAATTGTCTTTTGAAACTTCTTACTTTTGTGCGGTAATAAATAAAAGGTGGTACTTACCTATCTGAATCTCATCCCCAAGAGATAGCTGCTTCTCCGTGATTGGCTCGTTATTGATATATGAGCCATTGAGACTTCCAGTATCTTTAAAGATGAACCCGGAATCTGATTTTTCAATTGTGGCGTGCTTCCTAGAGACTGTGACATCATCTAGAAATATCGCACTCCCAGGTGATCGACCAATAGTTGCCCCGACAGAAGTCACCAGAAATCTTGCACCTCGTCCGGGGCCACGATGAATCAGAACCATTGCAGAGTTACCGTCGCCAGCTAAGGTGGATTCAAGAACTGTGCGCTCTTCGGCGCTCGATGTAGCGAGGTAATCTTTTATGAGCTCTGAAGAAGAATCGCCAACCACGGGACGAAGCCCCAGGTGGAGAGTGCTAGTTAGCTCAGGCTTTGAATCTGCCTCTGCCATGAACTCACCCCCTTCGATGTCAACTTAAGGGTGACACTAGAGAGTTGCGGCAGAGAAATCAAGCGGAGATTTACGCGGTAATTGCACCATATTGCGCTGCCGAGAGCAGTCCTGCTGGCTCTACACCTACTTCAATTTCAACCAACCAGCCAGATCCATATGGATCGGAGTTGATCAGCTCTGGTTTGGCGCTAAGAGTTTCATTGATTGCAACGACCGTTCCGGAAATGGGTGCAAAGATTTCCGAGACGCTCTTGGTGGATTCAACTTCCCCGCACACCGCATCGGCCACTACTTTCTCGCCAATCTTGGGCATCTGAACATAGACAATGTCACCGAGAGCGCCTTGTGCGAAGTCTGTAATACCCATTCGATAGCGAAGGGCAGTCTCAGTCGGTGCTACCCACTCGTGCTCTTTTGTGTACTGCAACTCTGCTGGAATCACCGACATGCGCTACCTCTACTATCTGCTAAATAACGGGTGGGCGCACTCTAATGGCATTTATCCCGGTGCGGAAATACCCAATAGCCGTGGCGAGATAGAGCGCCACTCCCCAACCGGTAAATGCCCAGCCAAAGATGAAAGCTACGGTGCCATACCAATTCGAATTAAGGGCGAGCAGGAGAAATGGGAAGGCGTAGAGAAGATTAAATGTTGCCGCCTTACCCAGATAGGTCACTTGTAAGGTGGGGAGCCCTCGCAGCTGGATAACCAGGGCGAGAATTGCCATCGCAATATCTCGAGCTACCAGAACAATGATGATCCAGAGCGGGATGGCATCTCGAATGTATAAAACGATGATGGTGGCAGCGATATACAGTCGATCAATGGTCGGATCGGCGATCTCTCCAAAGCGCGATTCTTGATTAAGAGCGCGAGCTAACTTGCCATCAAAATAATCAGTAGCTCCACCGATCATCAGGACCAGGATTGCCCAACCATCTGCGCGCTGGTCCAAGGCGAGCCAGATAAAGAGTGGGATTCCTAGGAATCGCAGGAAGGTAAGCGCATTAGGAATCGTCCACATTGCTACGCCTCCTTATCTCGTTCCTTTACCCGAATAGCTACCTGAACTGGAGTTCCTGGGAATTTAAACTCTTCGCGTAGGCGCCGTTCGATAAACCTACGATAGGAGGCTTCAATCCAGCCAGATGAGAAGACCACAAATTTAGGCGGCGCTATTCCCGCCTGCGTTGCGTAGTAAACCTTTGGTTGCTTTCCACCGCGCACAGGTGGCGGCGTCGCGCCAATGAGGGCGCCCAAGAAAGAATTGAGTTTTGAGGTCGGGACACGGCGTTCCCAAGAATCGATGGCGGTGCGAAGTGCTGGGGCTAAACGATCACGGTGCCATCCGGTCTTGGCCGCGACATTAACAATCTGCGCCCATTCGACCTGGTCTAGATGTCGTTCAATCTCCTTATCTAGCTGGGCACGCCGATCGTCATCGACCAGATCCCATTTATTCATGACGATCACCATCGCCTTGCCGGCTTCTTCGACCATCGTGATGACTCGCAGGTCCTGTTCAGAGATAGGAACTGATGCATCGAGAATAACTACTGCGCACTCGCAACGTTCCAACGCCGTTTGGGTTCGCAGGGTTGCGTAGTAATCCGTTCCACTTGCTTGATTGGCCCGCTTTTTAAGCCCGGCGGTATCTACAAATCTCCAGATACTTCCGCCAAACTCAATTAGTTCATCAACTGGATCGCGCGTTGTACCCGCAACATCGTCCACGATAGAACGGTTCTCTCCAGCAAGTGCGTTTAGCAAACTCGATTTACCAACATTCGGGCGACCAATCAGGGCAATACGTCGATAGCCATCTTGTACTTGGGCAGCTCCAACTTCAGGTAGCAACTTAGTAATGGAATCGAGCAGATCTCCACTGCCACGACCGTGCAGCGCCGATACAAAGTGCGGTTCTCCTAAACCAATGTTCCACAGCGCATGTGCATCAGATTCGTCGTTATCACCATCAACTTTATTGGCCACCAAAATTGTTGGCTTCTTCGCCTTACGTAATTCTTGTACCAAAATATCATCCTCATCTAGTGCGCCAACTTGTGCATCCACTACGAAACAGAGAACATCTGCTTCATACATAGCAAGTTCGGCACTGGCACTGACCTGAACTGAAATTCCATCTGGCTTAGATTCCCATCCGCCAGTATCCATAATGATGAAGCGACGACCGCCCCATTCGCATTCGTATTGAATGCGATCTCGGGTAACACCCGGAGTATCCTCAACAATTGCCTCACGTCGACCGATGAATCGATTAATCAAAGTTGATTTGCCAACGTTCGGACGTCCAAGAATGGCGACAATCGGAAGTCCTAGAAGAGAGCGCTGAGAGAGAAGTTCCCAGATACGTTCCACTGTTTCATCGAGAGTAAGTTCAGTTGAATCGATATGCACCGCATCAGTTGCCATAGACAGAGGTGAAATCGTGCGATTGGAATCAATCTCATCACGAGTCGAAAGTGATTGCGCCACAGCATCAACACCGCCGGCCGCGCCATCTTGCTCGGCATCTCGTCTAGCTGCTCGAGTTGAAATCTCGGCGGTGAGATAAATCTTTAACGCTGCATCAGGACAGACCACTGTTCCAATATCGCGACCTTCAACCACAATTCCGCGATCTGCCTTAGCAATAATTGATCTCTGCAGCGTAAGAAGTTCTGCGCGTATCTGTGGCAGGGCGCTGATAATGGAAACCTTCTCTGTCACTTCTTGACTGCGAATCTCTTCACTTACATTCGTTGTGCCAACAAAAACTTGTGGATCTCTCGGATTGGAATCAAAAGTAATTGGTGATTCAATGACGGCAGCGATAATGTCGTCTGCCTTATCACTCTTTATCGATAAAGCAATGAATGTGACTGCGCGATATAAAGCTCCAGTATCTAAATAGCTCCACCCAGCTCGAATGGCAATGTTCTTAGATGTGCTGGATTTACCAGAGCCGCTAGGGCCATCTAGTGCAACAACAATCATCTTCACAGCCCATCTATAAGTTATTACATTCTAAGGCGCAGGTGCCTAATACAAAGAATTACGAACGTGGAGCGTGCACGTCCCAGCCTTCACTCTCTAAATGCGCTTTCAAAGTGGCCGCATCTGAATGTGAAACCGCCAAAGTAATCAATCCTGTCTCTTGACCTGGAGAGTGTTCAATCGAGAGATCTTCGATATTGACTGAAACCTTTGCACACTCATCAAAAATTGCTGCTAGTTGACCTGGCTTATCTTCAATGACTATAGGCAGGTGGGTGTATTCACGCGCTTTACCACCGTGTTTTCCAGGAATGAGCGCTCTGCCCGATTGCCCATCTTTGATGACGCCAGCAATAAAGCTTTCACTTTCAATATTGGAGATAAGGGAGTTCAGATCGGCCGCTAAAGATTTAAGTAGAGGTGTGATAGCTGCGTTATTGGCGGCAATGATCTCCTTCCATAGGGAAGGATCAGATGCTGCGATTCGAGTCATATCGCGCAGCCCTCCCCCAGATAGCTCCAGCCAACTCGCAGGATTTCCCGCCAATTGCTTGGCCAATAATGAGGAGATCAGTTGCGGCAGATGTGAGACCAGCGCAACCGCTTTATCGTGATCGGCTGCCGGCATATCTATCACCGCAGCGCCTAAGGCCTCAATTAGAGCTTTTCCCCAGAGGACCGCCTTCTGATCAACCCCGGCAGAGTCAATCATCCACGGGCGCCCTTCAAAGAGGTCAGCTCGAGCAGACTCAGCGCCTGAGAATTCACGCCCTGCCATGGGATGTGTTGGTAGGAAATGCGAGGCTGAGAGGGACGATCTACGGAGTTCAACTATAGGTTGAGTCTTAATAGCGGCAACATCTATGAATACACTC
>Ga0209355_1002174_pt1 | contig 10996 bp, 10 predicted proteins | sample LauGreSBDMM110SN_3_FD_187563 | JGI IMG/M metagenome (GOLD analysis project Ga0209355, IMG submission 187563) | Freshwater lake microbial communities from Lake Michigan, USA - Sp13.BD.MM110.SN (SPAdes) (version 2) | ecosystem: Environmental > Aquatic > Freshwater > Lake | place: Lake Michigan...
CACTTGCATCAAATGGAGGAGAAATTATCAGAGTAGGTGTTTCACAACATTGTGAATTCAATTCTAACACTCAAATAATTGATAACTTTTTTGAACATTGCAATGGAGAAGGTGAAATCATTTCTATAAAATCTGGAGAAAATATTATTCGAAATAACCTTTTTAAAGAATGCCAGGGCGCTGTTGTTTTCAGGCATGGAAATAATAATACGGTCGAAAACAATATTTTCTTAGGCAATAATAAAGAAGGTACAGGCGGTGTACGAATAATAAATAAAGGGCAATGGGTAGTAAATAATTTATTTTATAAATGCCGTGGCGAAGGTTTCCGTTCACCTTTATCCATTATGAATGGTGTGCCAAATTCACCGGCAAATCGTTATGTAGCAGTTTCAGATGCTGTCATCTCCAATAATAGTTTTGTGGAATGTACATCTATTAGTTTTTGCGAAGGAAGTGATACAGAAAGAACAGTACAACCCTACAATTTGAAGTTTTTAAATAACCTTTTTTACAATTCAAAGGACAATCAACTGTACAATGTTTATGACGACATAAGCAGTATAAGTTTCAGAGGAAATTTAGTGAGTAAAACAATGCAGCAAAAACTTAGAGATGGATTTATTAAAACTTCACTTACAACTAAACAGGTAAGTAAATTAATGTTGCCAGATGCAGGTGCCAATTCAATAAATCCAATACCCGATTCACTACATTCAGCAGGCAGCGGCAGACTTGTTATGGCCCTTTCTGAAAAACAAGGTTTATCTGATTTTAAACAGTTACAAAATATTATCACAAACGCATCATTAGCTTGCGGTGCAAGATGGTTTAGTCAAAAATTTCAAATTAAAAAAACGGTAACGGTAAATTGCAAAACTGCTGCTGAAGTAATTCAACAGCTTGCATCAAACATCAATAATACATTAATCATAAATCTTACAGAAAGTGAGTATGTTTTCCAATCACCTTTAAGTGTTAATAATGATGTATCTATAACAACTGCCCAAAAGCAATTCATTAAATTTTCTTTAAATGCCTCTAGTGCAGATTATTTCATTCAGCTAAAAGCAGGACATACTTTGGCGCTTAATAACCTTCGGCTAAACTTGGCTTCAATTACAAGCAAAACTTTTATTACAACTGATACTTCAGGCAGTAGTAATCATTGCAATTTTTCAATGAGTAATTGTAGTATAACGAATAGCAATGGAACCTTTTTTAATGCCTCAAGGTCAAGTGTATCTGACTGTATTCTTATAAAAAATTGCAGCTTTATTAATAGCGTTGGCGATGTGTTTAAATTTATAGAAGAAACAGATAATAAGGGATATTATGGCGTGGAAAAATTAAAAATAACAAACTGCACATTCACCGGTAATAAAGGGCAAATTTTAGGAATGTTACGTAGCGGCAGGGATGAAAGTACCATGGGGCCGTTGCTTATTTTTTCAAACAATAATTTAAATAATTGTACAACAGAAAATAACAGAGGACTAATAAATCTCTATGGTGTACAGCGTTCATTTATCGAAAAGAATAGTTTCACTAATTGTAACGAAGGAAAAACGCTGATACAATATGAAGACATGGTAAGATCTGTACATTTTTTAAGAAAAAACTCTCTCAGTAAATCCGGCGTTGTACTTACTAACAAATTTGTACAGACTGAAAATTAATACAAACAGCCACCGCAAAGTAAGCTGCTATGAATTCTTTTGATTCAAAACCAGAATCCCTTTTCCAAAATCTGACAAACTATTTGTCTACTTTTAGACTGTACTAAAAAGGGGGAGCTTACAAGAGTTAAATGATTTATTGCTGCATTATAGTATTGGTAACGTATTGCTACAAAATAAACTGAAAACGAAAAACTGGATATATAAAAATAATAGGTAACTTAGAAAATATAAACCTTCCTATATAAACAAGTTAGGTAACATGCTGAAAGCGCCATGAAATGGGAATCTAAATTAATCAAATACAAAGGGACAGCTAGAATATCTGTCGCTTTTGAAAAAAACATTGAGCTAATTGCTCGGATAAAAACAATTGAGGGCTCCCGATGGAGTCAATCATTAGGGGTGTGGCACATTCCTGATACCGAAGAAAATAGCTTCGATTCAAGCGCAACACAAGGCAACATCGCCTACACGCAAAACGTTAACGTTCATTAAATGAAGAACAATTTCACCATATTGCTAATATCAATAATCCTTAATTCTTGTGGACATTCTGAAACAAAAACAGAAACTGTTTCCGAGAATGGCAAGAAAGCAAATTACAATGTTGAGATGTTTCGGTATGATTCTTTAACGATACCCTTATTTTTTAATGCAGTCATTAGAAATCATTTAAAAGACTTTTACTTGATTGACAGTTTAGAATTCAATCACTTTTGTTTACAGAATAACATTAGCATTGCTGATTCCTCGAACATTTTAAAATACTTTACTATTAATATTTTACATGAGATATTTACAAGTCAGACGGCATCAAATTGTTCAAGAGGCGAAATATTAAATATTCCTTATCAATGGCATTGGGTTGTGTCTAATCCAAGACATGAAATATACTTAATTGATAGTAAAGAGCTTTTAAAGGATATAAATCCGCCTGATGAATTTTCAAATTATAACTCTTACGCTGATATTGACAGAACCCCTTATTTGTTTTTAAGCGATTTAGTAAATTCAGAATTAAAGTATTATTCAGCATCCTGTGATACTTTTTCAACCTTTGGGTGGTGTAGTGAGCGTGAAATGGCGTTTGTTGCATTAACATCGCTATTGAGTTACAAAGGTAAAGTAGTGGCAGAAGGTAATCATAGTTGGTCCGAATTTCTTATCCCATTGAAATTAATTACTGGAGAATTTCAGAATTTTCGTGTGAACGTTGATAATACATTCAACTCTGTTCAGTGGACAAAAATCAAACAACAAGAAATTTCAGAATGGGAAAGATACTTTGGGAATACAAACCTCAGCGATTGGTACAATCGAAAAGCAAAATCCATTTCAGAGTTGAGAAATATTCAGAACCATTTAGTGCCAAATAAATCAATGTCAAGAATTGAAAATGAGGTGGTAAAATTTCTTGATATAAAGATAAACGAACGTTAACAAAGGTTATACCCAATAAGGGTTTCAGTAGTAATTTGAAGGTAAATGAAAGTAATGGTAATCAGTAACAAATTGAAGCATAAGTGCTTTGAAATCCCTTACTGGGCATAGCCTCAACCGTTATGCACAAGCGTAAAAAAATACAAATAAAATAGTTATATTTCACTATTAAAAAACAAACAACTAAAAAAAATCGAAATGGCAAAAACAACAACTATCGCTGGCAACACATTTTTGTTTACTGGCAAATTAACTGAATTTACGCGTGAAGATGCAGAAGCACATGTAGAAGCCGAAGGCGGTAAAGTTTTAAGTGGCGTAAGTGCCAAACTAAATTACTTAGTAGTTGGCGAAGATGCCGGAAGTAAATTAGCAAAAGCAGAAGCTATAGGCACTGTAACTATTTTGCACGAAAAAGAATTTTTGAAGATGATGGAATCAGCTAAGACCAAGTCAAAGTCTAGTCCTAAAAAGACTATTTCAGCAGCACAAAAAACAACTAAAAAATCAGCCGAAAAAATAAACCAGGAAGAAATTGATTTTATTTTTGCCCGCCATTCAACTACTAATATTTCTAAATATAATGGTATTGAAACAGCGATAGGTGAGCTAGAAAAAAAAGATTTAATTGTCATATCCTCACTTATTGAAGATGAAGAATATTTTGACAGTAACTATTTTACTGATTTTTATTCCTTTGACAATCTATTTCATAGCCAAGGCGTTTTGGTTGACTCCTCTGATAAGAAATTAAAAAAACTAAAAGATGATAACTCCTTAAGCTCAGCTAATGTATTTATAAATGAGGTTTTTTTCGAAGCTGTTAATGTTCCAAAAGAGGGTGTCTTTCTTTGTTCATTTCGAAATGAAGATGTTTATCTAATTGCTGAAGGCACCGCTGTTAATGTTGAAAATAAAATCCCAGTCGATTGCTATGTTAGGAAGTTTGAATTTGTTTCTCCTTCTATATACTTACTTGACGAGGTGCGTGTAAACGGAAATACTATTAGCAGAGATGGCTCTGGGGCTGAAGATGCAGATGGTCAAATTTACAATTCTTATCAAATGTTAATAATTGATGGCAAGCTATATGAAATTGATGAAGAGTTTGAAAATAAAAAAAGTATTATAAAAGCTTTAAGTAAATATGTTAAAGCAGACAAGACTGCAGACCCTGAAGTACATAAAATAATTGCAAAACTTGATAAAGGGGTTATCAGTTCTATTGATCAAATTAATGAAAAATATCGGTATCATCCTGAAATTGTTTCAAAGGCATTGGAAATGGACGGATATAACTTGTCCAGGTTATCAGATGAACATAAAAATAATACGGAACTAGTTAAAACTGCTGTTAAATCAAGCTATTCGGCTTTTGAGTATGCAAGTGGTAAATTAAAATCCGATAGAAATTTCTTAGCTGAAGTTTTGAATATTGATGGTAGAGTATTAGAATTCCTTTCTAATGAATTTAAAGATGATAAAGAATTGGCAATTATATCGGTTTCAAATAGAGCAAGTGCAATTAAATTTCTAAATAGCAAGCTGAAAAACGATTCAGAAATAATTCAAAGTGCTATAGATAAAGGTTTGCAGAATGATGCCACAGTTTTAGAGTTTTTACCGGCCAAATTTCAAGATTCAAAGGATATTGTTTTAAAAGTAATGGAATTGAATGGATTTGATTTGGAATATGCTTCTAATCGTTTAAAAAGTGACAAGGATTGTATTAAAGTCGCTTGTAAAAATAATCCTTATTCTTTAACATACTGTAATGAAAAAATGAAATCTGATTTAAATTTCTTTTTTGAATTACTAGAATTTACAAAGGCCACATTTATATTAGAGTATTTTTCAGATAAAATAAAGGACAATGAATCAGCTTTATTAGAATGTGCAAAATATGATGGATTGAATTACACAACGGGTGAAGCTGGTGCAATAATTAAATTTGCATCTGATCGTCTTAAGAAATCAAAAGAATTTATGTTAAAATTTATCAAGATAGCGCCATATGTTTTAGATTTTATACCAAAAGATTTAGCTAAGGACAAGGATATAAAATTATTAGCAAAAAAATACTGATTTAATATAAATAAACAACCAAAAATAGAGTAATATATTAAATAAGTTGATTAGGGATTAGTCAATTAAAGCTGATTAACTATTTAAATAAATGAGGTAAAAAATATTCTCAAATATTATTAGCAATAATTTTTAGTACGAAACAATATTATAATTTACATATGAAAGAATTTGAAAAAAATGCAGTTTCAATAATTGCAGGTGAAGTATCATCATATTTAATCAATAATGGCCCGAAGGTCCCTTACTGGAAAGGGAATAATGGTAATTGGAATGATATGGTAGGATTTAGATCTGGGATTTCTATTAAAATAGAAAAATCAAAACGAAAAATAGAAAAGAATGAACAGTATAAAGCGATTTTAAATTGGGGAGGTATTAGGGGTTTTAAAGCTTATGACATAATTCCACTTTCAATAATTAAAATCGAAAAAGATATTGTTGAAGTTGATACATATTCCCGTATTTCCTCTATGTCAAAGATTTTTTCTTTTTATAAACCAAGTCAATATTTTATTTTAGATTCAAGGGTTTCATTAGTGATAAATATTATTCTTGATAGGAATAAAATAAAAAATAATTATATTCATTTTCCGCCATACAGGGCTGCTGGTAAGATTGTTAAAATTGGATTAGAAAAATACAAATCCATGCCTACTCAATTTTCTAATATGGGTGAGACATACATCGCATACAATAAATTAATTTTAGATGTATTTAAAAAAATAGGAAAACTGCCTAATGGCTATATTAACAAACCTGAAATTGTTGAGATGGTTTTATTCACTATGGTTGATAGTATCAGTAATAAAAAATAAATTATGAACATATCACAATACAAAACAAAAATTGCCTCTCGCTATATGCCAGTAGATCCTGAGCAAATAGGGCTAAAAATACTAGAGGCCGATTATTATTTTACTTCGATTAAACACGATGGTTATTTTGCTGCTTTAGAAATTAAAAATGGCAAAGCCACGTTGTTTGATCGTAATGGTAATCCAAAAGAAATAAAAGCCATCACTACTGCTGCTAAATCCATTAAAGAGGACGTGATGTTAGCTGGCGAAATTTGTGTTTTTAAAAATGGCAAATCTTCCAACAATCGCGAAGTGGCTGCTGCGTTAGATGAACCCGAAAAACATGATATCCGTTTTGGCGTGTTTGATATTATTTCATATAAAGGCGAAGAACCAACTTTGGATGAAAAAGAAAAAACAGCCTTGATAAAAAAAATAGCTACCTCAAACGAAGTATTTGCCATTGAGCAAACCTTGATGGAAAGTAGAAAAGATATCATTGCTTTTTATAAGGATATCGCAGGTAAAGAAGAAGGTGCTGTGGTGCGTTCGGCTGATGGCATCATTTATAAAATAAAACCATCCATTACTTTAGATTTAGTTGTGCTCGGTTATGCCTTAAGCTCGGGCATAGATGAAATATTACGCGAATTATTACTTGGCGTTGCTAAAGATAAAGGTGAGTTTCAAATAGTAACAAAATGCGGTAATGGTTTCTCTGATAAAGATCGCCAAGAATTTGTAAAAAAATTAAAATCACTAACGGTTGCAAGCGAATACACGGAAGTATCTGGAGCTAAAACAGCTTTCGTAATGGTAGAACCAATATTAGTAATAGAGCTTTCGTGTTTAGATGTTATTTCGGAAAGCACCAAAGGAGCTATTCGCAAAAGTGTTTTAAATTACACTAAAAAAGAAGGTTATACTTTAAAAGAACAGGCTGCTACCATCAGTTGTATTTCACCAGTGTTTGAGCGTTTTCGTGATGATAAAAAAGCAACTGCAGCCGATGCTGGCGAACATCAGTTTAATTATTTAATTGATGAAACAGCTAAAGACGAAACTGCAGATGTAAAACTATCTACAATTAAGTTACGCGAAGTGTACACCAAATCGGGAAAAGGAGGCACAGCAGTTCGCAAATTTTTAGGCATACAAACGCATAAAGAAAAAACAGGTCAATATTCGCCCTTTATTGTGTTGTATACCGATTTTAGTGCCGGTAGAAAAACACCATTGGAACAAGACATTTTTTTATGTGCAACAAGCAAAGACATGGAAAAGAAAATGGCAGAATTAGTAGAAGAAAATATTAAAAAAGGTTGGGAAAAAGTTTAAACTAAACATATGGCAAAAGCAATTCAATTTGTTGCAGGTAAACTAAAGTTTGCAGCAGCACTCACCAAAATAGACCGAGATAAAGTATACGGTTTTGTTGAAGTAAAAGTAAATGACGATAAAGGAAACCCATGTATAATGGGAAGCTTATTAGGTGATGGTAAAACATTAGTGTTAAATGGTGCAACTGCCATTAAAACAGTTGACGCCTCATTTAATGAACTTGATAAAAAGGAACTAAAAGTGGTGTATCAAGATGGTAAAGATGCGGTGTTGGTTCCTTCAAGTTATGAAGGTGAAGTGAATCTTATCGAAACTAGCTTATACGATTTATTTAATCTAGAAATTACATCTGTGTATCAATTAGATTTTGAAGAGGCATCGCAAAAAAAATCAGTTAGTGATTATTTAGCTGATGGAAAAGTAGCTCGTTTTGTATTTAATTACCGTGCCGATTACGAAGGAGCAGATGCTATTTTAATTTCAAATACTGATGGTATTTTTGCTTTAACTGGTCGCATCATTGATTTTCCTTATTTAGAAAATAAATTAGCATCGGTAGCTGCAACCTTAGTTGAAGAAACGATTGAAGAAGAAGGAATGGATTTTGGAATGTTATAAAAAATAAAAGGTATGGAATATATTGGAATAACTAAGGAGGAATTAGTAAGCAAGTTACCACGACTTTATCGCTTTGTGTCTATAAACGACACATTGGAGCTGTTTGAGTCTAAATCGCTATCATTTAAGAATCCATCTCAATGGAAGGATCCTTTTGAGTCATTTTATTTAAGCAAACAATATCAAATAAAAGATAAGATAATGGATTTGCCCATTAAGGATAAAATATTTGCTTGTTGTTTTTCCTCTGAAAGTTATGAAGCTTCATGGAAAATATACACTCCAAATAATGATGGGGTTCGAATTACATTCGATACAGAAAAATTATTAAATCAACTAAAATTACAAAACAAGGATGTTAAATTTTTCATAGGTAAAGTTAATTACCAAAATACGAAAGATTATTATTCAATGAAAAAGGATGCTTCTGGTCTCGAAAAGGAAATAAAGAATAAAAAAATTGGGAAACACCAAATCAGTTTGTTACTAAAGAAAAGAGTAGCATTTGAATATGAAAATGAGATAAGAATAATTATAATTTCTAAAAAAAATAATCAAGTTAAACTGGAATTAGACCCAACTAAGTGTGGAATAGAACTAAATTTTCACCCATTGATAGGTAAATTACATGCTACTATTTTGAAAAAATATTTTAACGAGAAGTATGAAATTAGGACTACCCATAATACCTTATATAATGATGTTTCCAATCATCCAATTGTATTAAAAAAATAAAAAAGATGTCAAGACAAATAAATTTAGCCGATAACAAAGGCCGCAATGCTGAAGTGATTTTTAAAAGTTTCACAAAAAAACCATTAGTAAAAACAGTGACGCCAAAAGGTGAAGCAACACATACTGTGCGTGTATTAAAATCGGTTGCCGAAAATTCATACGAATATTTGTTAAAAACAAAAGGCGGAGATGAAGCAGTGGCACAAGCGCTAATAACTTCTGACCCAGAGTTTGATGTTTCAATGACCGGTCTTTTTGTCGATGAAACGAGCAAAGTATATATCAATGCAGATTTGAAACCTGTTTTTCGAATTCAGAAAACAGAAGGCGTTTATTTACCGGATGGTTCATTAAAAGAAGAACGCACTCCAAAAGAAACCATTGCAAATATTTTAGCAGAACATCCTATAAAACCAGCAGGAAAATTATTGCCTATAAAGGAAGTATATAACAAATTTGTTTTTTCAAAAAAGTATCAGTTAACTCATATCAATGGTTTAACTTTTGATTTTTTATATGAAATGGCTAAAGAGTTGCAAGAAAAAGATTCAATGATGATGTTAGCAGGTGGTGCAAAAGGCAATGAACCTTTAGTGTTTCAGGATGGAGGAAAAACGTATCGTGCATTTTTAGAAGGCAGAGTAAAAGATAAATCATATATTTTATTAATCCATCTTACTAATTTAGAATTAAAGGGTCTTAGTAAATAAAAAACGCCAGTGCATAACAGCACCTACAAGAAATTGGCGGTTCAGTGGTTAAATGAAGCTTTGTGCTTCGTATCAAGTTCAGTGCTGGCAGACAGTTTTGTGCTTCGAAATCGCCAACTTCGGGTAGCTGCCAACCGTTATGGGCAAGTTAAAAACCCAAGACGGTCTGCGAAAGCCAAAGGGCTGACCACCCAGAGTGACAGGAAATAAAGATTAAAAAGTGGATACCAGCGACCACTCAAAAAAACGGGGCGCCACCGAAAAGCCAGACGATTAAGAAAAATAATACAAATTCTTGTTAATTCAATTTTTTTTGTAATATTGTAGTCATAAATCTCAAATAATAAAAAATATGAAAAAATTTCAATCATCATTGCTCAAGCGTGTGCTTGATGAGGTTAAAAATGCCGAAAGCAATGCGGCTAACACTACAGCCCATAGTGTTTATGTAAGTGGTGTTTTCGAAGAGAACAATGTTTTAAACCGTGTTCTTAACGAAGTCAAAAATGCAGAAAGCAATGCAGCTAACACTACAGCGCATAGCGTTTATGTAAGTGGAGTTTTTGAAGAGAACAATGTTTTAAACCGTGTTCTTAACGAAGTGAAAAATGCTGAAAATAATGCAGCTAACACTACCGCTCATAGCGTTTATGTAAGTGGAGTTTTTGAAGAGAACAATGTTTTAAACCGTGTTCTTAACGAAGTGAAAAATGCTGAAAATAATGCAGCTAACACTACCGCTCATAGCGTTTATGTAAGCGGAGTTTTTGAAGAGAACAATGTTTTAAACCGTGTTCTTAATGAAGTGAAAAATGCTGAAAATAATGCAGCTAACACTACCGCTCATAGCGTTTATGTAAGTGGAGTTTTTGAAGAGAAATAATTAGCAAAATATAAAATCGAAAAAGCCACTCAAAACGTGGCTTTTTTTTGAAAACAAAATCAAAAATATGATGGTTCCTTTCAATAATACTTTTAGGAAAAGCTACGAGGATGCTCATTTAAAATTCATAAAGCCCATTTTAAAAACTGCATATAGTGAGACCGCAGAGTTAAATTTCGCACTCATTAATATTATGTCTCCAATTTCATTTTTGTTAGCATCTGAGTTAAAAAAAAAAACCCAGATGGAGATCTGATTCTCAGATGTATTGAAAACCTAAAACAAAATCCAATTAGTTTCGGAGTAATTGACAATGAATTATTATTAACACCAATAGATACTCGTGGAGATCAAATAAATTTTCTTAAATCAAATGAAACCGATAGGTTGTCATTTTTAGTAAATACTAAAAAATTAAAAGACACTTTACCTATTATTTGGACTGATTTTGTTTCTATTATTAATACCGTAACCTTAGTTACTGTAACTGGTAAAGAAGAATTATTAGAGCATTTCTCTGGAAGCGACTCTGATAGATGGGGTGCAATGCATATGAGCAATAACATGGATTTACTTAATATTGCTGAATGTTTGACACACGAAGCATCACATCATTGGATGAATCTTTATGAGTTTTATACATCCGGAGAATTTATAGAGAATGGTTGGACTAATAATTCTTTTGTTTCTCCTTGGAGAAGA
>Ga0209355_1002180_pt1 | contig 10991 bp, 13 predicted proteins | sample LauGreSBDMM110SN_3_FD_187563 | JGI IMG/M metagenome (GOLD analysis project Ga0209355, IMG submission 187563) | Freshwater lake microbial communities from Lake Michigan, USA - Sp13.BD.MM110.SN (SPAdes) (version 2) | ecosystem: Environmental > Aquatic > Freshwater > Lake | place: Lake Michigan...
CCTGGCTCCGGGTTGCTCCACTCGCCTTCCCGACCCGAGGGTCAGTGGCATCGTGAGTGTCGCTGCTGCCTCGCGAGTTGGCACTCGTGGGGCAGATCCCGTTACAGTGGCGGGGCCGCACCGGCATTAAACCGGTTTCCGTGTCCTGCGCTCTGAAATCAATTGTCCGTCGCGCCGAATGCGCGACAGGGAGAAGCTACGTTGGCATCGCCGCGTCGGCAAGCGCTGCGCCGAGGGCGCCCTTCAGTTCGCGGCGACGGGTCTCGTACGCCTTCTGGACGGTCTCCGACGGCTGGGCGATGCGGGCGTACGATTCATCAAGCGCCGCGATCTCTTGGGCGAGTCGTTCGTGGATGGGCGCATTGGATTCGCGCGGGCGCAGCGTGGGCTCGACCGCGACACGACTGGCGGCACGGCGCTGCATGGAGCGCATCAGCACGACCATCATGAGCAGGCCGATGGCGAGCAGCAGTCCTGCGATATACAGATTGCGCGCGGGTGCCCCCGACGAGGGCAGCTCGATGATGAGTTCGGCATTCGACTGCACGTCCTGCGACAAGAACCGCCGGAAGTTGCGCCCCTCGAGCGTGACGGGATCGACGTTGGCGAAGCCTTTGCCGGTGACGAAGCCTTCCGGCTCTTCGAGCAGCACTTCGAACACGACCGCGCCACCCTCAGCCCGCATGGACAGCGGGAAGCTGCTGATCGGCACCTTGTACGAGAACGCCACCTGCTTGATACCCGGCGCGATCGGTGCATAGACGGACACGCGACCGGGCCCCGCGACAAACGCGTCTGGTGAGATTTCCCCTTCGTTCGCACGCACATCGAGGGCCGATGCCGGAATGGAGATACTCCACGTGGGCATGGGCGAGGTGGTGTCGGTTGCCACGAGCGTACGCAAGCTGTCGTTGGACAGTTCGAACACCTCGATGACCGTACGGAACTGGGTGGTATCGGCCTTCCCGACGATCAAGTGCCGACCCTTAACCGTGAGCTGAAAGCGCACCGACGTGGTGTCGAAGACCGTGATCTCGGCGTCATCACCTCGTGCGTCGAGGTTCTTGAGCGGCGGCGTGAAATAGGCGATGCCGCCCCACGTCGTCGACGCGAAGTACACCCCGTCGGCCGTGCCAAAGGGCGTCCATCGAAAGCGATAGTGTCCCTGCCCGTCGGTGCGAATGGAATCGATGGGTCCGGCGGTGTCCTTGCCGACGCGATGCAACGTGACCCAGGTCCCGACGGCGGGCCCCATCCCGGTGGAGTCCGCGTTAACACGGACGGGGCGACGCACGCGACCGTCAACGGAGCGCGGCTGCGCGTGGAGGGCGGAGGCGGACATGCTCACCGACACGGAAGCGACGACGAGCGTCAGCGCGAAAAATCGGAAAAACGACGGGAGTCGGGACACGCGTTGGACGATCGGGGTGGAAAGCAGAGACGTCATGGTGAGAACTTGCCGAAATCTTCCGGCCGCAGATTCTCGAGATATGCCTTGAGTTGTTCGGCCGTCAGTTCGCTGTCGGGCGGGTCGACGGAGAGCTCCTCCCCCTCCGCCGTGTCGTCGAGCGTGGTGAGCAGCGAGGATGGCGCAAAGATCGGCGCATCGAGTCGCAGCGCAATGGCGATACTGTCGGACGGACGGGCATCGAGTTCGACCACGCCCGTCGGGCCTTCGATCTGCATCTCCGCGTAGTAGGTGCTCTTTTGCACGCGGGTGATGGAGACGCGGCGCAGGGTGCCACCGAGTCCGATGATCAGGGATTGGCAGAGATCGTGGGTGATCGGCCGTTCGCGCTTCACCTGATTCATCTGCATCGCGATCGATTCCGCTTCCGGCTGCCCGATCCAGATGGGCAAGAGGCGCCGCCCCCCCCGCTCGCGAAGCACGACGACATAGGAATTGGTCGCACTATCGAGCCCGAGCCGGGCCACCGTGACTTCGACCATCATCGTTGCTCCTCGTGCAATCGACTGCGAGGACGACCCGCCGTCGGCGTGACACACCGCTCCGCACACGTGGTACGGAGCGGTGCGCCGCGGCGGATCACCGAATCGCGCGCTTGAGCGCCGCGACGCGGTCGGTGCGTTCCCACGTAAACGTGGTCCGGGCGGAACGGCCGCGGCCGATGGTTTCCGGACGGCGACCGAAGTGCCCGTAGGCGGCGGTGGCCTGATAGATCGGCTTGCGCAGATCCAGATCGCGCGTGATACCGCGCGGCGTGAGGTCGAACACCGCATTCACCGCCGCTTCGATGGCGCGATCGGACACCACGCCGGTGCCGAATGTCTGGACATACACCGAGACCGGCTGCACGACACCGATCGCGTAGGCCACCTGCACCTCGCACCGCGTGGCGAGCTTCGCGGCCACGATGTTCTTGGCCACCCAGCGCGCAGCGTAGCAGGCCGAGCGATCGACCTTGGACGGATCCTTGCCACTGAAGGCACCGCCGCCATGACGCCCCATGCCACCGTAGGTGTCGACGATGATCTTGCGTCCGGTCAGACCGGCATCACCCTGCGGGCCGCCGATGACGAAGCGGCCGGTGGGGTTGATGTGGGTCTTGAGGCGCTTCGGCAGATACTCCTCGGGGATCGTCGCCATGATGACGTCGTCGAGGATGGCGCGGCGGAGCTTGGTGTTCGAAACCTTCTCGTCGTGCTGGGTGGAGATCACGACGGTGTCGACGGCGATGGGGCGATCCCCTTCGTAGATCACCGAGACCTGCGCCTTGCCGTCGGGACGGAGCCAGGGCAGCGAGCCGTCCTTGCGCAACGCCGCCAGGCGGTGCGTGAGGGCGTGCGCGAGCTGGATCGGCAACGGCATGAGTTCGGCCGTTTCGTCGGTCGCGTAGCCGAACATCATCCCCTGGTCGCCGGCGCCGCCGGTGTCCACGCCCTGCGAAATGTCGGGCGACTGCGCGTCGATCGTGCTCATGACGGCGCACGTCTTGTTGTCGAAGCCGAAGTTGGCGTCGGTGTAGCCGATCCCTTCGATCGTCTTGCGCACAATATCCGGCAGCGGCACGTAGGCGGTCGTTGTAATCTCGCCGGCGATCACCACCAGGCCGGTCGTAACCAAGGTCTCACAGGCGACGCGCGCCGCGGGATCCTTGGCCAGAATCGCGTCGAGCACGGCATCCGAAATCTGATCCGCGATTTTGTCCGGATGTCCTTCGGTGACGGACTCCGACGTAAACAGGTGACGATCGGCCACGCAGCACTCTGGGTAAAAAGGTTCGTGCGAGAGGGTCTCGCGTACACTAGTCCGCTACGAAAGTGCGGGCAACCCGCCCGACTGGGCGGCCGCATCGAGTTCCGTGCGCAAGCGCCGCCGCAGCAATGTTTCCGCCTCACGCGCGGTCCCGGCGGCGAGTGCGGCCTGCGCCGCATCCTGCGCCGCGGCCATACGCACACTGCGAATGACGCGCTTCACTTCACCGACGGCCCGCGGGGCCACGCTCAACTGCCGAATGCCAAGTCCCATGAGGGCGAAGACGGCCAACGGTTGCGAGCCCATTTCGCCGCAGACGCAGACATCAATGCCGTGCGCGGCGCCGGTCACCTGCACCTGGGCGATGAGGCGCAGGACCGCCGGATGGAATGGGGTGAAGCGCGGGGCCAGGTTCGCATTGCCACGATCGACGGCGAGCGTGTACTGCACAAGGTCGTTGGACCCGATGCTGAAGAAGTCGACGTCGCGCACCAGTGTATCGCAGGCAATCGCGGCGGCCGGCGTTTCGACCATCACGCCCAGCGGGACATCAGCGCGGAACGGAATACGGCGCTCGGCGAGTTCGACCACGGCTTCGTCGATGAGCGAACGCGTTTCCCGGACTTCGTCAACGGTGACGACGAGCGGCAGCATGATGCGCAGATCGCCGTGCACGCCCGCCCGCAGCAGCGCGCGGAGCTGCACCTTAAACAGCTCTCGTTCGTCGAGGCACATGCGGATCGCCCGCCAGCCGAGGAACGGATTGGCCTCGGTCGGGAATCCCCCGACGGGCAGCTTATCACCGCCCACGTCGAAGGTGCGGATGATCACGGGCCGCGCGCCGAACGCCTGAATGACTTTTTTGTACGCCTTGTACTGTTCTTCTTCATCGGGCATGGTGGCGCGGCCGACGACGAGGAACTCGGTGCGCATGAGGCCCACACCATCGGCGCCGCTGGTCGCGCCCATCTCCGCTTCGTCGGGGATGTCGACATTGGCGCGAATGACCATGCGGACTCCGTCGGTCGTGATGGCGTCGCTGTGCGCGATTTCTCGCATCTCGTCGACGCGGCCGGCTTCCTGCTCGACGCGGAGCCGGGCGTCCTCGAGTTCGTGGTCGGAGGGCGCGATGAGCAACGTGCCTTCGTTGCCGTCGAGGATGGCGATCTGCCCCGGCACGAGGAAGGACAGTGCGTTGCGCAGGCCGACGACGGCCGGCAGCCCGAGCGAGCGCGCCAGGATCGCGACGTGCGCGGTGGCGGTGCCTGCCTCGGTGGCGATGGCCGAGATGCAGTTGCGATCGAGCTGCAGCGTGAGCGACGGCGTGAGGTCGTGCGTGACGAGAATCGCGTTCGCGCCGGGCGGCACATCAACCGGGTCATGATCGGGGAGATCGAGCAGCAGAGAGAGCACGCGGATGTGCACGTCCATGAGATCGCCGACTTTTTCGCGCAGCATCGGCGCCGAGTGCCGCGCGAAACGCTGCCGCCATTCCAGCAGTACGAGATCGAAGGCCTTCTCCGCCCCGAGATTCTGGCGAATCAGGGCTTCCGTGGCGCGCGTGAGTTCGCCGTCATCGAGGATGGAGACCTGCACATCGAAGATCGCCGCTTCCTCGGGCCCTACTTGCTGCTCCGCGCGCGCGCGCAGCTGCCGCAGGCGATCGCGGGCGCGTTCGAAGGCGACGTGCAACCGGACGAGTTCCGCATCGATCGCCTCATCCACGATGAGGCGATGACTCACTTCGGGCACCTCCCAGCGCAGGAGGTGCACGGGTCCGACGACGATGCCCGGTGACGCCGGAATGCCGCGGAGGACGGACTGCATTAGTTCTCCCCGAACCGCGCCGCTACGAGCGCGGCCAGTGACTCCAGCGCCTCCTCGGCATCGGGCCCGGACGCGCGCAAGGTGATCATGGCTCCGTACTCCGCCGCAAGCATCATGACGCCCATGATGCTCTTGCCGTTCACTTCGAGGTCATCGCGCGAGATCGTGATGTCGCACTTAAAGCGCGACGCGGCCTTGACCATTTCCGCCGCCGGCCGGGCATGGAGTCCATGCTTGTTCACGATTTGAACCGATCGTTCAGCCATTAACGGACCACCGAGTAGAGGACGAAGGCCACGAGCAGGACTAAGACGACGCGCCATCCCTCGGCGTGCGCCTGTCGTCGCACAAGGAGCACGGCCAACAGCGGCGTCACGACGGCGACGCCCATGGGAATGGGAGTCAGCGGAGCGGTACCACCGATGGCGCGATGCACCGCGAGGGGCAGCGCCAATCCACCCAACACGGCGGATACCAGACCAATGTAGCGCGGACCGTGCTGCAGCACGGGATGCCCGAGGGCGGTCGCGACATGGATCCCGTGCCGCCAGCCGGCACGGAGGGCCCAGTCGCGCAGCCCGAGATGCCCGAGGTTATACAACATCAGGAACCCGAGCACGACGGCCAGCGCCGAAGCGCCGAGGCCGAAGAGCAACAGGGCGACGAGCGAACACGCCGGCAACCAGGCGGCCCACACCAAACGATCGCCGACACTGCCGAGCGGGCCGCACAGGGCTGTCCGGAAGCGTTCGATGCGTTGCGGCGCGACTTGCTCGACCTCGGCTCGCGCGAGCGCACCAATGGCAAGCGGCGCCAGATAGGGATGGGCGTTGAAGTACACCGACTGACGGGCCAACGCCTCGCGGTACGGCTGCCCGTCGACGCCACCGGGGAGCTCTCGCAGCGCGGGCTCCACGCAAAAGCCGACGCCGTTCCCGACGAGGATCTCGTAGTTCCACGAGCCTTGAATGGCGAGACAGCGCAGGTAGATCGAGAGCCGCAGTTTGGCGCGCATCTGCGGTGCGGACGCGAGTCCGGGCACCGCGGGCATGCTGCCCGTGTCGCTGTGCATGGCATCCTGCCCGAGCCGTTCTTCAGGCACCGAGCACCACCATGAGCGTGCCCACGGCCAGCGAGATCAGGAACAGTCGGCGGGTGCCACGGATCGTGTGGAAGTCCTTCCACACCGAGGCCGCGGCGACCGCGGCCACGCACGTCACTACGATTGCGCGCGAGAGGTCCTCAGGGACGCTCCAGCGGCCGTTCACGCGTTCCGCCAGGAGATACCCGGGAACGAAGCACAGCGCGCCCAGCAGTGCGGCCCTGACGAGATCGAGGGTCATCCCGAACACCTGCAGGCCGACCACGGTCTTGCGATTGCCGGCGGCGAGCTGATCAAGGCGCGGACGGGCGAAGCTGGCGATGATCTGGCGATGCGTGATCATGCTGAGCCCGCCGATCCAGGCGGTGGCGATCCCGAGCGCGACAGCCACCGCGAAGGCCCCAGCCAACGGCATTGCTCCAGCCGTGGCGCCGGTCGCGGCGACGGCACCGGCGACGACGGACGCGCTGCCCCACTCCGGATAGCGCGAAGCGCCGACCGGTAGGGCTTCAAGGGCCACACACTCGAGCGCCGCGCCACAGACGAGACCCGCCAGCGGGGCACCGACGAGGGCGCCGCCCAGCGTCGCGGCGACGATTGGCCGCGAGATCATCGCTTGTGGAAAGCTGACCACATCGAGCCCGATGACGCCAGCGAGCAGCGACAGCGGCAGGACGTCGAGCCACCACGATGACGCGCCCATCAGGTGCCCGTGGTGGACGCCAGCAGTTCGCCGAGCGGCACGGGGCGCGCACTCGGGACATCCTGCGCCGAGACATCGACCCCCAGCGCGGCAATATCGCGCAGCCCCTGCTCCTCGGCAGGCGTGAGGAACACGAAGCGGAGACGCTGCACCCGACCTGCTGCGTGATGGACGCCTCCCACATTCACGGCCCGAATGCGTCCGTCGGACTGCTCAACGAGTCGCCTCATGGTGCCGATGTCGCCCACCAGCACGATGCCGGTCTCAGGACGCTTTTGGAGCTCGGGGAGATGCGCGGCGGCATCCGTGACGGTGTAGAACTGCACGGACATCTCCGGGGGGACGCCCATGCGGTAGAGCTCTTGCTCCCATTCGCTGGCGGCGACCTCGTCATCGACCAGCACGAGGAAGCCGAGTTCGAGCGGTTGTCCCCATCCGACCACGACCTGCCCGTGAATGAGTCGATCGTCGATGCGATACAGCGCGATGGGCATGGGTTCAGGCGCCGTAGACGGCCATCGACACACGACCGCGCTCGAGGGCGGCGTTGACGGCAACGACGGGATCGCTGGCGTCCTGCATGGCGAAGTCGAGCAGCGTGGAGAGGTTGATCCCGGTGACTAACAGGACCCCCGGGCGCGCCCGCATCATGCGCCGCACGGCCATGGTGCAGCTGCCGGCGGGTAAGTCGGTGAAGATGACGTGCGCGCCGGAGTGGTCGAGCGCGCGCGCGAGCGTTTCCTGAATGTCATCGAGGCCCAGCCCCGTGTTCGACATCGCCAGAAATGAGGCGCCCTTGCCGGTAATCTGTTCCACGGCGGAGATGATGCCGCTCGCAAACGATCCATGACCGGCAACGATGGCACGGATGGTCGCTGGTGCGACGTCGGTGTCGGTCGTGGTGTTCACGCAGGCGTCCCCATCACTCATCATCCTCTTGCAGGTATCGCTGGACATCGGACGTCCGGCGCATCTGGCCGATCAACCGTTCGTTGAAGGCCGTGGCCGAATCATAGCCGCGATAGTATCGCAAGAGATGGTTCATCGCGATGACTTCGGCGATAACGGTGATGTTCTTCCCGGGATTGAGGTGCACGGTGATCTTGGGGACCTCGACGCCGAGGATGTCCTGCGTCTGCACGTCGAGGCCCGTGCGATCGACGGTGGCGTCGGCGTCCCACTCTTCCAGCACGACGACGACTTCGAGTCGCTTCTGCTGGCGCACGGCATGAATGCCGAAGATCGCCGGCACATCGAGCAGCCCGACGCCGCGGATCTCCATGAAGTGCCGCTGGAGCTCATGGCCTTTGCCGATGAGTACATCGTTGCCGCGACGCGACACGAACACGAGGTCGTCGGCCACGAGGCGGTGGCCCCGCTCGACGAGATCGAGCACGCACTCCGACTTGCCGATCCCACTCTTGCCGGTGAAGAACAGTCCGACGCCGTACACGTCGGCGAGCGAGCCGTGGAGTGTGGTGGTGGGCGCAAACTGATCGGCGAGGTACGGCTTGATGAGGCGATAGAACTCCGCCGTTTTCAGGCGTGAGCGCAGAATCGCGACGCCGGCTTCCTCGGCCAGCCGCAGCAAGGGCTCAGGCGGCTCGAGCTGCTTCGTGATGAAGGCGCAAGGCAGCGGAAAGCCAAAGAACTGTTCGAGATGGCTGATGCGCAGCTCTTCGGTGAGCGACTGCAGGTAGGTGATCTCGGTTTCGCCGAGCACCTGGATGCGCTGAAACGGAAAGCGATTGAGATAGCCGGCGAGGACGAGCCCCGGGCTTGACGCCTCCGGGCCCGTGATCTCGCGCTCGAGACCGGCTGCCGACCCGAGCAGCTCAAGCTCGAGCGGCTCTTTCATCCGCTCGAAGAGGGTACCAACGGAAAGGTGTCGACTCACCCGGTGCGATCTCCATGAGATGTCACGCGACCTTCCTCCTTTCCCACCACCTCGCGGAGGTGAGCTTCCGTCTCTGTGGCGGCGTTTTCCCACGTGAATGCTTCGGCGAAACGCCGCGCGGCGATCCCCAGGCGTTCGACGAGCGCACGCTCGCCGCTGAGGTACCGCATCGACTCGGCCATGGCCGCGACATCGCCGTGCGGAACGAGAAACCCGGTCTCGCCATGCCGCACGGACTCGCGAATTCCCGGAGAGTTCGACGCAATCACCGGAGTCCCGCTTGCCGCTGCCTCCAGATTCGTGATCCCCCATCCCTCCTTCGGTGATGCAAAAACGAATGCCCAGGCCCGTCGAAGCAGGGCGCACTTCTGCGTCTCGTCAATACGTCCTAAGAACCGTACCCGCGAGGCCACCCCAAGGGTTCCTGCCAACGCTTCCAGGTCGGCGCGGAACTCGCCAGCCCCGGCGATCTCCAGTGTAGCCTCGGGAACGCCACAGTGTGCGAACGACCGCAGCACGAGGTCGACGCCTTTGTATTTCTTGAGCCGGCCAAGGTAGGCAAACACCGGGCGATCCGCACGCTGGGACGGGTCGGGCGTGTATAAGTCGGTGTCGATCCCTGGGAAGATGACGCGAATCCGGTCGCGGCGCACCCCACGGGAGACCAGATCGTCCCGCGTGCTCTCGCTGATGGCCTCGAAGGCGCCGTGGCGGTACACGAACGGGAGCGGGCGCTCGGCCAACCACACGGCCGTGGCCAAGGGCGCGGCCAGCTCCTGGAAGGCGGTCCCGCCGAACAGGTGCGGGACCAGGGCCACCACGGGGGGCGCCTGCCACCACGGGGTGAAGACCGGCACCTTGTTGATGTCTTCGACCAGCACATCGAAGTGTTGATCGGCGAAGTGCGCGTGCCAGTGCGCGCGCACGAGCAACGGAAACGTGGCTCGCGTTCCGACGCGGTGGACCTCGATGCCGTCGAGCGTGGTGCGTGGCGGGCAGCCGGGCCACCCACCGCAGAGCAGCATGACATGGTGCCCACGGCGGGCCAGCCGTCCGAAGATCTCGTGGAGATGAATCTCGGCGCCGCCGGCGAGTGGGTTTTCCCGACACTGCCAGTTGACGACGGCGATCCGCAGCCGGTCGCCCGGACGTGCGGCGGTTCCGGTCACAAGCGCCCGAGCTTGCGGGCGTAGGCATCCAGCACCCCGTTCACGAAGCGCGCGCTGCGTGTGGTGCCGTAGCGTTCGGCGAGGTGCACGGCCTCCTGTAACACGACCTTCACCGGTGTCTCGTTGCGATCGAGTTCGGCGGCCGCGAGGCGGAGTACGCTGCGTTCGATGGCACCAAGGCGTTCGAGCCGCCAGTTGTTGGTGACCTGCGCGAGGTCGGCATCGAGCTCGGCGCACTTGTCGGCGACGGTAGCGACGAGACGCGACGCGAACTGACGCTCCTCAGGATCGACGGCGAGATCGTCGAACACGTGCGTGGCAATTTTCCGTAACTGCGTGAGATCACGGAGATCCGCCGCATAGAGCGCCTGCAAGGCACGGGCGCGCCCGCGGGTTTCCACGCGTTCGCCTTTCGTCGCGGCGCCCGCGCCACGCGAGCGGCGTCCGGCCCGTGGCGTCAGCGGTTCCTGGATCGGCGTGTCCCAGAAGGCGTCATCCTGCATGTTGGCCACTATGCGTCCCCTTCGCACTCTTCAGGCGGCATCACCTGATCGAACAGGTCGAGCAGTTCGAGGGCCGCCATCGCGGCTTCCGCGCCCTTATTGCCATGCACGCCACCGGCGCGTGCTTCGGCCTGCTCCATGTTGTCGGTCGTGAGCACGCCCATCGTGACCGGCACGTCGAAGTCACGCATGGCGTCCATGAGCCCGCGCGACGTTTCGCCGGCGACGATGTCGAAGTGCGGCGTATCGCCGCGCACGACGGCCCCAATGGCCACTGCGGCATCGTAGCGCTCGGTGGCGAGCGCACGGCGCACCGCGACCGGGATCTCCCACGCACCCGGGACCCACAGCACGTCGATGTCTTCGAACTTCACGCCCTGCCCTACTAGCGCGGCCACCGCTCCTTCGGCGAGAGGCATGGTGATGCCCTCGTTGAAGCGACTGGCGACGACGACAAGGCGGCGACCTTCACCGCGCGGACTACCGTTGAACTCGGCCATCAGGAATACGTCTCAGATTGCGAACAGGTGACCGAGCTTGGTGCGCTTCGTTTTAAGATACGAGGCGTTCTCG
>Ga0209355_1002184_pt1 | contig 10980 bp, 16 predicted proteins | sample LauGreSBDMM110SN_3_FD_187563 | JGI IMG/M metagenome (GOLD analysis project Ga0209355, IMG submission 187563) | Freshwater lake microbial communities from Lake Michigan, USA - Sp13.BD.MM110.SN (SPAdes) (version 2) | ecosystem: Environmental > Aquatic > Freshwater > Lake | place: Lake Michigan...
CTCGATTTCCTCGCCACGAGCGGTGACAACCTGCGCCGCGCTCAGACAGTGCCAGGCGTGGCACTGTGGCTGGGCACACCTGGTCACCCCCGTCCCCGTGCAGCGCAGACTTGTCCCCGCCTAAGAGGGCAGTGAGCAAGGGCGCGCGTCGCAGTGAGACACGCACACGCACCTAACTTGGAGAAGCTCGCCAACTTTGAGTCGACCTCGCCCTCCAGCTTTCTCGCCTGCGGGCGAGCGACGGCGTCGGCGACCACCGGCGCAAGGCATGACGACGCACCTCCTTGCGCAAGACATCCCACAACGCCGCGCCGCTCCCACCGCCCACGGCTGGGCTAGACAAGCCGAGCATGTCACAGTCGTTCACAGCAGCCGAGGAGGCGATGAATACTGACATTGGGTCGAACGCTAATAATAGAACAACGCACGCACTGCCCAATCAGTCCACGAGGACCACGAGAACTAGGAGCTAGTGGCGCTGCATTAAGCTCTATCGTGGCCGGAAGCTGGGCCAGACAGGCGAGTCAAATAATAGTTTTCTGCGACCATGGGTGCCCTTAGCTCTGGACTACACCACCACAGCCTGCGCGCTGGCGGCGGCAGCTGCGGGCGCGACGGTGGCGCACACCGCCGCCACGTTGTCGCGCCACACGCGCAGCTTGCTGCGTAGCTCTGCCCACTGCTGTTCCCCAAACACGCGGTGCAGGCTGCGGGTGACGATCACCTGCTGTTGGACCTGGTCCATCTTCGCCTCCAGCACGCTGGCGCCGATGGCCTTCACCACCCAGCGCTCCACCTCCTCGGCAGGCACCTGCAGCGTCGCCTGCACCTGCGCGTACGTGACGTGTCCCGATGCGGACTCGGTGCCCAGCGCCGCCAGCGACATGAGGCGCATCTTGGCCACGCAGTCGTCGTGCACCAAGTGATGCGCGGCCAGCACGTCCGCGCACTCCTTCTGGAAAGCCAGGTAGTCCTGCAGCTGGCCTGGGGTGGGAGGTGGATCAGCCACGGCTGCGGCGCATGCGCCACGCGCCGCAGCGCACCCGTGAGGAAGATTTTCAGCAGGCGGTGCACCTTGCCAAACTTGGCATCACCCTCCAGCTGTCTGCGAGCGAGGATGTGTGAGCCTTGACGCCCGCGAGAGCCCGTCGAACGCGGTAGCGCACCTTATAGCCGCCATGTCAAGCAAGTCGCACTGGAAGACGTCCGGAGCTGCGATGAAGAGCGTGGCAGCGCGCGCGGCGGAATCGCGCACGCTGGCCAGCACCGCGCCCGTCTCGCCCTGCGAGCCAGCGAACGTCAGTCGCGTGCGCTAGCGTGAGGCGCTGGCGAGTGTGCACACCTCGAAGAGGGCGAGGTAGGATACAAGAGCCGCCAGCGCCTTGCCTGCGTGCGCCTTCTCCAGCAGCTCGTAGCTGGCCAAGCGCAGGGCGCGCAGGTCCGCGGCGTCCAGGGCCCAGTCCAGCGCCCAGGCGTCTGTTTTGTGGACCGCGTGCGCGAGCGCCTCATGCTGCTCGGTGGCGGCGGCGAACTGGAAGGCGCGCAGGAGGACTGTGAAGCGGCAACGCGCGTGCGGCACCGCGTTGAACAGCGCAAACAGGACGCGCAGTCGCAGCGCGGCCACGCCAGCCTGGGTGTCTGCGACGCGGGGCAGGATCGCCGAGACGGCGGCCAGGGCTCGATCGGGAGGGAGCGAGCCGGCCGCGTGCGCCAGCACCAGGAACGCAGCCTCCGCGTCCTTCTCGCTCGCAGAAGTGAGTAGCGTGCTGCCCGCCAGCTTCACCAGCAAACCGGCGGTGTCCCCCTTGGCCAGCAGGCTGGCAGCCTCGCTCTCCACCTTCTCGTTCCCCTCCAGCTCACCAACCAGCCGCGCCACCGCCAGCACAGCCGGCTCTTCGGAGTCAGCCTCCACCAGAAGCGACATTGGGAGGACGGAGGCTCGTTTTGCCCGACGTTTCGAACAGTCGAACACGTTAGTTGCCGACGCTTGCTCACTCGTTGACTCGCGTGATGCTGTGCAGCCGTGCGCCTGCTCTGCAGTCTCCGCGGCGCGGCGGGGTGTCTAGACGACTGCGCTCAGTTTGTCTCGCTCAGAGTGTGCGCCTTGTGTCGCAGTGCCCCGCCGGCCAGTCTGTCGTGTTGAACAAGCAGGCCTTCACAGTGGGCAGCGCTGCAGCGGCTGACGTGCGGCTGCCTGAGCGTGCGTTGCAATGTGTGCAGTTGTGCTTGACTTGGCTTACCATCTCCGTTGTTCCGACATGCCGCTCTCCTCTCGTGAAGTCGCACCAGAGCACGCACGCTTCGTGTGGAGAGGCGCACGGCTGTTCTTGACGGACCTAGATAGTGTTGCGGGCACGCGCTACGACGACACGAGGTGCGCACACACATCGACACATGTGCTGGTCCGCAGAGCACCGTCCTCCGTTCCCCAACTCACCTCCCGCCCAGCCTGCGCCCTGGCGTCGCCTACAGTGTCGGCAGCGGGGCGAGGGTCGCCTTCGGAGATGTTGAGTTCGTGCTTGAGCTTGAGGCAGCAGGGGGTGATGGAGGTCTTGAGGCAACCCTGGCTGCAGCCTTCCTGGCCAGCTTCCGCACCGGCGGCAGCGCGGAGGTGAAGAAGCTGCTTGAGGAGCAGGGCCAATGAACTACGCTTCCTGGCCCTCCTGCAGCTCACTCGGCTGAAAGGGGGTCTGTCAGCCGAGAGCCTGGCGCAAGGCAGCACGCAAGGCAAGGCAAGGCCTGGCGCAAGGCAGCTGCAGCTGACGCACCACCGGCACTGGCATGGGAGCGCCTAACGTGCAGCGCGGCACGGCATGCTTCTCCAACTCGTCTCGGAGTTTCTGTACCTTGGTGATAGTGCAGCTGAACTCGGAGACCTTTCCTTGCGAGCCCCGGAACAGCTGGAAGTAAGGAAGAACTTTGACGCCCAGTCTGCGGCTCATGGGCTTGTTGCTATCGTAGTCGACAGAGACGAACCGTATGTCGGGACGCTCAGCCAAGATGCGGTTCAGCTTTGGGTGCAGCGCCCGGCAGGCGCCACACCAGCGTGCAAAGAAGTGGACCACAACCAGCGCATCACCTGCAGTAGAGAGCTCGTTCAACAGGGCAGCGGTTGACGACACGCTCCTGTGGCCAGGCGCCTCATCCTCCGTCCACCAGCCCGACGCCGTAGACGCATCGTCGACACTGCCGCCAGATCTCACGGCGCTCTCCGCGCGAGAGGAGACAGGAGAGGAGGAGAGAAGAGGAGAGAAGGAGACCGGAGACGCAGGGCGCGGCCCAACTGCCGGCCCAAGCCTGCATCTCTGCGTCGCCCGCAGCTTCTGCGCGGCGCCGCCACCACGCCTCGAAGCTGCGGAAGCAGCCAGCGCAGCCAGCGCTGGCGGCGGCGGCACAGCAGCGCCACGGCTTAGTCTTCCCTCTTCCCCCCGTGCACTCGTTGCAGTCGCGCAGGCTAGCATCGCGCTTCCCCAACCTCAACACGACTGCTGCTACGTGCGTGGTGCGTGCACGCTCTCTGTGCTCGCCAGCAGGCCCAGACAGCGAAGGCGGAGGCGCGTCGACTGTGGCTGGCAGCCAGCGAGCCAGGAGCCAGCAACGCACGGCCTTGCGGCCATCACCCCGGCCGTCCACCGCCTCGCTGTACTGCGCCGTGTTGCGCGGTCTCCTCTGTGCTCGAGCGTGTTGCGCTTGCTGGGACTGACGCAGCCTGCACAGAGAATGCAGCTTGCCAAGCGCCACACGACGCGGCTATGTCGCCGTGGCTTCGCGACCGGCGTGGAAGGTGGGGGTGCACTTGCGGCGCGTGTGGCTCGCAAAGGCTGAGGAGTCCCGCAGGAGGCGCCAAGCCCAGTGTCGGCGGCCCCGAGCCTGAGGCTGAGAAGCTGGGCTTCCTCCGAGCTACAGGCGCGTGCACGTGCTCTGTGTGGAGCGCGAGCGCGTGGCGCTCACCTGTGTGTGTGCCACAGGCGGTCTGGTTGGCGCCAGCCTGGGCGCAATTGCCGTCTTCGGAGTTGGCGTCGTTGGCGTGCTCGGCGCCGCTAAGGCAGTTGGCAGCCTGCTGGGTGTGTGCGCGAGCGGGCGCTCAACGTCTGCTGCAGAGGCCAAGTCTAACCCCTCGCCGCCAACAGGCCACTCGCTTGATGCCAAGCGAGAGTCGGCTCCGCCTGCTGCTCCTACGGCGAAGCCCACAGGGGCTTGAGCGCCTCGGCGTGCGATTCGCGCATTTTTTTCTGCGATGTGAGCCTGGAGCCTGGCGGCACATCTCATTTCCCTTGCTGCATTCTTCCAACTTTTCCGAGAAGACGGCTGGTCCTGCTCGCCGTGGCTGCAATGCCGCACCAGCAGACGCGGTGACGAGAGCATAGAGCTGGACAACCAGGTCCGCTGCTGCTGCGGCCAGAATGGACTTTTTCGCTGATGCTTGGTCGAGCGCATCACGTCACTTCATATAGCACTATCTAACCACCATGCCCATGCATGCTCTCCCCAAACGCCTCTACTTGCTGGTATCTGTCCCGAGGACCATAGTCAACTCCGCCTCGCAGCACATCTTGTCGCCCACAAAGGCCTGGGCCTTCATCTTGGCCATGCCAAAGCGCTTGTTGAGCTTGATGAGCTCCACCTTCATCACCAGCACATCGCCGGGCAGGACGGGCCTGCGAAAGCGGCAGGCGTCCACGCCGCCGAAGAAGAAGGAGTCCTTGCTGCCACCAACCTCAGGCGTGAGCATCACCAGGCCCCCAACCTGCGCCATGGCCTCCACCTGCAGCACGCCCGGCATCAGAGGACGCGTGGGAAAGTGGCCCGGGAAGAAGTTGTCGTTGATCTGGGAGCAGCAGCATCGCGAGTCAGCACCTCGTATGCGGAGTGCAGCGCCTCCGGCGCGCACCGTCACGTTCTTGATACCAATCGCGTACTTGCCCGGCACGTACTCGATGATCCGGTCCACCTGCGCGGACAGCGAGTGCTCAGAGCTGCTCCACAGCTGCGCAGCACTTTCTCGGGACTTGCAACCGTTCCCTCTGCGCAGCCCCGCGGCCAGGCCCCGGCGGGCGGCGTACCAGGAGGAAGGGAAAGCGGTGGGGCAGGCGGTTCATGATTTCGTTGATATCCAGCACAGAAGGCAGGGACGTTGTGAGCTTACTCGCGTCTGAGCCGACCATCTCAGCAGCCTCCTCAGCGGCGCGCACGACCAGCGCCGCGCCACGGCCACGTGAGGGCAGCGTGGCGTGGCGGCGGAGCAGGGCGGAGACGCGTACAGGGCCTGCTGCGCCGCGGGACAGGCAGGCTGTTGCGGGCAAAGTCCGCGGGAGTGCAACCGGCGCGCTGTAGGAGCTCACCGCAACAGACATGGCGGCAAGCGGTGTGCAAACCGGTTAGTTTGCTTGAGATAGAGCGGAGGAAGGGGCGCTGCTAAAGTTGAACACTGACATATACAACAGTAAGTCGAACAGCTGCCAACGCAGCAGTCAGTGCTCCCTACGGCCTCTTCGTCTGCTGCCTGGTTCTGGGCCGAAGGAGCTGCGACGAGCCCGGACCCTGGCATTGTCAGACGAGCAAAGCCGCGACCGCTGCAGACTGCGGCGACAGCAGCACTGTGACTGAACGGTAACAGCCATGCTGCTCAAGCAGGGCGACGTTGTCGGGAAGCGGTATAGAATCACGGGCAAGCTCCTGGGCGAGGGAGGCTCCTCCGAGGTGCGGCTGCCGCTCGTCGTGCCTCTGCGCCTCAAGAGAGTGAGCTCACGCACGTCCTTGTTTCCTCTTCACCACAGGTGTTCCCTGCCGAAGACGTCGAGGCGCAGAACGCGGAGGTTAGATGCCAGCCAGTGCCCCGTGTGCGCTACGATTGACAGTGTGCTCACACCGCGAGGAACTGGTCCACAGGTTGCTGTGAAGATAGCCAAGGAACACAACAGCTCCGTTCTGAGCAGCGAACGTTCGGTACGCTGAAAGAGGCTAGGCTGGCTCGCAACAACGTACGTCTGACAACATCTCTCTCCACGCGCAGGTACTCGAAGAGCTGCAGAGCGCCTCCTACGTCTGCAGGCTCATAAGCCATGGTTCACACCCCTGCAGCGACGGGAAGAGCCGGCGCTTCATCGCCATGCAGGCAAGTGAACTCTTGATTCCTTGCCCTTGACCGGCGGAGTTTGCTTGCGCTCATGATAGCACCGCTGCGCTCTCTGACATAACCACTCGCCCCTTAGCGCGTCGGCAAGACGCTCTTCGAGTTGCGCAAAGAGCAGGAGCACGCCCGTTTCACGTGGGCGACAACGCGAGCGGTGCGCCACGCCACGCACGCATGCATAAGCAGCCAGTTGCAGCGAGCAGGCGCACGCATGTTGTGCAGTGCCTGCGCCGGAAACTCAGCACGAACTCGCCGGAAGCTCACCCCGACCTTTCTGCGCCGTTGCAGCTGGGATTGCACACGCTCAATGCGCTGGAACAGCTGCACGACAGAGGGTGCGTGAGATGCGTGCCAGCCAGCCACGGACCTTCGCTAATTACTGAACCTGACCATTGCGCGTGCAGCTACATCCACCGCGACGTGAAGCCGGCGAACTTCACAGTGGGTCACGGTGCGCACCGCCTGCTGCGCACAGCCCTTCCCCATCGAGCCTCACTGACTGCTGCCGCAGGCGCGCCGGATGCGGAGAGCACTTTCTTCATCATCGACTTTGGGCTGGCTCGCAAGTACGTGGATGAGAGGGGCGCAGTCAATCCGCAGGTGCGCACACGGACATGTGAGCGTCGGTGAATGCGGGTCCTGAAGCGATGCACCCGCAGCGCTCCGTCGCGCAATTCCGCGGAAGCAGCAAGTACGCGTCGGTCTTCACGCACCAGGAACAGGACCAGGGGCGGCGCGACGACCTGTGGAGCCTGCTCTACATCCTGGTCGAATGTGTGGACGGGGTCCTGCCCTGGGCGCAGGTGGGTGCCGGCGCATTTCGCGCGCGGAGCGGCTTACACCCGTCCGGCCCTGCGCGCAGGAGGGCACAAAGCGGGATGAGCGCGACCGCGACGAGATTCTGCGCAAAAAGAAGGAGGTGATGGAGCAGCCCTCCATTCCGACTACCAACGTCGCCCTCCCCGTGCAGGCGCGAGCCGCAGCGCCATGCCCTGGGGATGCGCCTCGACATTCGCTGACACGCCTATTCCCCCGCAGATTTCCAAGCTGGCCGTCTACCTCAAGAGTACGCACGCTCGACATGTCTGACAGTTCACGCCTTCACATGCCCCCGCATCCCTCAATCTAACGCAGCTCTGAAGTTCGAGGACAAGCCCGACTACGCGCAGATGCGCAGCATCCTACTTGAAGGAGCTTTCGGCCTGGACCTGCGAACAATTGTTTTCGACTGGCAGGCGCGTCTAGGTTGGCTCGCACTCCGTCTCCAACTGCTGCGGAGTTGTGGAGCCTGACTGCCGCGTCGGCCTTGCAGAACACTCGCGCGGCGGCGCCTGCTGGCGATTGGTATGTGCGTGAGCCGGCTGCAGCTGCGCCCTCGCAGCCTACCTCCAGGCTGTTGCAGCCAAAGCCGGCGAGGGAGTCTGGCGGCGCAGAGGACCAGCCGCATGCAGCCAAGCGTGCACGCTTTGCTGCCGAAACGGCCAGCTCGCGCGAGCTGGCGACTGAGATGGCATTTTCAGCCGACATGGGGCGGTGCGCATTGCGCAAGCCGCCAGCGACCCTGCACTCACCGCCCGCGCCTACAGTCTATCAGACGCAGGCCACGCAGCGCTTCAGACTGTCGTGAATCTTCAGCCTCACGAGGCGCGTTAGCACATGCACCGTCTCCCGTCGCGCCGCTGACACATCTTTCCCGCAAAGGTCTTCGCGGTCTTTTCCCAGTCGCTGCGTTCGCTGGTGGCCTCGCATCCGAAACCGAACTTCCTTACGGTGCGCTTCATTGCGTCTGGCGGCTGCAGTCTCCATTCCTGACACAGTCCGCTACACTCGCAGCGCTACCTGGACGACTTCGCACAGCTGGCGGCTGTCCAACGCGACCGCTGCGAGGCGCGACAACAGACGCGCCGGTGAATGCGAGCGCTAAGCCATGACGATTTTTGCTATTGCACCCGCGTGCGCATTCATGGGAGTGCAGTCAGTCGGCTTCGTGTGCGCACCACATGCCGGGCATCCACATATCATCGCCCCTGCAGCATCGCGTTCTTCACTCGGAGCCACACTGCACTATGTCACAGGTCACAATGCGTCCAGCCAGACCAGGGGGGGTGGAAGGTACCTCGACGACTGCGCAAAAGCCAAAGCGCAGAACTCTTTCAGCGACCAGCGCAGCTCCTCTGTGGAAAGCACCGCGCCGGGGAAGCATGCAATGGGCGCGCGCAATGTTTGTTGAACATCGTAGCTGACCGCATTCCGCCAGCGATTATCGTGCTGAAAGCAAGAGGTGCAGGCGCGTGCCACAGCGGTAGACTGAGAGTGATGCCAGACAGCGCAGTGTCGCAGAGATGCGATGTGCACAGGCAAACTCATGCAGCAATTCTTCCATGTGTTCTCCCATTCGGCACCGCCGTTCTCCGCCACATCAATCAATTCTGTGGCAGCCAAATTGCATGATGCCCCTTCGTTTACCGCGCTCACCACCGAGCATGAGGGTCATTCTTAGATGCGCTGCCGAGCCGAGGCCTGAGAGTGCGAGCAGCGACGAGGGCAGGGGATGCAGCAGCTGACCCAGACCCAGACCCAGACCCAGATGACCTCAATGTCTGCTTGCCGTGTCCAGTTGTCCCACCACGCTGCCAGCTGGCATTCTGGGAATACTGCTCGGAGCGAGCTGGTTCGCAGCTTGTTACGTTGCTGCTGGTGGGAGGCTGGTCTCCTGCTGGCTGCTGGTGGGTTGTTGAAATTGTTGTTCATCGTCCGGCTGTCCGGGAGTCCGGCAGTCCGGCACTCCTCCCGCCCTCGCCTGCTGGTGTCCGCTGCTGGCGCCCAAACGTTGCATCATCTCAGCCGCCTGAACGTATTTACAGCCCGCAGCATGCTCGCCTTGGTGCGATGGACGCGTGCTCCGTGCCTCTGGGCGCTACCTCTGCCTCCGGCGTGCACGCGTTCCCGCGCCTCTGCGCACGCGCCCGCTCGCCTGCGCGCCGCCAGTGTGCCGCAGAGACTTGCTCTCAGGCTGAGAGCCGCTCCCGAGGAGAGAGCGGCCGCAGACGACGACGATGTCACCTTCCAGCCGCTGCGGAAGTCTCGCGTGAAGGGGCGACTGGAGGCGAAAGTAAAGGTCATCACGCCGGCTATTGACGCGGCGCTGGACTCTGCGCCCACGGCTGCGGGGAGGGCAGAGACGTCAGCTCTGCTTGTGCTCACAGCTGTTTTCTCAGCCATAATCCTGGAGGGCTTGCTGGTTGCCTCCTCCGGCTTTATGTCCGACGAGTGGGACGGGATAGTGCAGGCGAGTCGGCGTGTGAACAGGGTGCTTGGAAGCGAAGCTGACTCGCTGCACAGGCACGAGTGCTCCCCATCTTCACGCCCACGCTGGGTCTCTTCCTGTTGGGCTCCTCAGCCTACGGTGCGTGCCTGGGGCTCGCTCTATGCTTGTGTGGCTCTGTGTGGCTATCGCGCCTCTCACTTTCTGCCTCGCAGGCGTCTGGAAAGCGTACGGGAAACAGTGAGGCAGTGCGGTTTTGTCATGGAACCGACTATGCACTGCGCCGGAGGCCGGAGGTGTTTGAGTCCAGTCCTGGTCCAGGCTCACCAGTTAGCTCTCCTTGCGCGGCGAGGCTGCTGTGAGCACACATTCTTGCGTTGCAATGCTACTCATCCAGCAGACACGTCCCGGCGTGGCACGCGCTCGCCTTGCGACCGCTGCCAAAGTCCCTTGCGTTTACCAGCTTTGACAGCCCAGAGCCAAACTGGATGGCGCGCTTCACCCGGCCGGCCGTCTCATGCAGCCCCAGCTCCTGTGCGCAACGGCGCAGCGCGAGTTTGTCACCCCGTCCTGGGGGTAGCTCCAGGTCTGTGAGCGCTTCCAACGGCATTCGCGCCAGACAGGCCACCACCTGCTCATCCAAGAACGGGAAGCGCGCCTCTCGGCCGCAGTCGCTGACCAGCCGGTCGTCGCGGCCCAGGTTGCGGAGCCATAGGCGGCGCACGTCAGCCTCCAACTCGGCAGTCAGAGTGGCGGCGTCACCACTGCGATACGCCGTGCGATGGCGGCCGTAGCCCGCAGCCTGCTCGTCCGCGCCCGTGCCCAGCAGCACGATGCGCGCACCGCTGCAGAAGCTGGCGCCGTCGACTGTGCCAGTGCCACGCGCAGCAAGCCACAGGGCGGCGCCGATGTTTAGATCCATCACCGTGTTGCGTGGGTGCAGCAGCCGCAGCAGATGTCTGCGATGCTGCGTTATGTCGTCGAGCGTGGCGTCAACTTGGATGAGGCGCCACACACGCCCATGTGCAACACTGCGCAGCTCCTGCAGCGCTGCATGCGCGGCCTGGCGGTCCGCGGATGTGCCACCGCTGAAGCAGACTGTGCAGAGGTCGATGGCTTGCGAGGCGGGGATGTGGCGGTGCGCCAGTGCAGCGAGCAGGCAGCTGTCCAGCCCACCCGAGAAGAGCAGCATCACGGAGGAGGAACGGCTGCCGCACACGCGGCGCGCAACCGCCGCATCCAGCGTCAGCAGCAACTCCTCCTGATGTGTGCGCCCCGGGCTGAGTGGCGGTGACTCGCGCCGGGCGTAGTCGCCTAACGCCACCAGTCGGGGGTCAAGCCACTCGTGGCGCCGCATGCAGCAGGCATCGGTCGCCGGGTGAGCAGGGATGCGGATGCTGTAGAGGCCCGGAGGGAGCTCCTCCTGCGTCGCACTCAGCGGTTGGCCACCACTAACGGGAGAAACTGCCCAACGCAGAGGGACGCACCCATCCGCGCGGAGCGTCATCGCTGAGCGGGCATGTGGAGGATAGCAGGAGGCGCGAGTCCTGTGCGCACGGGCGGCGCAACAGCAAGCTGGCGG
>Ga0209355_1002185_pt1 | contig 10980 bp, 11 predicted proteins | sample LauGreSBDMM110SN_3_FD_187563 | JGI IMG/M metagenome (GOLD analysis project Ga0209355, IMG submission 187563) | Freshwater lake microbial communities from Lake Michigan, USA - Sp13.BD.MM110.SN (SPAdes) (version 2) | ecosystem: Environmental > Aquatic > Freshwater > Lake | place: Lake Michigan...
GCGCATGAAGCCGTTCAATCTCCTTGTCAGTAATCGACTCAGTCACGACGGCTATGGCTCGCAACTCGAATTCATTGGATTGCAAGGCCTCTTCAATCGCCGAGTTATCGGTCCCATAAACGCTCGGCTGTACTAGCACTGCGCGTTCGCAGCCGATGGCGCGAAGCATTTGGACATAGGCCGGCAGCAGGCACTCATGCGGCACGAAGTGGGTCTTGGGCAGCAGTGGGAAACGAGCCTGCGGTCCAAAGACATGCGCATGACAATCAGTGGCTTTTCCGGGAAAGCGGACATTGGGTGTCCGGGTATCGGTGATCGGTTCAGGAATATTCGGAGAACGCATAATTAATGCTGCTTTTTCAGGACTGAGCTTGACGTGCTTCAACTGTCTGCGCTTCGATTTCGTAATATTCAGTCAGATCTATGAGGTCTTCGACTTGCTGCCGCGACGCGACCCACTCCTGATCGGTCATGCCCGAAAACTGGCCCGTCGCACGGAGCTCTGTGAGCATTTTTTTCTGGTAGTGCAACGCACTGCACAGCATCACCTGCGCATCGATGCACGCTACATAGCCCATGCCCTGCAATTCCGAGCGCGTGAAAAGTGGCCGTCCATCGCGGTTGCCGCGACTTTGCACGTAAACCAGTGGCAATTTACACATGCGCGGCGCTTGTTCGGCTTCGTTCTGCGTTCGAGGAAACAATAAACCAAAATCTGCGCCGACATCGGCAGCGCGGTTCAGTCGCATGACCGCCTCTTCAAGCCCCAGTCCGCGGCAGGTATCGGTACGCGCAATGATCACAAAATCCGGATCGATTTCGTCCCGTTGACGGACTGCGTACTGGATCTTCTCGACAAATTCCTCGACAGGAATGCCGTGCACGACATACTTGTGATAGTGCGCGCGCTTTGGATACAGTTGATCTTCGATATGGATTCCGGCAATGCCGTTACGCATGAACTCGCGAACCGTGCGCATGGTGTGAAGAGCGTCGCCGAAACCCGCACCCGCATCTGCAATAAGCGGAATGTCTATGCTTTGCGCGATGTCGCCCGCGAGCCTGACTTGCTCGGTCATCGTCAACAGCGGTTCGGTCACCGCCATTGATCCCCCGGTTACATAGCCCCCTATGTAAGCCGCTTCGAAACCCACAGATTGCACCAGACGACCGCCCAATGGGTCATACACCGAAGGCATGTGTAGAAAAGTTTTGCTTCGGAATAAGTTCCGAAGCTGTGTGGACTTGCGTTGAAGTTGCATCCGGGAGCCTTTTACTGGGCAGTGTTAACTGAATGTGAATGGAAGTAATCTTAGATTGCAAACGTATTTCTATATGTGATATATTTTTATATTCCAATGTCTTTTAGTTATACCTATGCCCAACAGTTCCGACCACCTTTTGGCGCGTCTGCGGTTTCGCCACCTACAGCTCATTGCCGAGATCGATAGAACCGGCAGTCTGAATAAAGCGTCTGAAGCCTTGAGCCTGACGCAGCCGGCACTCAGCAAGGCGTTAAAAGAGCTTGAGGAGCTGCTGGGGTTTGCTTTGTTCACACGAAGGGCCCGTGGGCTTGAGAAGACAGAACAGGGCTCGGTCATCATTCACGGCGCCAAGCTGCTGATCCAAGAGTTGCACCATGTGAAGCAGGAGGCAGACGCGGCGGGTCCAAGCGGAAGAATTAGTGCCATATTGCGCCTGGGTGTGCCTGCTTATCTGGCCATTAGCTTCTTGCCGAAAATAATTTCACATCTGACAAACAACAAACCGTCGCTCATGGTGAGCCTTCAGGAAGAAAATGTGCCATCGCTTTTCAGAGCCCTTTTAAACGGAGATCTGGACGCGCTGATCACCGTCTATAACCCCGAGGTACTGGAGATATCAAACAGAAATGAACTTTGCTTCGAAAAGCTGGCCGAGGAGGCGTATTACGTCATTGCCCCCGCCGAGCACCGATTGACGCGCGCCAAGAGCGTCCGATGGAAAAGTCTGGCCTCAGAGCCATGGGTCATGACACGCAAACCATCGCTTGGACGCGTTTTTTTTGAACAGGGCTTTTTTCGTGCTGGTGCCATACCCCCTTCGCCGGTGTGTGAAACGAATACTCCGGTGACAAGTGCATGTCTCGTCGCTGCGGGTGTCGGACTAAGCTGTGTTCCAAGAAGCACAATGATGGATGCCGAACGCACAGGAGGCGTCAATCGGATACGGGTTCTGCCGCCTCCGCCTGCAGCCGTCCTCGGTCTGGTTTATCGCGTCCCGACAGCGTCCCACCCTCGAATCCGCCTGCTTAGAGAAGCGATTCAGAACGTGAACCACGACACCCATCGCTTAAATGGCGTCCCGTTGGTGCCGTTGCGTTAGCCCGTTTTGCCGAGCAGTGGCCTGCACGAAAAGTGCATCAAGATCTCCCTTGGCTCACTCAGTCCCCTCGATTACCTAGAGAGCCTCGGAGTTACGGCATAAACTAGTCGAAGGTTTCTGTCGCCCCCTCCACATCAAACCAAAATCGAAATTTACAAAATAAATGTTGTTTTATCCGGGATTTCTATCCACTATGTAGTTTTTGTTCAAAGTCTGCATTACCTATACAGTGACAATTCAAATTGATTGGAGGGGCGGTGTTTAAATTCGATAGTGTGCCCGCCGAGAAACTGCATGGATTCGCGTCCGGGGTCAAGGGGTGGGAAGGCGGCACGTTGCCGAGTGAAACGTGGCTTGTCCCATTGCCTCACGATGTCCGGCAGGAGTTGGAGAGGGTGGCGGAAAACGTGCGCGTCTCGAGTGCACAACCGACGACCCTGTTGCTCGACGACTTCGATCTGCCGCGATCGCGGATATTGATGCGCGATATCCGGGAACGTCTTGATCACGGGGTAGGTTTCGCGGTACTCGACCGGCTATCCGTCAATGAGTTTGGAAAGACTGAGCTCAAGTCCATCTATTGGCTGCTGAGCCAAATGATTGGACCAGTCGTTGAGCAATCGCCGGACGGCACTGTGCTGCACGACGTGCGTGATACTGGCAAGAAGATGAGCGAGCGGGTGCGGGGCGACCTCACCAACCAGGAACTGAACTGGCACACGGATAACGGCTTCAGCACGCCGCCCAAGTATTTCGGGCTTGCCGTGCTACGCACTGCCAAACAAGGTGGTGAGAGCAAAGCGGTCAATCTGGTCACGGCGCATGAGTATCTGGCGCGGGGCTCTCCGGATCTCCTGCGCCGGCTTTACGACCCGTTCTACTGGCGGCGCATCGGCGACGGCGGCGACGAGACAACAAGCCAGTATCCGGTGTTCGGTGAGCTTTACAGGCAATTCGTATGTCGCGTTAACCGCCGCGTGATCGAGGCGGGTTACGTCGCGGCAGGCAGGACGCTGGATGCCGCCGGGCGGGATGCGCTGAACGCGCTGTACGAGGTGCTCGACCAACCTGGCATCGCTTTCTCGTACCGGCTTGAACCGGGCCAGATGCAGTGGATGAATAACTACGCGCTAGCCCATCACCGGACGACTTTCGTCGATTGGGAGGAGGAGGATCGCCGACGCCACCTCGTGCGAATCTACATGCGGGACGCAGGATCTCACTATGGCGATTGACGGCCGCACGGCGACACTTTTACCCGTGCATCGTGTGACGTGCTTCTTACAATTGACCGAAGACATACGCAAATACGAGTGAACTATTCCTTACCTTGAATCAAGACGGGAGATTGCATGCCGACCTTTCATAATGTACTGATCAAGCCGACGCCCGACTCACCCCGGGTGGGATCTCGGGCGTCGTTGAGTGCCGCGGATGTGGCGTCTTACAAGGCGAATGGTTACGTCTTTCCGCTTCGCGCAATGAGCAACTCCGAGACGGCCGGTTATCGCGCGCGACTCGAGCATTTCGAGCAGCAGTACTCGGACGTGGCGGCCAAGGTCCTCCGACAGAAATCGCATTTGGTACTGACGTTCGTCGACGAGTTGATCCGGCTCGAGCCCGTCCTCGATGCCGTCGAATCGATACTCGGTCCGGACATCTTGTGCTGGTCAACGTCGTTCTTCATCAAGAATCCGGGTGACGGTAAGTACATCTCTTGGCACCAGGATGCGAAATATTGGGGTCTCGAGGCCGATGACATCGTCACGGCCTGGCTTGCGATCACGCCGAGCCATGTGGGAAACGGCTGCATGCGTCTTGTACCGCGCTCGCACCTTAGCGTGCTCCCGCACGAGGATCGCCCGAGCCGCGACAATATGCTGACGCGCGGGCAGGAGGTGGCGGCCGTCGTCGACGAAAACGCGGCGGTGGACATCGAGCTAGCACCCGGCCAGTTCTCGCTTCATCATGAGCAGATTGTGCATGGGTCGAAGCCGAATGCGGGTTCCGAGCGGCGAATTGGATTGTCGATTCGTTATATTCGGCCCACAGCAAGGCAGGTAGTAGACGCGAAGGATTCGGCGGCATTGGTACGCGGCGTTGACTGCTACGACCACTTTTCCGCCGAGCCTCGCCCAGCGCGCGACATGGAGCCGGCTATGGTGCACTACTTGGAAACGATTCTGGCGACGAAGGCCGGAGGCGTATTCCGCAAGCCGTCATAAACCGTAACACGCGGCCTCGCTCCACGTGAGAATGCATGGCGGATTCAAGCACGAAGTGCAACACGGGTAAAGATGGTTGGCGCAGAGCGCTGCTAAAGCTTGCCAACCGGCTTGAAACAACCGTGTCTGCGCTTCTTGCACCCATGGGCTGATTTTTTCGGGACTGTCGTTTTTTCCCGAACGAAACAGATTTCTTGCTGTCTGAAAAAGTCCTTTTTCAGATGCTACGAGGTAACTGTCAAATTATTTGACTCCATGACGGCAACCCCTTAGCGGCATTTGAGTAGGGTGATGGGCTCGCTATCGGAGTGCCCCCTTCAAAGCGCTGTCGTAAGGGGTATCAAAGGCAAAGCGGGGGTACAGGCGGGGGTACAAATTCACTTTTGATTTTGCAAAACTTAATGCCTATGCGAGTTTCAAGCTATCTTTAGAGCTATTTCACAATTAGTCAGTTTAAAGGCCTTTAAGGAGCGATTCTTAAAGGCCTTTTTCATTCCGGAGGAGCGTCGGATGCATTTGAACTCATAATATTTACAGAGGTCATTTTTCATCGAAGTCATTAACCTGAGAATTTTCAAGCTTGTTGAGTTTATTTTGGATCAAATTAACGTGTAACCGAGCAGCAAACAACTCTTGGGAATAGTGGGTATGTAAAAATGGCAACCGCATTTCTCTGATGCCTCTCGAAATATTCTCAATAACCTCGGAGTATATTTTTCTGGTTTCTAGATCCGCGCTGCCAAGCGACTTGTCAATCATCTCAAGATCAACGTACCAGTGCGTGATTTTATGTTTAACATAAAAAGAATAAAGCTTGGGCACTACAGTCGTTATTGGCCATAATATCGTTAATAATGGAATTAAGATAAGTAAAATTTTAATGATTAATGCAGCTAGAGTAGGTGATACATAGTTTGTTAAAAATGGCTTGCCATTCATATAAAAATCAACGGCGACCTCATGTGGGGCAAACGTTTCGCCATCTAAAAAACTCGGGAACTCATTTCGTTTTCTAAATGTGCTGGACTCTGACACTTCGTTTTGAAGCGCTTCACTCAAAATCATGATCAGACTCGGATCTAAGTTTTTCCTGACGACCATGCTAACTGTAGAGTAAAGGTACGATACAGCCTGGTTGGGTATCGCCGCGCTAGGAAACAAGACCGAAGCCTCGAGCCGTGCCGCGTAACTGGCTTTACTTTTACGCGCGACACCCTCAACATCTATAGGATTTACAAACCGATATTTTTCTTGCTCAATTTTTTTGCGAAGATCAGCCCCACTTCCTATTTGATTTTTTGCATAAAATCCGAAATAGTAATCCGCATCAGGAATAGAGAATGACGAGGCTGGATAGCTATTAATAATTTTAGTATTTTTTCGATTAATGTTTAACAGTCGAAATAAATCTGCATAAATATACTGTAGCCCATAGATGCTCGGATCAGACGAGTTCTCACTCAAGGCCCCAACCCCGCTATTATTTGGGGCCATTTTCACTGCGATGGTTTTACCGCGCATCTCACTAAGATGCGTGATGGCCGGGGTATTTGCACTAGCTAAAATAAAAATAGGTACTTTACGATAGACTCCGATCGAGCGAAATTCTTGTATGATATCTGAAGAAAAAGCATATCCGTTGTTAGTCACAAACGTTAAATCTATGGACGGATCTTTAATGGCGCCTTCCAGTCCATCCGCGGCATCTGTGATCACTTTTACGGCAATACTAATTCCATGTTTTTTTAATATAGATTGAAATTTCTCATAGTTTTTTAATCCCCCATGATCGTCTACAAAGTCAGGCGTAACTCCTATGATGATAGTATTTTTTGGATAGGTGACGTACAGTAAACCTCCAATGACTAGGACGCCAAGTGTTATCAGTGCGAGTATTTTCTTTAGGCCGCTTGAGGGTCTTTTGTTGTTAAGGGAATGCAAATCCGTTTGTTTCATTTTTTCAACCTAAATTAAATTTATGGTCAAGTGTGTTCAGGCGTTAATATTACACGACACAAAACGACTAATAAGTCATCACTGTTGTATCGACCTGCAGCATCCGTAAAAGCATCGTCGGCATTCCAATCACGCCTTTACAGCCTTGGTAATGACGCGCACCCTTGTGTCGTACCTTTGCTTAAGAAGCAGGTCTGGATTGCAGCATCTGGCCAAAGCTGCGTCACTGTTCTACTTTTGGGCCAACTGGAAATTGGGGGAATTACCCTTTTTCTCGACATCCGGGTATTCGCTTCTGATGAGCGTATTTTGGATGGCTGTTTACTGCTGAAAAGGCCCCGTTAGGCGCAGTTAAACAGGGGCGCAAAAGCTGCCGCTTAGCGCTGGTGTTCGGCAGAAACGGGACGGGTTTCGCCAGTGGCTGTCACTGTTCTGGTGGCTTGCAGCGAGGCATAAGTCCAGAAAATCTTCATCGGCTCGGTGTTGGACAGATTGCGAAAACGGTGTGACACGTTGGGCGGAATCCAGGTGGTGTCTTGCGGGTTCAGTGCAATGGCTTCCTGGCCCTCCATGTCCATCATGGCGTGTCCTTCTAGCAGCATCACGCTTTCTTCACAGTTGTGGCTGTGAAAGGGGATGGCAACGCCTGGGGCAAATTCGGTGATGCCGTTGATGAACCCTGTGGCACCCAGCGCCGGCGAGACCAGCGGGGTGGTGCGTGCACCACCGCCACGATCGTAGCTTTTGAGTTCAGTCGGGCGCAAAACCGTGGGGCGTGGTGTCGATGTTGTGGTCATGGTGTTTTCTTTCAGTATGTCTGAAGGCCATTATCTTTTCAATTTTAAAAACCAGATTCAAGTGCGTCCAATGCTGAATTTGTCGAGTGGCATATCATTTCGCTATTGAGAGTCCTGTGACACCGTGGAGAGAAGCCCGTGAATCTGAGAGCCCTGCGCTATTTCGTTGCGATTGCCGATGCCGGCAGCCTGACGGCGGCAGCCGCTGCAATCTCGATTGCCCAGCCCGCCTTGACGCGGCAGTTGCGTGAGCTTGAAGCCGATCTGGGTGTTCAATTGCTGCATCGTACCCCCCGAGGTGTGTTGCTGACGCAAGCCGGTGTCACGCTTTACGAGTCGGCGCAGCGCATGTTGGCCGAGGCTTCGCGGGTGCGTGAACATCTGGCACGCCGTCAGGACAACAGCAGCGCCACGGTGGTGCTGGGTGCTTCGCCAACGCTTGCGCGTGTGTTGCTGCCCAATTTGTTTGAGAGCTGCCAGCGATCACTGGCCGGCGTCAAGCTGCGTGCGCGTGAGGCCTTTACCCCGGCTTTGCTGGACTGGCTGGAGCGCGGCATGGTGGACATGGCCATTGTGACCAATCCCGAGGCCGGTCGGCCCTTGAGCCTGCATCCTTTGCTAGGGGAGCCGCTGGCGTTGGTCTCGCATGTGTCGCTCAAGTTAGACCCGGTCATTACTATCAGCCAGTTGGCCCGCATTCCTTTGCTGATGACCAGCTTGCACCGCTCCATTGTTGAAAGGCAGCTCTTGCCGGTGGGAGGTCAGTTATTGGTGCAAGCTGAAATCGATTCGGTGGACTCCATCCGTGAGTTGGTTCAACAAGGGCAGTGGGCCACCATCATGCCGGTTTCGGTCTTCAAAGAGCCGCACACGGCCAAAACCATTCAGATTTCTGAAATTTCAGGTGTGCAACTCAATCGCCTGTTGGTGCTGGCCACACGTGTTGAGCGGCAGGACAACAGCGCACAGCATGTGGTGCGTGAGATGATCGAATCAGAATTCGCACGCCTGTCCAGGCAAGGTGTTTTCAGCTTTGCCGGGGCTGACAAAGAAAGGCCCTGAACATGCGCACCCCGTCAAAAGGGTGCGTCTGCCATGACGGCCTGTGGCGCCTTCGCTGCGACAACAACAGCCCGACCGGTTTCGACGGTTTCACCGCCCAGGGCTTCGATTAAATCGGGCAGCATGGCCGCGAGCTCGCCAGTCAATAGGGCTGCGTCGGTGTCAAATCCGTCATCGTCTTTTCCGCCTTCTTGCACGCCATCCAGCACCACCTCGAGCAGCTTGAGTTTTTTGACCTGTCCGGTCTCTGTGAGCATAAAAGACACGCGATCGTGCCACGTCAGTGCCAGCTGGGTGGGCACCTTACCGCTGGCAATATGCTGGGCCACCTCGTCAATCTCGAGGGTGTGGCGCGAGTAACGCACTGTTGATTTCAGATTGTCCGGTGTTTTGAGTTCGCAGTCACGGTCTATCGTGAATCCAAAGGGCGCTTCCTGGCTCGAAAGCCAGTGCGACATGGCCGCCGCTGCTGATATCTGCGTCATCACTGGCTTCACACCCAGGCCAGGCCTTGAGCCCGGCACCTCGCTCAGGGCTTCCACCAGGAAAGTCACCACCTTGTCTGCGCCACTCAAACTGCCGGTGTCCACCACCAGAAAACGGCGCACCGGGTCTAACCAGACCAAGGTGTTGCTGCGCTTGGTGAAGGCCCGTGGCAGCAAGTCCAGTATCACTTCTTCTTTGATCGCTTTTTTGATTTTGGCGCTCGCTCGCTCCTGGCCGGTTTCTTCTTTGTACTGCTCGATGCGGGCTTGCATGGCCTCTTTCACGGCCGATGATGGCAGCGGGCGTTTTTCTGTACACAGTTGAAAAATAAGTTGACCGCCTACGCTCTCCAGCAGTACCAGGCTCTTGGCACCCCGAGGTGCTGCCCAACCACTGGACTCCTGCTGGGTAGGACCGCAAGGCAAGAAACGGGCAGCTTGCAGCGCTTGTTCCAAATCATCCAAAGCGGGCATCGCAAAGTCAGGTGCGATGCGGAAATACGAGGCGGTTTTGAACATGCAGTCTGCGTCTTATGAAATGGAAATAAAAAGGGAGTGGCGAAAGAAATGACAAGCCATCGCTGTAAAGCGCAGGCCGGCGTCAGGTGCTGCCGATCAAGCCAGGTTCAGGCGATGTCCACCACGTGGGTACCGAACTGGCCTTGCCGGCGGTCGGCGAAATAGCGTGTCAGGGTTTCTTTGACGGTGCGAAAAGCGATGTCGTCCCAGGGGATCTCAGCTTCGGTGAACAACCTGGCTTCCATGGTTTCATGGCCCGGGTCAAAGTCCGTGCTGAGCAGCTGCGCACGGTAAAACAAATGCACTTGGCTTACGCGCGCCACGTTCATGATGGCAAACAGCGCTTGCATTTCAAACTGAGCCCCGGCTTCTTCTTGCGTCTCGCGTGCAGCACCCTGGGCAGTCGTCTCGCCTAGCTCCATGAAGCCGGCCGGCAGTGTCCACATGCCACGTCGCGGCTCGATATTGCGTTTGCACAGCAAGACCTGCTCGCCGGACTCGCCCCACACCGGCACCGTACCCACGACGTTGAGCGGGTTTTCATAGTGAACCGTGTGGCAGGCGGTGCAGATGGCACGCTCTCGGGTGTCCCCATCGTCAGGCAAGCGGTAAACCACGGGGCAGCCGCATTCTCGGCAGTGTTTCAGGGGCGTGCGTTGCATATTTTCTGTCAGTCTGACTTACAGACTAGTTCAAAGTGTTCCACCACAGGCGGCGAAGCGAAGAAAGGTCCCACAATCGCGCGCCAATCGGCAAATGCCGGCGATTGCCGAAAGCCGGTGGTGTGGTCTTCTAATGTTGCCCAGAAAATTTGCAGGATGTAGCGATCTGGGCTTTCCATGCCCTTGTTGACTTTGAATCCTTCAAAGCCTTTGGCGTGTGAAATCACGGTTTTCAGTCCGCGTTCAATGGCCTCGTCAAAAGCTGCTTGCTGGCCTGGATGAATACGGATGTCTGCAAGTTCGAGAATCATGTTTTCCTTTTGTGGGGCCCAGACTGGGAATACGGCTATTTTGGCTCGATTTTCAACCATCCTTTCAGAGCTTGCCTTCTGCCTCTGAGACAATGCTGCCATGAGTGAAAACACGAGTGCCGCCACGGCAACTTTCCCCCCGTCTTCGGTTGCGGGCAAAACTGCCCCCCGCGTTGGCTTTGTGAGCCTGGGCTGCCCTAAGGCGCTGACCGATTCCGAATTGATTTTGACGCGCCTGAGCGCCGAAGGCTACGAGACGTCCAAGACCTTTGAAGGCGCTGACCTGGTCATCGTCAACACCTGCGGCTTCATTGACGACGCCGTGCGGGAAAGCCTGGACACCATCGGCGAAGCGCTGGCGGCCAATGGCAAGGTCATCGTCACCGGTTGCCTGGGCGCAAAGACCGACGACAGCGGCGGCAACCTTGTCAAGCAAATGCACCCCAGCGTGCTTGCCGTGACCGGCCCGCACGCCACCCAGGAAGTCATGGACGCCGTGCACCTGAACCTGCCCAAGCCGCACGACCCCTTCATTGACCTGGTGCCCAATTCTTTCGGCATCGCTGGCATCAAGCTCACGCCGCGCCATTACGCTTACC
>Ga0209355_1002189_pt1 | contig 10973 bp, 11 predicted proteins | sample LauGreSBDMM110SN_3_FD_187563 | JGI IMG/M metagenome (GOLD analysis project Ga0209355, IMG submission 187563) | Freshwater lake microbial communities from Lake Michigan, USA - Sp13.BD.MM110.SN (SPAdes) (version 2) | ecosystem: Environmental > Aquatic > Freshwater > Lake | place: Lake Michigan...
ACCACCCAGAAGCGGCTTATCGGTAGCACCAGTAAACTTGCGGATTCCTTCAATGCCAAACTTCGGTCCCAAGAAATACTTCTTCTCAACTTCCTCAGGTAGCTCAAGATCAAGAACATGGCAATCGCGGATTGTATCGATATCGAGCTGACCGCCCATTATTTGGCAAAGAAGCTGGCTGACACCATCGCCTACAAAATCAATATTTACACAGGGGAAAGCGATCGTAACCTCACCCTCCTTTACTGTTTTCATCCAGTCGGTATCGCCCTCAATGCGGCAACCAGCCTTCTCCCAGAGTTCAGGTGTCTCCCATCCATTTCTAACCTTGGGATTACCAACGCTCTGTCCGATAGCAACATTCTCAGCGGCATCAAAAAGAGAAACAGTTGAACGGAGAAAGTAACGAACTTTGAAAAACATTCTACATTTTATAGTTTATATTCCTTAAACTTAATTTACGCAATAACAGATTTTGCCATATCATACCATCTATACATATCATTTCCCTTGAAGCTTTTGTAAGTCTCAAACAGAGTAAAGAGTTGTGACTCCTTCTCTCTATTTGTAACTTTGAGATCTCGGAAAACAGGTATGAGGGCGCATAGCTCTCCCTCCAAAAGCTCCATGATATATTCTGGCTCTGAGCTATCATTGTAGAGTTCATTTTTAAAGATATTTGCCTCGCCCCTTGTCCGTCGCCGATAATCTACATGGTAATTATTCAAAATTGTCTCATATTGCTTTGTAAAATATCGTTTCACGTAGTCATCGATCCTCGGATCTGTACCAATATAACGTTTCAATTCATCTGATGTATAAAGAAGTAAATTACAGAAGTTTCCCCTCACATCATAGAATGGCTTATAATTTGACAGTTTCGTTGAACATGAGCTGTTTGTCCCATATGTAATATCAAAGAGAATAAGATTCTTGAATTTCTTCTTAGTTAGAGACTTATTAAATGCGGTCTTGAATACTTGATCTAGGTCTCGTCCTGTAAATTCTTGTACTACAAGTTTTGAGTCTTGTGAAATACAATACGTTGCCAGCTCCTCCAGAAACCAATCGTCTGATTGTTCCTCAGGGGTATGCCGATCCGTGTGGGTGAATGCCTTTCCACAAATAGTAATTGACATACGATCATTTGACCATGAGCTTGTCTCTGAATTATGAAGCAAACTTAGATTAGTGCTGTCAAAATAGGACTTTAGAAATTCCATCCTGTCGCTCTGATACTCAAATGCTGGGTCAAAATGTAGAATACGCACAGGCAGTTCAGTGGTTTCTAGAACATCGCGCACGAAAACAGGAAGAATCTGGTTCCAATCATCCGTGTAGTCTACAAGAGTTTGTGCATGCGGACACGATCCAATGCCGACATAGATAAATGACGGCTCGGTGATCGTTGACTTAAATGCGCTTAGAACTTCAGAGAATTCGTTTTTCATTTTTAAGGGTACTGAGTTCTCAGTGGTACATAGCTTCAATTTTTTTATCCTTGGTCTAAACAATTATTTGAAGAAAAGAAAGATACAATGCCAATGAATATCGTAATTCCGATGGCTGGAAAGTCGTCGCGCTTCTTTGATGCTGGTTTTACTGTACCTAAGTTTCTTCTTCCTTTGTCGCCTCTTGAGGGTAGCAAGACAATGATCGAGGGAGCTGTCGATAGTCTTCACATGGAGGGCAATCTTATTTTTATTATACAGAGAGACCACTGTAAATACAATATTGATACCTTTCTTAAAGAGAAATATCCTACCAGTACTGTTTTATATTTGGAGCGGTACACAGACGGTTGTGTAGAATCTGTCTATGAGGCTGCTGCAGGCTACATCAACAATGATGAGCCTCTTGTAATTTCTAACTGTGACCAGTACCTTGATTGGGATTCCTCTGAATTTCTGCGTGTATGTTCTCAAGATGGCGTTGATGGATGTGTACTTACCTATTTTGCCGATACAGATAAGAACTCGTATTGTAAGATTAACTCTGAAGGTCACTGTACTGAGTTCAAAGAAAAGGAAGTAATTAGTGAGCACTCACTTGTCGGTGTTCATTACTGGAAGCGCGGCTCAGACTTTGTTCTCTCTGCAAAGAACATGCTCGATAATAACGTACGCGATGCAGGTGAATACTATGTAAGTACATCATACAATTATCTTGTTAATAAGGGTAAGCACATTACTATCTGCGCTTTGCGAGAGGGTGAAGTTTATCACAGTATCGGTGTTCCGCAGACCTATTATGATTATTTACAAAAGAGAGATCCGATTCGTGTCTCTGAACTCAAGGACATGAAACGTGGTTGGTTTCTCGGTGATTTCTTACCTGCTGCTTATTCGTCGAAGGATGTTGAAGTCGGTATCTTAGAGCATAAGAAGGGTGAAGAATGGCTCGCTCATGTACATAAGAAAGGAGATGAGATTAATGTTCTTATTTCGGGATGGATGAAGATTAATAACACTGAAGTTATAACAGGGCAGATTTTTGTCATTCCTAAGGGTCATTTGACAAAGGCTGTCTTCTACGAAGATTGTAAGATTGTCTGTGTAAAGCTTCCTTCCGATACGAAAGATAAATATTGCTACTGATAAATGAAGGGTCTTGTACTCGTATGGGATTTGGACCAGACTCTTATCGGCTGGTCCAGTGATCAAAAATATACGCTCAATACAAAAGCACTTTCTGTTTTGAAAGAGGCATTCAAATCAAAGAATAACGGAAAAGTCAGTTCAATTATAGTTTTGACAAATAACTCAGATCCTTCTGAACCACTTGAAGAAATTCAGGCTGAAATTGGATTTGAGTTTGACCATATTGTAGCTAGAAATGATCCTCTTCGTAATAAAACAAATGCCAGTGTAAAAGATATCGCAACAGTCAGTCGTGTTTTAGGATACGATGTAGATCCAAGTAAAGTTTGGCTTATGGATGATATGCGGCATAAAATGATAGACGAAGGTGCAAATTGGATTCAAATAAGTAAACAAGATAACAATCCGTTTGGCTCTGGCTTCTTTCAAGACCCCGATCAGACCGATTACTTTCCTTTACTAAACGCAATCGATACAAATGTGAAGAGAGGAGGTAGACGAAAGAGAAATAGACAAAATAGTCTAAAACGAAAAAAGAGGCGGCAAGCTATTTCTAGAAAAAGAGCGCGTAAAAATAAATGAATAGATTCATTTCACTTAGTAGATGTCAACTGGTTATATTTTTGTTTTATCTAACCCGTTATACAGTGAGCACGTTTTAGTTGGAACGTCAATGAAAACGCCCACTGAGAGAGCTGCAGAACTCTATACTGAGGGTCTTCTCTATCCGTTCAAGGTTGTCTTTGCTAAATCCGTTATAAATATGGAGTCAAAACTTGTTTCTCTTCATAAACTTATGGGAAAGTTTGGTGAACGACCGAATAACGACAAGGATTTTTTTAAGATTGATCCCGAGGTCACTACTAATCTATTTGATTTAATTGATGGCGAAAAATGGACGGCTCCCGTTGAAGAAGGATCATGGATTGGTACATATACTGCACTCATGGAGAAGGTTGGAATGATCATGAAGAATGAAAATCCCAAGGCAAATGAGTTCCAACTCAATATGTTAAAGATGAAGGTAGCAGCCGTGCTAAAAGCCCGTTATGGTGAATCGATCGAACCAACTCTAGAACTCGTTAGGGAAGCAATGGATGCTGCTAAACGTGAAGGTGGAGTTACAACTGTACCGGTCTAAATATATGGCTAAGAAATATCTTAGCATGGAAAACGAGTGTAAGTATGTCAGTAGCCGTGGACTTTTTAAGTCGACGGATATTCACAATAAGGTTCCTGAAAGCAGTCATAGAGCGCTTGATCTCGAAGAATTCAAAAAAACTGAGTGTGGATCTGTTCTCTATGTCTGTAATTCAGCAATTCGGACTTTTGTAATGGAAGTTCTTCCTTTTATTACCGATCGCTTTGTCTTAGTTAGTGGTGACTCAGACAATTCTATGCCTTTTGGCATTTTATCACAAGATGAATTTACTGCGTTTATTGCGGATAAGCGACTCCAACATTGGTTCTGTCAAAATCTCTTGATTACACATCATAAAATGACTCATCTACCTATTGGTCTTGATTATCATACGATTTCCAAGGTCGGTGAACAACATCCTTGGGGTATTGGTCGTCTACCTCTAGATCAAGAGAAAGAGCTTGAAGCCTGTATTGAAGAGGCGGCGTCTCCTGCGCTTCGCTATCCTCTTTGTTATTCTAATTTTCATCATAGTGTCTGGGGTATTGGAGATCGTGGCGATCGTAAAGAGGTTGTTGCTTCTGTTCCGAGCGATATTGTTTATTATGATTCTATGTATACAACAAGGGCGATTGCATGGAATCGTCAAAGTATGTTTGCGTTTGTTCTTTCACCTATGGGTGGTGGCTATGATTGCCATAGAACGTGGGAAGCACTCTGTCTCGGTTGTATACCTATTGTAAAAAGTTCTGGGCTGGATCCTCTCTTTTATGATTTACCAGTTCTTATTGTAAAGAATTGGTCAGATGTAACTCGTGAATTACTTGATAGAACTGTAAAGTTGTTTAATGGTAAAATCTTTCATGTAGATAAACTTAGATTGGATCATTGGACGTGGCTAATTCGGCAGCAATCCCTAGCATGTAAATCATCGATTTAGTTCCTGAGGCAATGTAGATACAGCCGCCTTCTTAAATAAATACTCTTTGACTGGATACTCTGCCACACGGAATTCCCAGACCATCGGATGCCACTGATGACAGAAACCATTGACTTGTTTCCTAACCTTTTGTTCTTGAGGTATGGAATCTGCCAAGGCACGATCTTCCCAGCCCCAACTAATATTGTGCTTCCATCCAGCTGTCTTCTTATAGTTTCTAAGAGTTCCTGCAAAGTTTCCGAAAGATGTATCGCGCCAGAACCCATTGAGATGCGAGGTATCCGCAAAGGCGAAAAAAACCGGATAAAAGAACTTATCATTTTCAAGCGCCCTGTAACATTCATCAAAGACATCGCGTTCATGGAAAATCAAATCCGCGTCGCAAAAAAAAACAGAGTCCGCCTGGAATTTCTCCTCGGCGATTTTTGCCGCTGTCTTTAGACCGCCACCACGATCAAAAAACTTCCAATTTGTCTCTGTATAAACATGAAAAGGCATTACGTCACCTATTATTTTCTCTAACATTTCTTGGACATTTACATCTGTACTGCCGAAATCAGTAACAACTAAGACCCAGTCATCGGTCGCCTTCTTCTGCTCTATAAGTGATCGAACCATCTTCGGAAACAAGGTAAGAATTATCTTGTCTTCGTTACATTCATAATTATTTGTCGGATAAGGAGACATGATGAGTTTATCTAAAAAAGGTTTGATATATTGATGTGAATCTTCTGGATCGACTTCATTTCTACAACGATTTTTCAGAGAAATACAGAAAGCGAGGCGCATTGTCTAAATAGTTTGTCTTTTCTAGTTTAAACTGGTACTTTCTGGGAAAGTTGCCGCTCCAAGAGTTCTAACACACGTGTTAACCGTTCTTGATTTTGATAAGATTGTAAATCAGATTGTTGTTGACTTACTTGAATTGTCTTGCTTTGTCCAGCAATTGTTGTGTCGGTCTTTACTCTTGCTTTTGCATCAAGAACACTCTTCTTAAATTCACGAGGATTTTCAATACAAAAGACACTGAGTTCAGCCTTTTCTTTTCCTTGTCCAGCTGTTTGAAAATGAAGTTGATAGATATCACCTCTCTTATTTACATATCCGCATGTATCACCGCACCAATCAGAAACAAGCTCTATATCCTGTATTTTATCAAGTGGAATTACTTTAGTTGTTGTAGATTGACAGCAAAGCCCACATATATATAGTTTTTGTTTCCAGTGAATATTTTGATCAGTCAAAATAAGCTCAAACGAATCTGCCTCTTCTCTTCTACACATACCTCCAAAAAGACCATAGATAGGTCCCCAAATGAAACTGATATGAGCAACAGACCATGAACAAGTGCAACAACGAAAACACATCCAGTTTTGTTTTACTAGATTTGCTCGTAGAATTATAGTCTCATTTTCAAGTAACTCCATACTATATAAAATATACATATAAATCTTTAAATCTATATAAGTTAAACGATTGGTGCAGCATTCGTTACAGGAAGAACTTCCACGTATAAATCATCATCATCTGAAATAATCGTTGACCCGTCATCCACTGTTCTCTGGACTAGAGCTGTGCGACGGGTCATAGACCAGTGCCAATCATTCTCCTTAATGTGAGGAACAACAATCCCCATCTGCTTCCCCCTCTTCTTTAGAGCTTCATTACTAAAGATACGAAGATGCTCCAGCTCCTCTAAAATCGCAATAATCCTCTTACCGTTGCCTGGCACCTGTAATAGGTTAGAAATCTCGGTCATCTTCTCTGCTCCCACGTGACACAAAGTCTGAAGAACCATGCCGACTTCCCTGCGTCGTTCGAACTTTGTCTCCCCTTGCTCCAAATGCTGCGCCCACTTCTCCTGTGTTAAATTTCCCATGAGATACTGTACATCAAGATCACGATTTACATTAGCAACTCGCATGAAAGGGTACTGTCCTAGACGAACATCAGTCAGATCTGTCAGCGACCGATGAATATAATAGATAAGATTAACATGATTTACTTGGAGCATAAGAGCCCGTTGGTCGATTGGTACCGTCTGACTATCGCGTGAATACTTTGTAAGATTACGTGAGATTGCATAATACTCTGGAATGCCGCCGCATGGAATATCACCTACCTCTCGCGGCGCGGCGCCATTATTGTTACGCCTCTGCCAATCATAGAAATGTGGATTGTGGATCCGATGCGTAATGATCTGCCCAGTGTTCCATGAGAATGCCGTCTGACAACTCGTGCACCACATCTGATCGCAACCATCGATCTTGCTGATACGAATACCGCACTTGGGGCACGGTTTTGTCTCCTTCTGGATTAGGGCGGCAGTCGCCTTGGCTCCTGCTTCGCATGTATGAGGAAGTTCCTTAATATTTCCAATCAGCGCATGGCAGTCGTGACAATAGAAGAGCTGGCATGTACCACACTTCCACTGCGTGCTCAAGAAGCCGCGGCACGGTTCAGCTGTCGTCGTGCTAGAGCCAGGGCACTTCATGATAAACTGACGCGGTGACATCTTTACAGTTGATCGTCCCTCCAAGAAGGCGCTGTGCTGGTCGTACATGGCACGCTTGATCCTTGTACGAAGGGAATATTCCGCAAATCGCACCTCAGCTGGAAGAAGAGTAATCATTCTTTGTTCGAATTGTTCCTCTGTAAGTGACGTATTAAATAGACGCTCTAGACGAATCTTCTCTACGTGCGCTTCATTATACTTCTGTGTAATCTGATGAAGCTCTGCCCACGCCTTATCCCTGTTTACAGTCGCCTCCACGTAAATCTGCATAGATGGCAGAAGAGACTTCTCTCGGTCAACAAGAACCTTGCGCCGATGAAGCTTTAGTGGTCCCTTTCTAAATGCCATTGTAAAGTGAAGATCCAAGAACTCGCGATTCCATTCACGCTTACAGGTGTAACAACTCGGCTCTGACAAACTAGACAGCAAGAACTGCTGCGTACAGGAGCGGCAGGCAGCAGATGGACAAAAGGCACAGGTTATCTTCTGTCTGACTGCACTTGTGTATGGACTGATACAAATTGGGCACTTAGTAGTGTCTGTTTGTTCTGTGGTCATTTTAGTTAATGTATGCGAACATTTGCGTTTAGGTGCTATCAATTTTTACGGTATAGCGCTTTGATCTCAACGAGTTCTCTTGCGCCATTCAGACGCGTAATGATAAAATTTTTAATACGAAATGTAGAATACGAGAAAAGAGGTTCCCAATCATCTCCTAGTAGTTCCATCTTCTTCCAGTCATTTCTACTAATATTTATACGTATAAGAAAATCATCCATTGTCTTTATTAAATGAATGTCTTTCATAGTTATGTAGAATTTACGTTTATTATGTATTACCTGGAGGGCTATTTTATCTAATGGATTAGAACAACACTGTCCCATTCTTCTTATAGACTAGACTTTATATCTATGTAAAAACGCTTTTATTAGAAGCCCAAAAAGTTTCAAACTCTTCTTTTGTTACAGCAAAAGTTATACGACCATAATCTTTGCGATTATCAATATATTGGGGTATTTTTTGTTTACGAAGAACATCACTAAAAATTACATATTCATATCTATAACTATCATCATCGTAAGATACTTTATCTAAAATATTATTTGCTATAAAATATGTACAATGTACCACTGGAACATCAATACATCCTTTTACATGTTTAAGTAGAATTTGTAATGACATTTTATCGGCTAATAAGTATCCGTTTTTATCAATAGCTGAATGATAATTTGAATATGCAGTATGTGTGGTAAGCATTGGCGCGATTACACCAAGAGATGAAACAGCAATCATGTCGTCAAGTGTTGAGGGTACTATAAAATTATCAATGTCTATAACAAAATAATGAGCGTTGTGTTTTAAGGCATATTTTACCGAATCATCGCGAATCTTTCCTAATATCTTAAATCGCTCTGAATTCCATTCATGAGCTTCATATTTCTTTAGTTCTCCAGAAACAGATGTAGCATCGTAGAATACAAACTTATATTTGGATCCATGTTCCTTTATAAATGTAGAAATCAGTTCTTCACTTCTATCGGTATTATCATTTGTCCGTATATAAAGTATTGTCCTTTCTTTAGGAAACGTCTGATTTAATAAACATTGAAAAAATAAGGGTAATGTTGCTTCTTTATCTTTTACAAGGATAGCAATAACAACATCCATTATATTATAGTTAATTTATATTTGTTCTTCCTCTTTACGCACTGATATTTTTACTTTAGAAGCTTTAAAGGTGGGTGGAGGAAGTTCTTTGACTTGAAGATCACGTGTCATAGCTTCTAATGGTTTATCTGACATGAAATATGAAGGCATTTTCATAGACATTTCTTGAGATAAATGGCGTTTCTGAATAAGTTCACAAATAAAGAGACCTGCATTTTGTGCTAACATTGTCATAGAAGTCGTAGACTGGATTACGTAAGCAGCTCCCTCCTCTAAACTTTTTGCACCGTTTTCAGAGGGTGGTGTTCGTGTGACCCAGAGTCGGAACAGTCTACCGTGAAATTCAGGTTGTCGTGCTCTTATTCGGGCGCTGCAGTCTAAGAACTGACTTACTTCACGTTGATTTGTAACAATCTTCCACTTTTCCTGTATTAAAAATAAGTAGTGCTGATCAAAACTTTTCAGTTCAAAGTAATGATCCACACCATTAAGAGATTGTTCATTAAACTTATCACGTATCTGCTGCTCACCGAGAATTGTTACTGTAAATCCCTCTTTCTCAAAACACGGTTGAAGAAGTTTTAGCATAACCTCCATAACTTCTTCAAATATAAATCCACTTGCAGACATTTCTTCTGTAGATGTTAGACCTTAATTACTTCAGTTAAGCGCTTCGTTAATAGCCAGGACCCCTCTACACTACAATTTTTTAGCCACCAGTCCCTACACGCAAGCGACATGGAAAGCCACTGCTCCTCCGTTGTTTCCTCTGTCTTTTGGTCAGCCTCCGCAGGATTTTGTACTCGTAGGTAGTGTATTCCCTCAATCGGTGGATTTGCGTAATTGCTCATATCAACATCTGCTGCGACCACGGGCACTGTTCCTAAAGCCATACATTCAGTTTCTCTATGACACTTTTTACCGTAGCCAGCAAGACAGAGACCATATTTTGCATCCGCTAACTTTTCCAGATACTGGTAATGTGTTAGCTTATAGTCGCCACCATTGGGCATTATAAAATCAGTGCACGCCGACTCCCAATCATGTGTCTTTCTGCGTCGTTCCTGAATCTTATTCTCAATCTTTCCATAGAAAACGAGAAGATGTTTACGCTGATTGTAACCACGCGTTCCTAGACCATCCTTTACAAACTCCTCGAGTAATTCAGGTCTGCGTGCCCAGAATGTCCAGGCAGTTGCGTCGTCGCCCTGTGCTGGTGGATTTCCGAAGAGCGCCTTCTTCCATATCTGTTCATCTGGTGGAGCTGCCTGTAACCACTCTAGAGTGGGACGATCATATAAAAGAGTGTGACCGATCCCATGTAACCATATCTGAACTGCCGTCGGATGCTCCTCGATACGCACATACTTTTTATCAGCCCAGAGTCTAACCAGTTCCCTGAATGAATCGCCACTGTGACTATAGAGACCGGTTAATGATTTTCTCGGCATGTAGATCACCGGTAAAGAAGTATCAATGGTGTGCGGTTTCAGCGTTTCAATTACAAGACGCACTGACTCAGTTTGTAAGAATTCAGACTTTCCTCTCGGTATAGTAATAAGACTGTACTTGAGACCACATGCGCCTGCCATGTGGATTGCGTCACCAGACTGCTCCATTTCATTCTGAATTTCAATGATTTGGGCGCCTTTGGGAAGCATCCACGCAATAGACCATTTCTCAGCTGTATTCGGACCGCCTCTGAAAATCATTCCTGCTGCATTACGCAATTTTCCTAAAATATTTACTGTGCTGGATTTTCCTATGTAAATATACTGGAACTTGACGTCATTACACTCCAGTTCTAATTCTGTGACCCATGAAGCATTACAAAATTCATCTGTAACAATGACATAATGACCATCAGGTGGTGCAGAGAGTGGCTGAGCATAGAGTGATTCGCGTAAAATATCAATCTGCTCCTTTGTAACGAGCGCTGATTCCTGTGGAGCCAACTGATAGACTTCATTACACCACGCCTGTGCCTGTAGAGCAATTGGAAGAACGGGCACATTTTCTGTATCTGACCAATTGAAAATCTGTAGAGCCTCTGTAAAATTTTCCTTTTGCGGCATCCAGAATTCGCCCGAACCAACTTCCTTCTTCAAA
>Ga0209355_1002193_pt1 | contig 10963 bp, 9 predicted proteins | sample LauGreSBDMM110SN_3_FD_187563 | JGI IMG/M metagenome (GOLD analysis project Ga0209355, IMG submission 187563) | Freshwater lake microbial communities from Lake Michigan, USA - Sp13.BD.MM110.SN (SPAdes) (version 2) | ecosystem: Environmental > Aquatic > Freshwater > Lake | place: Lake Michigan, USA...
CAATTGGAAGCACCTGGCCAAGACGTTCACATCATGGGTATTTACCCTCATCTTTGTCGGCTTGTTCAGTGCGGCGTTGTTCTCCCAAGGTGCCTATGCGCCATCGGTTCAAGGCAACCGCGAGGTCAAGGCGTTGGCAAAGACAATTAACAGCCTGAGCCCGTCTAAGTGCATCGAAATCTTTGGCAAGGCCTCTGGCAAAACAACTTGCAATGTCTAAAACCCGCAACGATTGTAAGAGCTTGACGGAACACAATATTTTTTGTTTATCTTTTTGCCATAGGGGTGTAAAGGTATGCAACAGCAAAGCCCATATGCCGATGCGCTTATAGCCCGCCTAATCAATGGGCGCAACTTGGCAATGGTAGAAGAGCGGTCCATCAAGATCACATGCACCAAGGTATCAACCGATCGTGTGACCGCTGGGTTCGACGCAGACACAGGCGACCTTCCACGCTTCTATGCTTATATACATACGCTTCTAGCTGGGGTCTTTCCAAGCCTCCAGAATCCACACTTAGCTGACTTTGTTGCTGAGCATGCATATGTGCCCATTGGCTCCATAGGTGTCGGGTGCGATGGCCGGGCGGTCGAGATCTACGTAGAGACAGACGACGGACGCATCGTAAGTTGCGGGATCGGAGCAAATGGCGTAACAAGCGATGGTTCCTATGCGGTCATCAATGATTGGAGAAACCCAATGACACGCATGCATACGTTCGAGCGTCTACGTGCAGCCTTGCCACGGGCCGCCTATGACATCATGTCACAGGTCGTCAATGCCAAGACCTGTACTCTCGCGTTCGAGCGTCTCCATCGGGACTATGCCATCATGATGCACTTGTGCCCAATGCAAGGCCATGGACCTCTCGATGCGATGGCAGGGCCACTTGGTGCATTGGCGGCCCTTGCAAACCTCGAGGGACGAACTGCCATGCATGGCTGGTGTGCCGAGAAGTCAGGGTGGGTCTTGTCGTTCTTAAGCTTGGGTGTGAAGCATGACGGCGTGTTCCAAATGACTGTTTATGCACGACATGGTTGACAAGACACGTACACAATGGCGGGACACGAAGCCGTAATCTCTTAAAAATAAAATGTCATGCAACAATACCTTACTTGCACTCTTACACCCAGCTTATCACGCTGGAAACCTCGTGTGACGACCTTGTGGCGCTTGCGCAAACACTGCTGGCTGAGGGCCGCGAGGAAAGTGAACAATCCTTTTACATCGTCGATTTAAACTCCATCGACAACACCTTAAAAACATGGTGTAGTGTGTTGCCCCGTGTACAGCCATTCTATGCCGTCAAGTGCAACCCGGATATGGGCATTTTGCGAACCGCGGCTGAGCGCGGCGGCAATTTTGATTGCGCATCGCCAAACGAAATTGATCGTGTTCTCAACCTAGGTGTCACCGCCGATCGCATCCTATTTGCCAATCCATGCAAGCGCAAAATGGACCTGCACCATGCTCTTGAACGCGGCGTTGCCTTGACGACACTCGACTCGGCGTTTGAGGTGGACAAGATCGCAGAAGTGTGCGGGACGAGGATGGCTGCACTTTTGCGTATTTACGCATCTGACACTCATGCGCAGTGCCTTCTTAGCAACAAGTTTGGCGCACATGAGAGCGAGTGGGCCACTATCCTACAACGGTTCGTGGACACAGGTGTGCCCATGGCGGGCATTTCGTTCCATGTCGGCTCAGGTGCATGTACGCCAGCAGCCTTCGAAAGAGCCATTGCCCAAGCGCGGGTGTGCATCGATATGGCTCGTGCTTTGGGCCTAGAGCCATTCATAGTCGATGTGGGTGGCGGTTTTGTCCCTGCGACGTTCGAGCGCATCGGGGCCACCGTAAGGAAGGCGCTCGATGTGCACTTTCCAACCGAATCCGGCTTTAAGCTCATTGCGGAACCGGGGCGCCTTGTGGCCGAGCGATGTGCACACCTTGTCTGCCCTGTGATCGGTAAGAAAGTGAGCGGGGGTGTTCACCAATATTGGATTGCTGACGGCGTGTACGGCTCTTTTAATTGTATGTTGTACGATCATGCTGTGCCACCCATTCCTATAATGTTGACGGGGAGTGATGGAGAAAAGAAAGACGTGACCTGTAAGATCGTCGGTCCCAGCTGTGATAGCATTGATGAGATACACGGGGCCATTTCGATGCCCGACATGGACATCGGAGATTGGCTTCTGTTCCCGAACATGGGTGCCTACACGATCGCAGGGGCGTCGTGCTTCAATGGCATACCGTTCTACAAGACGCCGGCGGTGTATGTGCGGCTCACGGACAAAAAGTAGATGAGTATGAGTTGTTTTTTACACACGCGACCAAACGCCCATCGCGACCGCCTGCGCCAAGTCACGTCCGTCTTCGTTGATCTTCACGAACGTGGTCGCAACGCTCGAATCGACCTGAAGACGCCCCATGAACCCCTTGCGATAAAAGCCAATCGGCAGGCGCGTTGCCACGTCGAGCTCGAGGATGCAGTCGTTGCTCTCTTGCATGCAGAGAGGGCACTTGAGGGCTTGTGTCGGCACGCGAAGCCACCAGGACGTCAAGCACGGCGCGTGGATGCTGTGCCCGCAATTGAGGATTGCAGCGGGCACAGCCGCCTTGCAGCACATGAAGCATTCGGTGGGCTCGAGCTGTGCAGGGTCCGCTACGCACACGTGGGCACTTTGGCAGTTTCCCATGTTTCAAGGAAGTAAGCACGTTGGATGGTTGGACGTTGCGTGCATAGATGTGATCGGCTCCATTTTTAGGGTGCAGCGACCTCTTCTTCGTACTCCATCTGGATACCCTCGTGTGCCTCGCTGACCCGATTTAGATACTTGGCATCTTCATTCTTATACTTTTCATCCACATACCGCCGTAGCATTTCGGTAAACTTGTTCGATATCTCTTGATGGGCAAGACGGGTCTCTTGAGCACTCCAAACACGAATCTCAAAGTTGAGCTTTATATCGAAATGTGCAGCAGTGATCCATTCTTGATCCCGTTCGGTGCCCAGCCTGAACTTCTTGAGGCATGACTTGTGATCACAATAAGCATGACCCGTCATCGCACTCCTTTTGCGGCACATGGCACAAGGAGTGACCAGTGTGGTGCGTACCATGATTTTGGGTGGTGACGTGTGAGCGTGAATGACGCTGGGCAAGCGTTGACGTGCGCTCTTGTTTTAGGGAAGGCACCAGATGTTGGGCTGTATGGTGTAACATGCTTAGGTTTACTTAGTGTGGCCCGACGTAGCCTGGGTTTACTTAGTGTGGCCCGACGTGGCCTCACGTGGCCTGGGTTCACTTAGCGTTGCCTGACGTGGCCTAGGTTTACTTAGGCTTTACCTGGATTTGCTTTGTTTTGCTTAGCTTTTACAACAACCAATCGACAATTGATAATGGAGATTGGTATGTTCAAATGGCAATGACCCAAACGGGGCCCAGCGCAACCAAATGTGGCCCCGTGCAACCCCTTGCAACCCCGTGCAACCCCGTGCAATTTATTGCAGCCCGACATAACATGACATAGACCTACGTGACCCGACATAACATGACGTAGACCTACGTGACCAGAGATAGCATGACGCAACATGACGTAGACCTACGTGACCCGACATAACATGGCGCAATATGACGTAGACCTACGTGACCAGACATAGCATGACGCAACATGACGTAGACCTACGTGACCCGACATAACATGGCGCAATATGACGTAGACTGACGTACCCTGACGTACCCTGACGTAACATGGCGCAATATGATGTAGACCGACGTAGACCAACAAAAACAAGGTACACCAATGTCAAATCAACGGCACTTAAAGCAATGGACCACGTGGTTCGTTAACTGTCTGCAAAATGCCCTTGTACATTCGCCACCTGCCAGGTGCATGTTCGCGGCTGATTGAGACGTCGTCGCTGCCCAAAAATGCCGTATGCTTCAATCCGAGCCGGGCGGGGCAGTACATCTACATACGCATGACGATGCATGACGCCGTATGCGAGACCAATCACATCTTGATCTACAACACTGAGACGTCGAAGTTGCACCAGGTTGTCTATGACATGAACATGCTCGAGCCAACCGTAAATCTCTTTCAAGGCCTCGAGGACTTACGCATCTGTAATTTTGAAGGGCGCCTTTGGTTCACGGCCACCACGACTCATGCATCTGCCGCCATGAACAACGAGATGGTGCTTGGTCGCATTTGTGTCGATCTGTCTAGGGTTGATTTCATTCAAGTGCTTGACTTTGGAGTAAGGCCAGTGAAGAACATTTGTCCATTTGTTAAAGATGGTGCATTGCACATTCTCGATCTTTACAAGTCTACTATTTTCCGCATAAGTGAGGTCATCGAGAGTCCTACAAAATGGCACATGGAGTGCATCCGAACCTTAGAGTGGCATGCAAGCGCTAGTGGGGCTAATGCACCGTACCTTCAAAATGCCACATACAGGGGAAGCACATCTCCAATTCATCTACATGGCAGTATTTGGGGATGCATTGGACATGACATTATTTTCAATGACAACACCAAGCTTATCACACGTCTGAGCTATTTGCACCATTGGATAGAGATGGATATCGATCGAGGAGCCGTGACCTTTGTGTCATCACCATTTTGGGTGGCGCACTGGGGCATTGAGTACGTGAGTGGCCTACACAAGGATCCAGTTAACAATAAGATTACATTGTACTTGGGAATAAACGATAACAATGCAGCCTCTTGCGAAACGACATTGGCAGATCTGCGGTGCGGTAAGTAAAGCAACCCACAGCTAAATAAATGTAGACTAGGAGTTGGCCTTAATAATGATGTTGGGCTACAAACATGGCCACGACAAATGAGAGCAATCCTATCGCTAAATGAAGGTGGGCAACTTGAAACACACGTAGTGCAATGCATTGTGTGGGGAATAGCCCCCAAAAGATGGTGTTGATAGCCAAAATGGTGGCGATCTAGCAAATGAATGAGTGTTATTTTTCATTATCTGTCGATTTTAATAAAGAGACTTGACTAAACATTGAATGATGCCAAGTGCAAACCCTTTGAAAAAAGGGCAAATGCATGGCGATGGCATTTGCTCGCCCAAAGGAGAGTTGGCATTCAAGCAACACGAATCATGTTTCGACGCGGATGCCTTGCAATTGCTAGCACGTCTTTATAACGACCGTCACCCGCAAACACCCATTGGTGTGCAAGATCAAGAATCTCCTGCAAAGCTAGCCAAGGCACTTCGGAAGAAACTTTCACACGTCTGCCGTGGAAAAGGTGCAAACACAGAGGCATGTTGGGTGGACAAACTCGATGCAACACGAGCGCCCGCCGTTGTTTCGAGTCTACGTCCCAAGAAACCTCGGACATGGAGTGCACGTCCACGTGAATGGCTTAACAACTATGATATCGATGCAGTCATGAATCAATATAGCTCGTCGATTGCATTCAAGTTTGCTTTCTTGGGTGTGCACCCTGTTGACTTTGCTGAACCAGATGCAAGCAGTGGCCAATGCTACGCCCCCTACATGTGCTCGGTTCAACTTGTGAAGGATTTGATTTCCAATGGCAAGGTGTATGCGGGATTCATTACAAACATGGATCGTCATGACCAACCAGGGTCACATTGGACGTCAACATTTGCTGTGCTCGACCCATCCTTGCCATCCTACGGTGTTTACTATTACGACAGTGTTGGCAAGGCCCCACCACCACCTATAGCTCGCTACTTGGAGTCATGGAGACAGCAAATGGAGAAAGCGCACCCCAACGTCCCATTTCGCGTCGATTGGTCGCGATCCCAACATCAGTTTGCAAACACAGAATGTGGAATGTTCAGCATGCTTTTCGTAATATTGTGGTTGGAGCGTTTAAAATATGACAGTGATCGCAAGGCAAAAAAGGCAATGCAAGAGGAGCGCGCCGCTCGAAAGCTGGCAAAGGGCAAGCTTCCAATCGAGGCAAAGCGGCTGCTTACGGACAGTGCACCTGTGACATTCGAGATGATTACATCGTTGCCGCTCCGGGACGTAAATGCCTTTAAATTGAGGGAGCTGTTGTTTCGGGCGGCGGGCGGAAAAGCTAAACGTGATTCGGCACGCCTAAAGAAGACTTAAAGGATTGACTCGCATCGTTAAGTAATTGTTTGAGCTACTTTGCGTTCACGCGCATGCAAAGGGAAACTATTCAACGACTTGCCACTGCAGTACAACGGTTTTTCAAGGACAAACATGATTGTGACATCGTAAATGTAGTGGGTGCGGATCCATTTCGATCGGCATTGGGACAATCAGTTCAAAATGTCTATGGTCGGCCTGAGAGCAATAAGGCCGAAGAGGCCGAATTGCATAGGGCGGTCATGGCGGAAACCATTCGGGCTCTTCGAACATTGGTCATGGAAGACCGTTCACTCCATGAAGTTGCATCTGCACCACAAGTGATTTCTTGCACTGAATCCCCCGATCCAGAACAGGCATTCTTTGATAGACTACAAGCGTTAGAAGCAGAGCGCCGTTGGGTGCGTGATGCGGCTGCATCTGCTGCAGGTACATCCACGACAACTAACTTGCAGTCGGCAGTAGGTTTTGAAGACGATGTGCAAGGACTTCAGGGACTTGCTCAACCACATGCCCCATCAAAAATGACAACAATTTTACCACAACAAAGCTTGGCTCCTCGTGGGCGTATTGTTCCCGTGTTATCCATGAAACGGGCGTGGACATATCAATGTGATCGGGCAATCATTACATGGTCGGGTCCGTTGCCGTCCATGTCCGATGCAAGTCATGTGGCCATTGCCGCCGTATTGATGCCATCATCTCTTTCATGTCACTATGCACACACACCCTTTGTAATAATGCGCGTGACTGGTGTTGGCGATGCAATTACAGAATGCATCATGGTACGTGGGGTAGACTCGGCATGGGGTGCAACGTTCAATCCTGTTCATAAGCACGTGCGCTTTATTAAACCTGTTCCGACACCATGGACAATTGAAGTCTTAGATTGGACAGGTCATCGTCTTGATCTTGGGAAAGACGGATTTTTGTGGAAAGATGTTGCAAAACATGCATGGCCAACAGACATTTTAGTAACAGGAAGTGGGCAACACACCACTTCAACAATTGCGGCTTCAAAAAAATTACAAATTGCGGATGACACCCCCGTACTAAATGAAAGCCGCCAATGGGTTGTATTGCTTGAGCTTGCGGCATGAGTTTCAGTCATTTGAAGGCTTAGGCTAATATAATGATAATTGTGAGTATGCACCAAACAATGAGCGTGAGCAATTGAAGCTTTGACATGAGCTGTTGTTTTTCGTAATCATTAATGGCACTTATCTTGACACCGAAGTTAAAGACATTTATGTTTGTAAGAATGGTGTAGATAAAGAAGCCAATAAGCCAAAGAAGACCCAAGTGCATGTAGACGTGACCCGAGTTTGCATGCATATTGAGCATGTTGAATACAATGCGAAGGCGGTAAAGGTCAATATTAATCATCAAGGTGAATGCAATAAAGATTGCAGTATAAAGTCCAAGGAAAGCAAATGTGGCTGCCGTGATGGTTTTAATAGAACCGCGTTCAATCAAAAACTCCACAAATGTCAGGCAAAACAATCGGATAAAAAGAGTCGTAAAGACAAAGATAACGCGGTCCATCTTGTTGACCTTAAGGACAACGAAAGGGATGAGCTGATTGGCTTCTAGAGTCGTCACCAATTTGTCGCGAGCCTTGAACTCATCGCTTGAGCTTGATCCCTTTTCCGTAAGATATTCGTTCAACATTTTTGCAAAGAGATTGTCGCCCATCGTGGACATGAGGGCCGGGCTCGACTGCATGTTAAACACTTGCTCGACGTCTTTTATGAGCTGGTCTACATGAGCTTGCGATGCGGATAGTGCAGCATTACTTGATGCCGCATTGTTTTTTAAAGTGACCATTTTTGATCCATTTGCTTGAAAGTCCTTCGAAATTTCAATATCTTCTATATTGGTGTCCTTATCCACTTGAAAATCTCCTTTGACACGCATGTTGCCCATTGCCCTTGCCCTTTCAAGTCGCACATTTTGCTCGGATTTGAGTTTTTGATACATGGTTTGTAGGGTTGCTTTTATTGTATTGTATGTGCTCGTAACATTGCCGGTGAATGCTTTGTACTCTTGGAGAATTGGTCTTGTCTTTTTAATTATTTCTTTCGAGCTTGCATTTTTATAAGTGTAATCTTCGTTACCATCGTATATCTTTGAAAATGATGACATGAACTTCTTTTTGCGCTCTCCATCAATTTGCTCATCTTGATCAATCAAGACTTGAACATCACTTTTGAAACTTTTCAAGAAAGCAGTCGTCGTCTCTTCAAACTTGGTAAACCGTGCGATCCATTCTGGTCCGTATGCTGAACCAGCATTGAAAGTCTCAAATGATGAAGCCCTCGCGGTTTCAACAAAGTCGATAAATGCATCAAAGTTTTGAGATGCAGAGTCAAACTCATATTTTATATCCTTCCATTTGTTCGATAGCTCGCCGAGTCTCTTAAGAGCATCCTTGCTCTTTTGGACTTGTGTCTCTGGGAGGCTTGCATCAGTACCCGCTCCACCTGCAATACTAGCAACCGGCGCGTATTGGTTAAATTCAGATCGGAGAGTATCTAACGCCTTGTTAGGCGTTTTCAGCAAGACTTGTAAGTAAGCATCATTGAAAAGTTTTATTAAATATTGCAAAGATGTGAAGCACGAATTTAATATTGCATTAATGTTTTCCAGTTTTTGAAGCGATTCATGTTCATAAATCGTTGTTGATTGTTTTGATGCTATATCGGTCTCTGTTTTTTCAATGAGCTCATTGAAGAAATTAAATACAAATGCTGATTTTGAAAGCAGATTTTTCATGGCTTGTTCATCATTTTCAAGCAGTGGATCGTAAACTCCTGTATACGAAATCTTTGTGCCTAGTTGTTTGATTGTATCATCAAATGCTTGAATTTCTTTAAAATATGAGTCGACATCAAACGATTTTGACAACACTAATTCATTCAGTCGCCCATTAAAATTTTGACCATGGCTTAATACATTTTGATATTTTTCTGATAGACTGTTGCAAACTTCACTAAATGTTAAGGCCCCACCTTCCAAAGTGTTCGAATCTGTTTTTTGTTTTGTGATTCTCTTCATTATATTTTGCCTTATAGTGCTTAATACATTTACACGTTTTATCTTGTCTAGGAGATACGCTAAAGCACCTCCCCTTTCTAAAACAACACTAGATTCTTTATCGCGATAATTTAATGCATCAGGAGTAGTTTGGGTTATCGAAGACATTTCGACTTGAGAGGGTGTTTGATCACTTAAAGGAAGTAAAGGTAGTGTCCCTGTTATAGCGAGCGGTTGTGTCTCGGTAGCAAATGGTTGTTTGAGAGCAAGCATATTATTGTCTGATACATCAATCTCGGGAGGTGAAGGATCAGACTCACGTAAGACAAGTGCACCTTCATTCATGATTGATTTTGCTATTTGAGGCTTTATGTCTGATGCATCATCAATAAAAGGCTTATCCGCAAATCTGCCCGGTTCATTATATGATTCGGATCTTGGAAATTCAATTCTTCGAGGTTCCTTGTTCCGCGTGTGATAATTTCTTACAAACTCAAAAAGATCATCAACTAGGTTCTTTGCTTTTTGAGCGGACGATTCTGCATTTATGGAATACTCTTGCGACTTTCTAGCTGCATTTTCGGCCAAATCAACATATTTCGACGAATCCTCCAAATTGTCTAGCTCGATATTTTCAGGGTTTGTAATCGGTACTTTTGGGAGAGATTCTCTATCTTTAAACCATTGTGTAAACACATCAGGTGGAACGCCTTGATCAACGAACAACGATGGAATGATTTTTTGCAATACATCATCATGCATATCTGATGGAAATAATGCTAAAAGCTGGGTTATTTTTGTAACCATTACATTTTTGGCTTTCTCGAAGCGTTTTATCTCGTACATGGGAGCTTTTAAGGATTGCTGTGCATTTTCGAATGTTGTTTTTCCATCCTCATAAGCCTCGATTATGTACTCAGTGCGGGGAAAGTTTAGAACTGTGGCCAATCTATCAAGAATACCGTGGCCTATAGGTTTATTTGCATATGCCTTGGCAAGCTTAAAGGGATTACGACCCGCCGATCGAATTGCAATTTGTTCTTTTACCTTTGTTGAAGTAATATCATCTGTCGGTTCAAATCCTTTATCATAGAAATAGCTCTTTTCGAATCCTCTCAAAAGCGTTTCTTTTGAAACAGTTTTCGGGGTTTCCCCCTTTTTCAATATTCCACCGACTGTTGGCGCAATGTTTTTAATGCCCAAATCCTCCATATAGTTATAAAGATCCTCGTAGACTTGGTTAAGATAACTTTGATGGGGTGTGATGTTGTTAATTGTTTGAAGCACTTTCAAGTCAGTTGCCATTTGTTCATGTGAGAACTCTTCGGGCACAATAGCATACAAAATATTGATAACATCTTTCACCGTTAGAGTGTCCGGTAGTAACATCTTTCCTTGACTTACTTTTCCAGGCTTATCTTCAATTTCTTCTACAGATTTAATATGGATATCAGTGTCACCTTTGTCACGATTTGGATTTGTGGCACCAGTGGCACCTGTGGCGTCAGGTTCATGAGAAGCACCAGTTGCACTTGAGGTACTAGTGGCACCCGTGGCACCTGTGGTACCCGTGGCACCTGTGGCACCTGTGGCACCAGTGGCACCCGTGGCACCTGTGGCACCTGTGGCACCCGTGGCACCTGTGGCACCTGTGGCACCTGTGGCATCTGTAGCACCCGTGGCACCTGTGGCACCTGTGGCATCTGTGGCACCTGTGGCACCTGTGGCACCTGTGGCACCCGTGGCACCCGTGGCATCTGTAGCACCCGTGGCACCCGTGGCACCCGTGGCACCCATGGCACCCGTGGCA
>Ga0209355_1002197_pt1 | contig 10956 bp, 10 predicted proteins | sample LauGreSBDMM110SN_3_FD_187563 | JGI IMG/M metagenome (GOLD analysis project Ga0209355, IMG submission 187563) | Freshwater lake microbial communities from Lake Michigan, USA - Sp13.BD.MM110.SN (SPAdes) (version 2) | ecosystem: Environmental > Aquatic > Freshwater > Lake | place: Lake Michigan...
TGAGATTCCAAAAACAAATCTTATAAGGACCAATATAAAATAAGGTTTTTGCAAACATTTTAACGAATTAAGGTGATTCCTATTTGTTCGGAGAGAAGCATTTTTACTTTTTCCAGACTGACGAGTTCGCCTAAAGCCAGAAGTAAATCGTTGTCTTTTAGGAGGTCTTGGGTGAGTTCCGAGCGAATTTTGTTGATTTTCTCTTCGACAGACGAAAGCTTGAATCGGTAGATCACCTGCACAACTGTTTGATAGAGGTCATCGGATTCTGACTTTGTTTGAATTTTATAGCGCGCCACCCAATTATGACTGAGTTCTTGCTCTTGCGCTTCGATGTCTGCTACAAATTGAACAATTTGCTGATCATCGTGGCGCAGGAAAAAAGTGGACTCGTAAAAGGTGTTTTCTTCTAAAACACCCTTTTCAAATATGGAATAGATTTCTTGATAGAGAGGCGTCACAAAATGAAGATCATCCTTTTTTAGTTCCTGAACGATGAGTTCAATTACACTTGTTTGCGTTTCGGGCTGCCCCGGCTCTTGCCAAATGAGTGCGCGGGTCCCGTATTTGATCAGCATCCGAATTATTTCGGCCTCAAAAATAGTTTGGTCTGCCTCCTTTTCTGGGCTCGCTTCAAGAGATTGCGGACTTGGGTTTTTAGGGAGTTCTATGTTACCCAATGCTGGGTCTTGATACGTTTTGGCCAAGGCGGTTTTGCGCAAATTCAGTAATTCAGACTGCACAATGGACTCTGATATATCGAATTGTTGGGCTAATTGCTGCACATAAACAGATCTAGTGATTTGATCTGGTATAAGTGATACGGAATTTACAATGTCTTTAATGAGGCCTGCACGCAAGATGGGGTCATTGGCACCGTCGGCAAGTAAAATACCTGCCTTAAATGAGATAAAATCTTGTTTATGAGCAGCGATGTATGCACTCAATTCTGCAGAAGATCTTGATTTGGAAAAGGAATCTGGATCTTCCCCATCCGGAAAAAGAACTACTTTGACATTGAGACCCCCTTCGAGAATAAGATCTATGCCGCGAAAGCTCGCTTTAATACCCGCTGCATCGCCATCGTAGAGAATGGTGAGATTCTTGGTATAACGACTGACTAATTTGACTTGTTCTTTGGTGAGCGAAGTGCCTGATGAAGAAACCACGTTTTGAATACCGGCCTGATGCATGCTGATAACGTCCGTGTATCCTTCGCAAAGTAAGCATTCGTTGTATTTGACGATATCTCCTTTGGCGAAATGTAATCCGTACAGAATTTCACTCTTATTGTAAATACTGCTCTCAGGCGAATTGAAATATTTTGCTACTTTTTTGTCGGAGAGCAAGGTTCGGCCGCCAAAACCCAATACACGGCCAGAAACGCTGTGAATTGGGAAAATTACCCTGCCCTTGAAAAAGTCAAAATATCGATTCTCTTTGGATTTAGTAAGGCCAATTGCCTCTAGATAAGCTTTATTATAACCTTTATCGAGCGCTAAATCGGTGAAGGCAGAACCGGTATTTAGACAATACCCAAGCTGGAATTTTTCGATGGTAGCACGAGAAAAACCCCGCTCCTCAAAGTAAGACAAGCCTATTGCCTTTCCTTCTTGATCGTTGAGGAGCATCTGCGAAAAAGTATTTTTGGCAAATTCATTAATGATCAAGAAGCTTTCGCGCTCGTTGAGTGCGGCGAGCTCCTCAGCGCTTGCTTCGCGCTCTTCTGGAACTTCTATATTGTAGCGCTTAGCCAGCCATCTGAGTGCTTCAGGGTAACTAAAGTGCTCTTTTTCCATCAAAAAGCTAGCTGCGTTTCCTCCTTTTCCTGTAGAGAAGCATTTGAATATTTGCTTGGCAGGAGAAACGACGAAAGATGGCGTTTTTTCATCGGTAAATGGACTCAGGCCTTTGAGGTTAGAACCGGCACGCTTAAGTTGCACAAATTCTCCGATTACCTCCTCTATTCGGGCGGTTTGAAGAATTTGATCAACGATATGCGGCGGAATTTTACTCATTAAGGATTGAAGTTTTGAACGGTTTTCTCACCTTTTTCATTGTAGGTAACCCATTCCCCTACCATTTGATCGTCTTGATACTCGCCATAGTAGTGAATTTTCCCATTGGGGTATTTTACGACTGAATGTCCATTCTTTTTACCAGCGCTGTAAAAAGTAAATGAAAGTAAGTTGCCTTTTTCACTATAAAAGTTCCATTTTCCTTCGCGATCACCCTTTTTATTGAGCATTCCTTCATACTTCACCTGTTTTTTACTGGGGTACCACTCTTTGTAGTGGCCATCTTTGATTTCGACAAGGTCTTGAGGTTTGGGTTGTGTTATCGTTTCTTTTTGCTGGGGATCAGCACAAGACCAAAGTGACATAGTAAATAGGACAAGAAGAGCTGTTATAAAGTATTTCATGACATTATTTTTCACGGTTCATAGTATAGGAAACTAATCCTATTAACGAAGCTTTTGCTGTGCTATCGGGGTAAGTGGCTAAAATTTCTAGTGCCTGAGCTGCTAATGACTCCATGCGCTTTTGGGCATATTGTACACCACCCGATTCCCACACTAATTGAATAGCGCGCTGTACACGACTGCTGACGTCGTATTCATTTTTGATGATATAACGCAGTTCTTTTTGAATGGCAGCAGAAGAATTTTGCAGCGCATAAATAAGTGGGAGGGTCATTTTTTGTTCGCGGATATCGATACCCGTTGGCTTGCCTATGTGGGCACCTGTACCGTAGTCAAAGATGTCGTCTTTAATTTGAAAAGCAAGGCCAATAAGCTCACCAAAAAGGCGCATTTGAGCACGATGTTCTTGAGCACCCACACTCAACGCACCTGCCTCACAACAAGTTGCAATGAGCGATGCTGTTTTTTTGCGGATAACCTCATAGTAGATATCTTCGGTAATGTCTAGATGCCGGGCTTTTTCGATTTGTAGGAGCTCTCCTTCAGACATTTCTTGAACGGCACGGGCAACAATTTCAAGTAAATCGAGGTTGCGCTTTTCGATGGAAATCAGTAAAATGCGAGACAGCATGTAGTCTCCGACTAAAACGGCTATTTTATTTTTCCAAAGTGCATTGACAGAGAAAAAACCTCTTCTTTCGGCAGCGTCGTCAACGACGTCATCGTGAACGAGTGTAGCGGTATGGAGGAGTTCGACGAGCGTAGTGGCATCAAAAGTAATAGGATTGATTTCTCCGAGCATTTTGGCACTCAAAAAAACGAACATAGGGCGCATTTGCTTGCCTTTGCGTTTGACGATATAGCTGGTAACTTTGTCAAGAAGTGCGACATCAGCACGCATTGCGTTTTGAAAATGGATTTCAAAATCGAGCAGTTCTTGCTGAATAGGTGCGGTAATGTCGTCTAGGCGCTGCATCTAACAAATATACAAAAAGCCATGGCCTAATCATAGACGATAGTAGGAAACTTAACGCGAGAGGTGCATATTTCTCTCGGAATAAATTTTGGTAAAGAAGGGATCTTTTAAATCTTTAATAAAGCGGATGGCCTCACCGGTAGATTTCATTTCAGGACCTAACTCTTTTTTGATATCAGGAAACTTCTCGTATGAGAAAACTGGGATTTTAATAGCGTATCCTTCTTTGCGCGGCTGGAAGTTAAAGTCGGTTACTTTATTGTGACCGAGCATCACTTTAGTAGCGTAGTTGACATAAGGTTCGTCGTAAGCCTTGGCAATGAAAGGAACAGTTCGAGATGCTCTAGGGTTGGCTTCGATAACGTAAACTTTATCGTCTTTAATGGCAAATTGGATATTGAGCAAACCAACTGTTTTGAGCTCGATTGCAATTTTTTTGGTAATGTCTTCAATTTGCGTCATGACGAAATCGCCGAGATTATATGGGGGCAATACGGCATAGGAGTCACCTGAGTGAATTCCGGCGGGCTCGATGTGTTGCATGATGCCAATGATGTAGACGTTCTCGCCGTCGCAGATGGCGTCGGCCTCGGCTTCAATAGCGCCACCGATGAAATGATCTAGCAAGATTTGGTTATTGCCCATCTCATTGAGGATATCCACAACATGGTGCTCTAACTCTTCTTTATTGATGACGATTTTCATTTTCTGCCCTCCGAGCACATAAGACGGACGAACTAAAAGTGGAAAGCCAAGCTCCTCTGATAATTCTATAGCCTGCTCAGCGCTTTCTACAACGCCGTATTTAGGGAAGGGGACATTGTTTTTCTCGAGTAGTTTAGAAAAGCGGCCGCGGTCTTCGGCTAAATCTAGGGCTTCGTAGGAGGTGCCCAGTATAGGAATGCCATAACGCTGGAGTTTTTCTGCGAGCTTTAGTGCGGTTTGACCCCCAAGTTGGACAATGACACCGATTGGCTTCTCGTGTTGAATGATATCGTAGATGTGCTCCCAAAAGACGGGCTCGAAGTAGAGCTTGTCTGCGGTGTCAAAATCAGTAGAAACTGTTTCAGGATTGCAATTAATCATGATGGTCTCGTAACCGCACTCTTTAGCTGCTAAAACGCCATGCACACAAGAATAATCAAATTCAATACCTTGACCTATACGGTTGGGGCCAGAGCCCAATACAACTACTTTAGGACGCTCGCTCACGACACTTTCGTTTTCGTATTCAAAGGTGGAGTAATAGTAAGGAGTGAGTGCCTCGAATTCTGCAGCACAGGTATCGACTAATTTATAGACGCGATTGATCCCTAATTCTTTGCGCTTGACTGCAACCTCTGACTCTAAACAACGGAGTAAATGCGCAATTTGGCGATCGGCATACCCTTTTTGCTTGGCTTCAAAAAGAAGGTCTTTCGGAAGATTTTCGAGGTGGTATTTCTCAATTTTGCGCTCTAACTTGATCAGGTCTTCAATTTGCTTTAAAAACCAGATATCAATTTTTGTTTTTTCGACGATGGTTTTAAACGGAATGCCAAGTTTGATGGCATCGTAAATATGGAAGAGACGGTTCCAGCTTGCAAATTCTAAAGAGTGTAGGATTTCATTCTGATTGGTGAGTTCTTTGCCGTCAGCACCTAAACCATTTCGGTTAATTTCTAAGGACTGACACGCTTTTTGTAAAGCCTCTTGAAAACTACGGCCAATACCCATGACCTCACCGACCGACTTCATTTGAAGGCCTAGTTGGCGATTGGTGCCGGGGAATTTATTAAAGTTCCAACGCGGTATTTTGACAATAACGTAGTCGAGGGTAGGTTCAAAAAGTGCGGAAGTAGTTTTGGTGATTTGATTACTTAACTCATTGAGGTGATAACCAATAGCCAGTTTAGATGCAATTTTGGCAATTGGGTAACCCGTAGCTTTAGAAGCCAAAGCCGAAGAGCGAGAAACACGTGGGTTAATTTCAATGGCGATGATGTCTTCTTTGGCGTCAGGCGAAACGGCAAATTGAACATTACAGCCCCCTGCAAAATTTCCAATGGAGCGCATCATATGGATGGCCATGTCTCGCATTTTTTGAAAGGTGGTGTCTGATAGGGTCATGGCCGGAGCTACGGTAATGGAGTCGCCGGTATGGATACCCATAGGATCAAAGTTTTCGATAGAGCAGATGATCACGACATTGTCATTGGCATCACGCAATAACTCGAGTTCGTATTCTTTCCAACCTAAGAGCGCTTTATCGATCATGACCTCATGGATTGGAGATAGTTGTAATCCACGTTCCAACAGATTGTCAAATTCTTTAGGTTCGTGCAAAATACTTGCTCCAGAACCACCCAGCGTGTAAGAAGGGCGGATACAAAGTGGGAATCCAAATTCTTGGGCAATTTCCTTGCCTTCTAGAAAAGATTTTGCCGTTTTTTGCGGTGCCATTGGTATGCCAATTTGCAGCATAAGCTCGCGGAATGCCTCTCGGTTCTCCGTAATTTCAATAGCATTAATATCGACACCAATAATGCGTACGCCGTGTTGCTCCCAAATGCCCATTTCGTCGCATTTGATACACAAATTGAGTGCTGTCTGCCCACCCATAGTTGGCAAAACGGCATCTATTTGATGGTTTTCAAGAATTTTAATGATGCTTTCTGGTTCTAGTGGCTGCAGATAGATGTTATCGGCAACGACTTTATCGGTCATGATGGTAGCCGGGTTGGAGTTGATTAGGGTAACTTCAATACCTTCTTCTCTGAGCGAACGTGCTGCTTGAGAACCAGAGTAGTCGAATTCACAGGCTTGACCAATTACAATAGGACCACTACCAATGATGAGAACGGATTTGATCGAATGATCTTTAGGCATAGGGGCTTCAATTTACGAGTTTCTTTGAGCGAAACCTTCGCTGCAAATTGAGCACAAATTTAAGTTAAATTGAGCCGTTAGCGACATGTATCCAAGATTGTTTTTGAACAAAATGTGAGCAGAATGTTAATTACATCGCAATCATGGACAATGGCGAGAAATAAATTGCAAGGCTAAAGAATTAAATGTTTCTGCTTGTTCGTAGTTGACCACATGGCCACACTCAGGCACCACACTGAGTTCAGACGCTTTATCTTGGCGCACAATAATGCGTACAGGATTCAAAAACATATGGTCTTGTTCTCCCATTACATAAAGCGTTGGAATGGTTTCAGGGGTAGCGTTGATGCGGGTGAGATATGCCGTGAGACGAGCTGTAAGTTTAAACCAACGCTGAAATTCTTTGTCCACGACTTTTTTGGCTTCATTGATAAAGAGATGGCGCGAGGCTTTGTGGTTGGCACGCGGCATCATGATGCGTGCCATTAAACGATAAAGCGACATCTGAGGCAAGACACTATAAAGTAAACGCCCTGCCCTTAAAATGGCACGAGAACGTACATTGAGCTTGGTAACTGCCCCTGCAAAAATCATGCTTTTAACGAGGTCTGGACGCTGCGTACGCAATGCTTTAATGACAATAGAACCTAGAGACACGCCAACAAAATGTGCTTTTTTAATTCCTTTTTGATCGAGAAGTTCGATGACATCTTTGGCTATTAATTCAAAGGAATATTTTTTTGTTTCTGAAATCGCTTTCTGACTTTTACCATGCCCACGCAAATCCAAGACCATTACGTTGTGCTTTTCACAGAAATCTTTGAGCTGTTTGTGCCAAATAGACGAACTCCCTCCTGCCCCATGCACAAAAACCACCCATTCGGTGGCATCTTGATGCAGAAATGATTTAGAGTAGAGCATGGGCAAAAATAAAAAAACACCCGTGCAAAACGGGTGTTTTCCTTAAATATTTATTTGCTGAGACTTATTTGTCTTTCACTTCTTCAAAATCGACGTCAGTGACTTCGTCGTGAGCAGCACCTGATCCTTGATCAGCTCCAGGATCGCCAGCGCTAGCGCCCTCGGCATTTGAAGCATTGTACATTTCTTGAGAGGCAGCAGCGAATACTTCATTTAGTTTATCCATTGCAGGCTGAAGATTGGCCATGTTTTTGGCTTCAAATTCAGTTTTTAAAGCGGCTAAGGCGTCTTCTATAGGTTGTTTTTTGTCTGCAGGGATTTTATCTCCATATTCTTTAAGCTGACGCTCTGTTTGGAAAATAAGAGAGTCTGCTTTATTGACTAACTCGGCCTCTTCTCTGCGCTTGTTGTCTGCATCGGCATTTGCTTCTGCCTCAGCTTTCATGCGTTGAATTTCTTCGTCAGATAAACCGCTAGATGCCTCAATTTTGATGGATTGCAGTTTGCCAGTTCCTTTGTCTTTGGCGGAGATGTTCATGATACCATTTGCGTCGATATCAAAAGTTACCTCGATTTGTGGAACACCACGCTGTGCAGGCGGGATGTCTGTAAGCTGGAAACGGCCCAAAGTTTTGTTGTCGTTTGCCATGGCGCGCTCGCCTTGTAAGACGTGAATTTCAACAGAGGGTTGGTTGTCTGCAGCGGTAGAGAATACCTCAGATTTTTTGGTAGGGATGGTGGTGTTTGCGTCAATTAATTTAGTGAACACACCGCCCATTGTTTCGATACCCAAAGAAAGTGGAATCACGTCCAAAAGCAAAACATCTTTTACTTCTCCGGTAAGCACACCGCCTTGAATAGCTGCTCCAACGGCAACAACCTCATCCGGATTCACCCCTTTGGAAGGTGCTTTTCCGAAGAAACGCTCTACCGCTTCTTGGATCACTGGAATTCGGGTAGAACCGCCCACGAGAATAACCTCATCGATATCTGAGGGTTGTAAACCAGCATTCGAGAGTGCCGAACGGCAAGGTGCAATTGTACGCTCAACGATACTTGAAATGAGTTGTTCAAACTTAGCGCGTTGCAAGCTGCGCACAAGGTGTTTTGGAATGCCGTTTACGGGCATGATGTAAGGCAAGTTAATTTCTGTAGAGGTTGTGGAAGACAACTCAATTTTGGCTTTTTCAGCGGCTTCTTTTAGGCGCTGCAATGCCATTGGGTCTTGACGTAAATCTAAACCTTCTTCAGACTTGAATTCTTCTGCCAACCAAACAATAATTGCTTCATCGACGTCGTCGCCACCAAGGTGGGTGTCGCCGTCAGTAGCTAATACTTCAAAAACGCCATCGCCCAATTCGAGGACGGAAACGTCGTGGGTACCGCCACCGAAGTCAAATACAACGATTTTCTGATCGATGCCTTTTTTATCTAAGCCATACGCAAGTGCTGCGGCTGTTGGCTCGTTGATGATACGTTTGATGGTTAAGCCGGCAATTTCGCCAGCTTCTTTGGTGGCTTGACGCTGTGCGTCGTTAAAATAAGCAGGTACAGTTACAACGGCCTCAGTTACCTCCTGACCAAGGTAATCTTCTGCAGTTTTCTTCATTTTTTGAAGAATCATGGCAGAGATTTCTTGAGGAGAGTAAAGTCTGTCGTCGATTTTGACGCGTGGCGTGTTGTTGTCACCTTTGACTACTTGATATGGCATACGCGACACTTCTTTAGCAGATTCGTCAAAGCTAGAGCCCATGAAGCGCTTGATAGAAGAAATTGTTTTGGTTGGATTGGTGATGGCTTGTCTTTTAGCAGGGTCGCCAACTTTGCGTTCTCCGCCCTCTACAAATGCCACAACTGAAGGTGTGGTGCGCTTTCCTTCTGAATTGGCAATGACCACTGGCTCATTGCCCTCCATGACCGAAACACAAGAGTTTGTAGTTCCGAGGTCGATTCCGATTATTTTTCCCATTTTAAATTATTTTTTGATATTGTCCTTGGGTCAAGGATTGTGCCATCCAATAAAGCAGTCCATTTTATGACATTTTGATCTAAATTTAAAGTTGGCAAATGTCTTTTTGTCAGTTTAGCTGACATAAGTAACTTAAGTTACGCAGCTTGAATAAAGAACTATGTAACTTTGAGATATGATATTTGGAAAAGGAACAAAAATGTATAGCATTGCCAAAATGAAATGTCCGCAGTGCCATGAAGGTCAATTTTTAGTCTCGCACCCGTATGACCTCAAAAACTTAGGAGACGTAAAAGAAGAATGTGCGGTCTGTCATTTAAAATATGAAAGAGAGCCCGGCTTTTACTACGGAGCTATGTATGTATCGTATGCGCTTGGCGTTGCCCTATTTGTAACCATCTGGACATCTTGCAACCTTTGGTTTCCATGGCTGAGTGCCTGGAGTCAGATTGGCTTGGTCGTCTTTTTTACAATTGTACTTTCACCCTATCTTTTTGCCCTCTCCAAAATCATTTGGGCTAATTTTTTCATCCCTTACGACGCAGATGCTAAGATCAGTAAATAAACTCGAAATGCTTCAGGCTCATCTGGGCTATATTTTGGAAAGCACTCTTTTGGAGGAAATGGCGCAGGTAGCTAAAATTCGAGAAACAGCAGCAGATGAAATTGTTGTCAATGTCGGAGACCACTTACAAATGATTCCGATTGTAATCGACGGTTCTATCAAGATTTCGAGAGAAAATGAAAGTGGCGACGAATTATTACTCTACTACATGGAGGGAGGTGATACCTGTGCGATGTCTTTGCAATGTTGCACACGAAAAATTCGATGCCATTGCATTTATGAACTTAGACCAACGTTTGCTCAAATATTTATCGGACCAAGCTAAAATATTGGGTAGTGTCGAAATTAACCACACCCACCAACAGGTTGCCGATGATTTGCACTCCTCAAGAGTGGTCATTTCAAGGCTGCTCAAGCATCTTGAAACAAAAGGTGAAATCAAGTTATCTCGCAATAAAATAATTCTTCTAAATTTTTAATTTGTTGTAATCATAAGAATTCGTTAACTTGGCCCTTGTTAACCACTTAAACCGCTATTATGAAAAAATTACTACACTTACTTTTTGCATTTATTGTGCTTTCGGTTTGGTGGCAAGTAAAAGCTCAAGGGCTCACTTGCGCCACCGCCTCGCCTGTAACCCCAGGAACTTTTACGGCTAGTACGCTCATTGGAACGCCATCGCAAACAGGCGTGACCGCTGCAGGCTGGTATGCATACACCCCAACCTCTAATGGCATCCTGAACATCAACTCTTGTAGTGGTGGTTCGGATACCCGTCTTTGGATTTGGTCTGGAACTTGTACGGCATTAACAGCAGTAGCCAACAACGATGACTTTGCAGGTTGTATTTCTACCGGTACGAGTGCCTACGCTTCCAAAATAGAAAACGTTATTTTAATGGCGGGAACAACCTACTATTTTGAGTGGGACAACGTTTGGGAGGCAACAGGTTTTACTTGGAGCTTTACCTTTGCAGCACTCCCTGCCAATAACGATGCGGGCATCACTTTTGTAACCAACCGCAACACAAGAATTCCAATTTCTCAGGCGAGTTACGGTATACCTCTAGGGGCTACTGTTAAAAACTTCAGTGGCGCTACCTTAACCAATGTAGTTTTAACTACTGAAATTTATGAGCTTCCAAATACCACCACACCAGTACAAACCTATGTAAGTACGCCTGTTTCTTTGGGCATTGGTGTGCAGCAAGTCCTTACTTCAGGTACTTGGGCTC
>Ga0209355_1002198_pt1 | contig 10954 bp, 29 predicted proteins | sample LauGreSBDMM110SN_3_FD_187563 | JGI IMG/M metagenome (GOLD analysis project Ga0209355, IMG submission 187563) | Freshwater lake microbial communities from Lake Michigan, USA - Sp13.BD.MM110.SN (SPAdes) (version 2) | ecosystem: Environmental > Aquatic > Freshwater > Lake | place: Lake Michigan...
AGAGCCGCACAGGATGCAGGCTACAGAGGTCCTAACTTCACATCGTGCAAGTTCCTGGGCATCACTAATGGCGGACAGTTCTGCTACTTGGGTGTGTTCCAAGTAGAGGGCGGTACAGATAGTACTAAAGTATTCCTTACATATGACCACACAGAAGATAGGGTCTTTGCAGACGTTCAGTTGACAGACTGGGCTTGATACGCTATAATTAACACTTACACAAACACACAAGGAGCACACAATGGCAACACGAAGCACTATTGCATTGGAATTCGCAGACGGTACAGTACAGCAGGTCTACTGCCACTGGGACGGTTACTTGGCACACAACGGCCAGATCTTGCTGAAACATTACAGCAACCCTTTCATCCTGCGTGACTTGATCGACCTGGGCGACATTAGCTCACTGGGCAAGATTGTAGGCACTAAGCATCCGTTCAGCCCACATGGTAGCGACGAGTCTGAGAAAGTATTGTATGAAGCGGCTCAGGCAGCGGGTGCAACTACCTTCTACGGACGCGATCGTGGCGAGACAGGCATTGACGCTCGCAAGTTCAAAGACTATGCGGACTATGTTGAGAACTTCCAACACGAGGAATACGACTACATTCTGCGCAATGTCAACGGCAAGGCCACTTGGTTTGTATCAGATCACGACGGCTCCTTTGTTGAGTTGGAGTCAGCCATTATGGACGAACAAGATCGTATTGCACAAGAGGAAACAGCATGACAGGCTTTCAAAGTAAAAAAGCAACGGCAGAGGCGAAAGCCTTTGACCGCGATGAAGCCGAGCAGTTCCTCGTTGAAGATGACTATCAATACATCATGCAACAGGACAGTGGGCTTGAATACCTCAGAGACCTCTTGCTGATTGGTTTCAAAGGCTATTGTGATTACACAGACGAAGAGCTAATGGCAGAACTTAAACAACGCGAAGCAATGAAGGAATATCTATGAGCATGATGAAAGACTTAGCCTACGACATCCAGGAACTCTACATTGAGGGCTTCAACAGTCGTGCTATCGCAGAAGAATTGAACTGCCCAATTGAGATTGTATTGGGTGCGCTGGCTGAGATGAATGTGGCAGATTCCACAGAAGATTTTAGCCCATTCGACACAGTAAATAGTTGACAACTGCTGCTGTTGACAGTATAATAGACACTTAGACACAAACACTTAGGAGCGAACTAAATGGGTAAAATGGTAACAATGAACATGATGGACAAGCAGCCTAGCAACACTATGCATTTCAGCCTAGAGCAGGCTGCTGTGCAAAAGAACCTCACCGAGACAGACGATGAGATCAAGACACGGTTGCGTGAGCGTTTTGAGATCCTAGACGACATGACTCGTGCTGTTAAGAAGGGCGATGTACGTGCTATGATCGTGACAGGTCCCCCGGGTGTGGGCAAGAGCCACGGTGTAGAGACAGTACTGGCCAAACACGATGTGTTTGCCACTGTGGCACAGAACGACAAGCTGAAGAAGTACGAAGTGGTCAAGGGCGCAATGTCAGCCATTGGACTCTACAAGAAACTCTACGAATTCAGTGACAAGAAGTCAATCCTAGTGTTCGATGACTGTGACTCAGTGCTGTTGGACGACCTGAGCCTGAACATCCTTAAGGCAGCATTGGATTCGGGCAAGAAGCGTATGATCCATTGGAACACTGACAGCCGATTGCTGCGTAGTGAAGGTGTGCCCAACAGTTTCGAGTTCCGTGGCGGTGCAATCTTTATTACCAACATCAAGTTTGAAAACGTTAAGAGCAAGAAACTTAAGGATCACCTTGAGGCATTGGAAAGCCGTTGCCACTACTTGGACTTGACCATTGACACTGAACGTGAGAAGATCTTGCGCATCAAACAGATTGTAGAAGATGGCATGCTGGAGTCGTATGAATTCCAGCCCTGGGACGTTGATGAGATCCTGGACTTTATCGATAACAACAAAAAGAAACTGCGCGAGTTGAGCCTACGTATGGTGCTCAAACTAGCAGACTTGAAGAAAAGCTTCCCAGACCGTTGGACTAGGGTGGCTGAAGTATCTTGTATGCGTCGAGGCTGATTCGCTCCCAGAGTAGATGCAAACAAGTAAAAGCCCGCAAGGGCTTTTGACTCCCCTAACCCGTAAGTCCGATTCGCTCCCGGCCAGTTAGGGGATTTTTTTGGCGAGTGCGCTGTGTGGCATAAAAACAACACTCTGTGGTTGACTGTTTGGGCCCTTTGCGCTATAATAGAAACATAGTAAGGAGAGAGCGATGAAGATCACAATCAAAGTTAAACCCAAGCACAGAGAGCACATCATCCTGTTCTGTGCGGGCACACCCTTCAAGCAGAAGGTAGTTGAGAGCAAAGTCAAATTTAAACGTCAACCTAAACACAAAGGACAGCACAATGATTGAGATCCGCGGACTAAACAGCAAACAAATGGCACTGGCAGACATCATGTGGGCTATCAGTAGCCGGGAAGGTGTTGAGTCATTCATTGCTACCTTGCCCAAGTCAGAGGCCCGAACCTGCCGAGTGCTGATCGAAATGATGCAACTGGCATTCCTGGACGAGATCAGTAATACCCAGGATGCTGATAGGGTTATTGACAAGTTCCGCATTTGACAGTATAATTAACACTTACACACACTAAGGAGCAACGATGAAAGCACTGCAAAAGTATGTAGATGACAAGAACAAGTATATGTCCTTGTTTATGGGCAAGCGCACAGAAGCCCTGTATGAGATCAAGACTGCGGCTGGCCGCAAGCGTGTAGCAGAGAGCATTGACTGCGAGTTGAGTCCGGAGAACTTGAGTTGCGACGGTGAACTGCCCATGAGCCAGGTCCGTGCTCGTTACGCCAAACTCACTGCGGCTGCAACTGATCTAGTCAAGTTGGATCCCAGCACTGCACAACACATGTATGAGTTCGGTTAAGGAGTTCGCTATGAAGACAGCCAAAGTAGAGGGACAGACAGTCACTATCGGTGATTGGGTAGGCTTCAAGGCCGACATTGAACAGTGCGGACAGATCGTAGAGATCAAGTCTAGTTATATGGGACAGGCCCTGGTGTTGGAGAACAAGGGCGGGTTCCACGGTGACTACATTGGTGGGGAAACAATAACCACACAGGAAGCCAGGGATTGCTGGCTCAACGGTTGACTGATCAGTCAATCTTTGCTATAATACACACTTACACACAAAGGAGCCACTATGCCAAATTGGTGCAACAACTCGGTAGAGATCTACCACGAAGACCCTGCAATGATTGAGCGGGTGCGTAAGGCATTCAATGATGGTGCCCTGCTTAACGAATTCATTCCTATTCCTGACAGTCTTAAGATTGTCGCCGGGTGCGTAGGTGATCCTGACGAGCAGAAGAAGTTGGAAGAGGATACAGAGCGTAATCGCCAAGTCCATGGATACGGCAACTGGTATGACTTCTGCGTCAATGAATGGGGTACCAAGTGGGACATTGGTGCCGACGGCAACCCTGCACAGGACTTCCCAGGTGGATTGACGTTGGGCTTTGAGTCAGCGTGGAGCCCACCCGTTGCAGCCTACGAGAAGTTGACTGAACAAGGCTTCCGTATTCGTGCTATGTATTTTGAACCAGGCATGGCCTTTGCTGGTGTATGGGACAACGGTGTTGATGACTACTACGAGTATGGTGGTTTAGACAGCAAGGGCATTGCAGAGACTTTGCCCGTAGAATTAGACGAAGCCTTTGGTATCAGCGAGTCAGCGGCTGAGTGGGAAGCAGAGAACATCGACATCGATCTTGATGACGGCGTGAGTGCAGTAAACGAACAGGAACAATATGAAAACAAATAAAGAAAAGAACATAGAGCATGAGCGTAAAGAACTCATGCGGGTGCGTCCCAAACAGGCAGCCACATATGATTTTGCGCCACTCGAGGCTGTTATCCGTAAATGGATCACAGGAAGTAAATGAGCAGACTTGAACTATTTGGTAGGCCATATGTAGTATTTGATCCTTCGGACAAGCGCCATCGATCTTACTACCATGACTTTGTCCGAACAAGTTCATGGGGAGACTGTCCTGTTAGATTCGTTGTGGCAGATGATCAAGGTGATTTGGTAACAATGATTCAGCGGAGTTTGATTGCATTCTATGTGAACAAAGAGTTCAAGACTGTGGCAAAAAAGCCACAGCCGTTGATTCGCCAAAAGAAGAAGAAAACGGTTGACAACTAACCGAAATAGTTGTATAATTAGAACATGGACAAGGCGTTCATATTTTTAACACACACAAAAGAGGTATTTAAAATGGCTACAGATAAATTATTTACAGTATGCGGTATTTCCAAACTGGACGGCGAGTACAAGGTTCGCTTTGCAAATGATACCATGCGTATCAAAGTACTTGCAAAACACGGTCACGAAGACATTCGTTTGTGGGATTTGGAAACTGGTATGACCAAGACTGATGCAGTCAAAGCCATTGCCAAGTTGGACGAGTTCCAAGACGTGCAAGCACAAGCAGCCATCGCTGACTACTTGGATCGCAACGTTGCAGCACCTAAGGCAACTGCAAAGGCTGCTCCCAAGGCTGCAGTCAAAGTCAAAGCCAAAGCAACTGCTAAAGTTGACACTTCAGCATTGGAAGACGCTCCTTTCTAATGCCAGGCTAGGCCCCGCTGTTAAGCGTATAGACATAAGTAGTTAATATGAGATACGGGGTTTCACTAAGCAAGGACTATCTACCAGACGAGTGCGTGGTCATACGTGACTTCTTAAGCGTTCCCAAAGGTAGGGTCCTTGCTATCATAGTTAGAGATAACAGATACGAGGCTGAGCAATCAGCACAAGAGATCGTTGATCTACTGAATAATAAGCATTCACAACAAACATGATTTGGGTTCAATACGAGGTATGGACTGTCGAACAAGACGGCCATGAAGAACTTATCCACACCACCAACAGTCTTAAAGAAGCTAGAACGATAGCCCAAGCATCGTTGACAGAGCAGATTGTTGAGTGTATAATATACAAAGAAGAAGATGGCGAACTCTATGAAGAAGAAGTCATCGTAAAAGAATAACGCTCGAATGGTGAAATAGGTAGACACAAGAGACTTAAAATCTCTCGCCTTCGGGTGTGCCGGTTCGATTCCGGCTTCGAGCACCAGTTGGGGCCGTTAGCTCATTAGGTTAGAGCAGTGGACTCATAATCCATTGGTGGAGTGTTCGAATCACTCACGGCCCACCAGATTCTGACAGTAGCTCAGTTGGATAGAGCAACGCCCTTCTAAGGCGTCGGTCGGGGGTTCGAATCCCTCCTGTCAGGCCACTATAGCCCTGCGGTTGACAGGGTTTCTTTTTGGCTGTATAATTAAGACTTAAACAGCAAGGAGCAGAGATGGGCTACAAGATCACAGCAGACAAGTACCAAATGGACCAGATGCGTGTCAAATACGGTCCACGCAAGGGCCTAGAAGGCCCGTTCAACTTCTCGGGCAGAGTGTTGTATTATGACAACAAGGAAGGCGCCTACTATGATCCTAGCACAGATTTCTATGTTGAGTCAACCGAAATGACCCTGATCCGTGATGGGTTTCTCAAACAGTTCGCTTGACGTCTAGCCCAAAAGGCCGTATAATAGACACATACAGACACAAAGGAGCCCATATGTTTCATACAGACAATCAAGTAGAGTTCAAAGAAGTTCTTCGCAATTTCACAGACGCCTCCTACAAGAATCACGGATCACACGCCTATGCCGCTGGCTATCTTGAGAGCATGGCTGTACAGATGTTGGCCTTGCTGAGCAAGCGCGAACAAAAGGGCTTTATCGACAGCATGGCGGCTGTAGTGAAAAAACAACGCGAAATGGCTTGACAGTTTGGGCCAAAGGCCTTATAATAGACACATAGACAGCAACAAACCAGGAGCAACAAATGAGCGAATTCAATTTCAAGAGCTGGGAAGAATACACTCCTTTGGAGCAGGCTGCAATGACCTATTGGGATATGTATAAGGATGCACACGGCTTCCGCCCACGCCATGTCGACACTTCCGCTTGGACTCTGGAGCAGTTCGAAGAGGAGTTCAAGGTCTTGGAAGGGGTCATCGAGCGAGAGCATATCCTCCGCAAAGAGCGCGAAGAGCAGGCCATGCACGAGTTCGAGATGCGTATGCTGGATCTCCTGCGTTCGGGTGCCAAGGATCGTGCTATGGCTCTGCGTTGGATTCACGAGGCAGAAGAGACCAATGGTGACGACGAGTATCTCTGCTATACTGTGGGCCTGCCCTACGGTTATTTTCGAGTTGACTCGGTGGTGTTTTGATTGTATAATAGACACATAGACAGCAACAAGGAGCATGAAATGAAATTTACACAAGGCACATGGACAGAGGCAAACGGCACTAGTCTGCAGGGCTACGTTGAAGCCTACTATCACCAACTGGTGGAAGTGTTTGGCGAGCCAGAAGGTGGTGGAGACAAGACCACAGTCGAGTGGGTTTTGAGCTTTGAAGACGGCACTGTGGCCACTATCTATGATTGGAAAGAATACGAGACTCCGACAGACTTGTATCGCTGGCACATCGGCGGTCGGAACAGTCGCTCAGTTAACCTAGTCAATCAGACTTTTAAGCAGGTGAAATTGGTTGACTGATTAGCCAATCTTTGCTATAATTAACACATGGAAACAAACAACAAGGAGAACACAATGGATTATCACAACATAGTAAGCACCCAAAAAGGCATGGCACAGATGCTGGGTAAGACCTTTGTGCGAGTCTCTGGTTCCGTTGATGGTGACGAGATGTTGTTTGAAACCGCAACAGGAGAGCGGTTCATGTTCGCCCATCAGCAGGATTGTTGCGAGACTGTGAGAATCAACGACATCACAGGTGACCTCCAGGACCTAGTTGGTGAGCCTTTGTTGATCTCCGAGGAAGTCAAAGGTGCCACCGAGCCAGACGAAGAGCACTACGAGTCCTATACCTATACCTTCTACAAGTTCGCTACCCGCAAGGGCTATGTGGATGTTCGCTGGTTGGGCGAGTCAAACGGCTACTATAGCGAGAGTGTGGAGCTGTTCGTAGAGGGTGTGACTGTGGCAGAAACGCCACAGCCTAGTCTAGGCGACTTGCTCCGTGCCAAGTTGAACGGTTGACACTCTGCCCAAAAGGCAGTATAATTAACACATACACACAGCAACTAGGAGCGAATCAAATGGCTAAATTATTGATCACTACACAGGTTTACGAGAACTACGGCGCCCACGATTGGGAAGGCGAGGGTGAGTGCCCACAGTACTGGAAAGCCAAGGGCGGTTCAGACTACGTGGTCAAGAAGTTCAAGGGCGATGCTACCACCGCAGTGATGTGCCTGCGCACACAGATTGAGTGCGACAACGAGCACATTCGAGAGAGCATTATTGACTTCCGTATTGTGGCTGATGACTACCTTACAGAGTTCGAGCAGAGCCAGTTGGACTACGAAGGCAAGATCCGCTACGGTTCAAAAGAACTTGTTTGGTAAAGCCCATTCGGTTGACAGGGTTATTGATTGGTGCTATACTAGAGACTAAGTTAAACAAAAGGAGCGCGATATGACAGCAGTAGCAACGGTAATTACAGAGCAGTTGGTTCAGGCGGCAACTAACGAAGCAGGCCAGCAGGCCCGCACAGCGGCCAAGGCATTCCACGCCAAACACGGCGACAGAGACGCTTGTGGCTTTGCTTGGGTCAACATCTACGGTGTCCGTAGCAACTCCAAGTTGGGCAAGTGGTTGGCGGCCGCAGGCTTCCGCAAAGACTACACGGGTGCATTGAGTTTGTGGAACCCCAGCGGCTTCCCAACACAATCGATCAGCATCCTGGAAGCGGGTGCAGAAGCCTACGCCCAAGTGTTGAAAGACAAGTTGGGCTTGGACAAGGTCTACGCAGGCTCAAGGTTGGATTGATGGAAGCCCTCCGCGAAACGACCGGGGGGCTGTTTCCCCCGCATGTCTATCTACTGGATGGCACCAAGTTGGTGGCCTACATACAGACAGGCACAGACAAGCCCTTTTTCTTCAAGAATGGTATCAAGGGCTTTGACAAGAGAGGCAGGAAGTTCGTGACTGTAACTCCTAATCCATTCACTGTCAAGGCTGAATCACGCATAGAGATACAGGGCAGTAAGGGTCAAGTCTACTATATAGACACAGAGGACAACTCTTGCACATGCCCCGGATACACCTTTCGAGGCGATTGTAAACACCTAAAGGAACTGGCATGAAACTATTTGAAGCCACTGTGAGACGACCCGACGGTTCAGAGTTCAAAGACCGTGTGGGTGCTAATGATGCACAAGAAGCCCGTATGCTGTTGCAACAGCGACATGGACCTAGAGCAGTGCCATACATGCCGCACATGATCCCCAGTTAACTACTCAATGAAATAACCCTATGCACAGTAGGGTTATTGACAGTTTGCTCAAAATGCGCTATAATACACACATGTTAAACAGCAAAGCAAACGGAGTAAAAATGCAAAACGCAAAACAGTACATTACGGAAGACGAAGACGGCTACAGCTTGTGCATTAACGTAAACGAAAAATGCGGCAACTATACTGTAGAGAGTATTGACTTTTATGTTGCAAAAGATGCAGACTATGGCACTAGCGACTTAGCAGTTTGTTACGACATTAGCGGTTTGCAAAACGATGAGACAGCGCAGACAATGGGAACGTTGCTGTTGCGTAACTTGCACAGCGACGACGAAGTTACTGTAGCAATGGGACACTTTTATTGGGACGGAGCATTTACTGCACGTTTAAATGAGATACTTGCGGAATGCGGTTTTGCAAACACAGCACACACTAGCGAGTGGGGCATGCAAGACGAGGGACGTGCAAGCTACGACGCTTACGACTTAGCGGACGAGATACGTGCTATTATGCAAACTACTACAGCGTAAAGGGCTATTAGCACACACTTGACATTTTGGACAAGGTGTGCTATAATTAACACTTAGCAACAAAGGAGCAGAGATGAGAGACGCAATACTTGCAAAGCTGGCAGAGGTAGAAGAGATGCTGTTAGAGGCAACACTTGACGGCGAGCAGTTGGCAGAGATGGCTGTGTTTGAAGAAGTGACTGGGGCGCTTAATACGCTGACAGAAGGCAGTTGACTACTACGTAGATTGAGTGTATAATTAATTTTTAAACAGCAATAGGAGCGAAACTATGCAAACAATGTATGTGCTACAAGGGCAAGGGATGGGGAGCGACGAATACGCATGGGAAAATGTTGGGGTTTACAGTAGCAGAGAACGTGCAGAGAACGCATTGCAAAATTTTACACGCGACTTTATTAGCGAAGGCTGTAGCATAGAGACACGCATAGAAGAGTTTGAGATAGACGCATAATAACACTACTGTGCGTAGGGTTATTGACAGTTTGCGTTTTTTGCGCTATAATACACACATGTTAAACAAAAAGGAACTCCAAATGCGTAAAGTAACTAAAACACATGCTGTAGCTATTAACAAGTTAATGCTGCCCCTCATTAATACTGTAGCGTATATTGACGAGGACGAAAACGATTTTAGCATGTATAAAATGTGTGCAGATGACGTTGCACATAATGTCAGTGCATTATGTGTGTTTAATAACACATTAGATGCGGAAACGTTGCATAATAATATTATGCTACAAGATACATTACCGCGTGAGCATTTTTACGCAGTATTAAAGTATATTGAAGATAATGCATTAATTAATGCTAATGCATTTTGTTGCAGTTAAACAATGACCCTACACTGTGTAGGGTCTTTTTACAGCGCATTTGACTGTTTGGGCTAAGTGCGTTATAATAAGTTTTTAAAGAAAGCAAAAGATGCAAAATACTAAAAGCAAATTAGACAGTTTAATGTTACAGTTACAAGCAGTGCTAGACGAAGCAGAACTAGACGAGCATGTTGCAATACAAAACGCATTTAATGCGTTAGCTTGTGCGCTAGACGACACAATTATAGCATAACAACAATGACCCTACACACAGTAGGGTTGTTGACAAAGTAGTAGATCGGCAGTATAATAGACACATAGTAACAAGGAGCGACCCAAATGACCAAAGTAAATTATGACAACTTTGCCAGTTTTGACATTAACGAATGCTGTGACCACTTTGACAGTGAGAAGCAAAGCAACTGGAAGAAGATCGGCAAGTTCATCGTGGCAGATGGACAGGACTACCGACACGTGATGGAGACAGAGTTTGACTTTGAAGACACGGGTGACGGCGAGTACGAGGCATTTGACGCAGGCGTCAAATATGCACTGACCAAGATGAACATTGCTTTTGAAGCAGCCGGTTTGGACCTGCAGATATGCAGTGTGGACTTGGTAGAGAGCATGGGCTACGTTATGGTACGTGCAGATGACGAGCCAGAAGACTTTGTGAAGCGGGTTATGAAGAAGCCCGTGATGATGGTAGACAGCTGGATCTAATTGCCAACGTGTCAGCCTACCACTAGACCCTGCAACAGCAACCCCCTGCCGCAAGGCCACCGGTTGCATCGCCTGGGCACTTCGTAGGTTGACACTGAGGCTTTTTGGCAATATAATTACTACATACACACAAAGGATACTAAATGACACTGTTAGAAATTATCATAGTAGGGGCAGTGATAGGATTCATCTTTGCCGTTAAGCTATGGTTACTGACTAAGATCTAAGGACTGACAATGACATACACACTAATGACACAGTCAGCAGACGAACATGCACAGGGTGCGGCCATCAGCGCATACCTAGCCAACAAGCGTATGCAATGCACCTACACACTAGCACAGCAGACCCTGGCACAGCGCCTGTTAGATGTCTTGGGCTTGGGCCTAGTGTGGGACACAGCCTACACCAACTACCGTAAGAAGTTCATAGCTGTTAAGCTAACGGGTGTGCGTGTAGTAGATGCTGAGCTGGGCAAGCAGGCTATGC
>Ga0209355_1002206_pt1 | contig 10937 bp, 9 predicted proteins | sample LauGreSBDMM110SN_3_FD_187563 | JGI IMG/M metagenome (GOLD analysis project Ga0209355, IMG submission 187563) | Freshwater lake microbial communities from Lake Michigan, USA - Sp13.BD.MM110.SN (SPAdes) (version 2) | ecosystem: Environmental > Aquatic > Freshwater > Lake | place: Lake Michigan, USA...
TGAGATTCCAAAAACAAATCTTATAAGGACCAATATAAAATAAGGTTTTTGCAAACATTTTAACGAATTAAGGTGATTCCTATTTGTTCGGAGAGAAGCATTTTTACTTTTTCCAGACTGACGAGTTCGCCTAAAGCCAGAAGTAAATCGTTGTCTTTTAGGAGGTCTTGGGTGAGTTCCGAGCGAATTTTGTTGATTTTCTCTTCGACAGACGAAAGCTTGAATCGGTAGATCACCTGCACAACTGTTTGATAGAGGTCATCGGATTCTGACTTTGTTTGAATTTTATAGCGCGCCACCCAATTATGACTGAGTTCTTGCTCTTGCGCTTCGATGTCTGCTACAAATTGAACAATTTGCTGATCATCGTGGCGCAGGAAAAAAGTGGACTCGTAAAAGGTGTTTTCTTCTAAAACACCCTTTTCAAATATGGAATAGATTTCTTGATAGAGAGGCGTCACAAAATGAAGATCATCCTTTTTTAGTTCCTGAACGATGAGTTCAATTACACTTGTTTGCGTTTCGGGCTGCCCCGGCTCTTGCCAAATGAGTGCGCGGGTCCCGTATTTGATCAGCATCCGAATTATTTCGGCCTCAAAAATAGTTTGGTCTGCCTCCTTTTCTGGGCTCGCTTCAAGAGATTGCGGACTTGGGTTTTTAGGGAGTTCTATGTTACCCAATGCTGGGTCTTGATACGTTTTGGCCAAGGCGGTTTTGCGCAAATTCAGTAATTCAGACTGCACAATGGACTCTGATATATCGAATTGTTGGGCTAATTGCTGCACATAAACAGATCTAGTGATTTGATCTGGTATAAGTGATACGGAATTTACAATGTCTTTAATGAGGCCTGCACGCAAGATGGGGTCATTGGCACCGTCGGCAAGTAAAATACCTGCCTTAAATGAGATAAAATCTTGTTTATGAGCAGCGATGTATGCACTCAATTCTGCAGAAGATCTTGATTTGGAAAAGGAATCTGGATCTTCCCCATCCGGAAAAAGAACTACTTTGACATTGAGACCCCCTTCGAGAATAAGATCTATGCCGCGAAAGCTCGCTTTAATACCCGCTGCATCGCCATCGTAGAGAATGGTGAGATTCTTGGTATAACGACTGACTAATTTGACTTGTTCTTTGGTGAGCGAAGTGCCTGATGAAGAAACCACGTTTTGAATACCGGCCTGATGCATGCTGATAACGTCCGTGTATCCTTCGCAAAGTAAGCATTCGTTGTATTTGACGATATCTCCTTTGGCGAAATGTAATCCGTACAGAATTTCACTCTTATTGTAAATACTGCTCTCAGGCGAATTGAAATATTTTGCTACTTTTTTGTCGGAGAGCAAGGTTCGGCCGCCAAAACCCAATACACGGCCAGAAACGCTGTGAATTGGGAAAATTACCCTGCCCTTGAAAAAGTCAAAATATCGATTCTCTTTGGATTTAGTAAGGCCAATTGCCTCTAGATAAGCTTTATTATAACCTTTATCGAGCGCTAAATCGGTGAAGGCAGAACCGGTATTTAGACAATACCCAAGCTGGAATTTTTCGATGGTAGCACGAGAAAAACCCCGCTCCTCAAAGTAAGACAAGCCTATTGCCTTTCCTTCTTGATCGTTGAGGAGCATCTGCGAAAAAGTATTTTTGGCAAATTCATTAATGATCAAGAAGCTTTCGCGCTCGTTGAGTGCGGCGAGCTCCTCAGCGCTTGCTTCGCGCTCTTCTGGAACTTCTATATTGTAGCGCTTAGCCAGCCATCTGAGTGCTTCAGGGTAACTAAAGTGCTCTTTTTCCATCAAAAAGCTAGCTGCGTTTCCTCCTTTTCCTGTAGAGAAGCATTTGAATATTTGCTTGGCAGGAGAAACGACGAAAGATGGCGTTTTTTCATCGGTAAATGGACTCAGGCCTTTGAGGTTAGAACCGGCACGCTTAAGTTGCACAAATTCTCCGATTACCTCCTCTATTCGGGCGGTTTGAAGAATTTGATCAACGATATGCGGCGGAATTTTACTCATTAAGGATTGAAGTTTTGAACGGTTTTCTCACCTTTTTCATTGTAGGTAACCCATTCCCCTACCATTTGATCGTCTTGATACTCGCCATAGTAGTGAATTTTCCCATTGGGGTATTTTACGACTGAATGTCCATTCTTTTTACCAGCGCTGTAAAAAGTAAATGAAAGTAAGTTGCCTTTTTCACTATAAAAGTTCCATTTTCCTTCGCGATCACCCTTTTTATTGAGCATTCCTTCATACTTCACCTGTTTTTTACTGGGGTACCACTCTTTGTAGTGGCCATCTTTGATTTCGACAAGGTCTTGAGGTTTGGGTTGTGTTATCGTTTCTTTTTGCTGGGGATCAGCACAAGACCAAAGTGACATAGTAAATAGGACAAGAAGAGCTGTTATAAAGTATTTCATGACATTATTTTTCACGGTTCATAGTATAGGAAACTAATCCTATTAACGAAGCTTTTGCTGTGCTATCGGGGTAAGTGGCTAAAATTTCTAGTGCCTGAGCTGCTAATGACTCCATGCGCTTTTGGGCATATTGTACACCACCCGATTCCCACACTAATTGAATAGCGCGCTGTACACGACTGCTGACGTCGTATTCATTTTTGATGATATAACGCAGTTCTTTTTGAATGGCAGCAGAAGAATTTTGCAGCGCATAAATAAGTGGGAGGGTCATTTTTTGTTCGCGGATATCGATACCCGTTGGCTTGCCTATGTGGGCACCTGTACCGTAGTCAAAGATGTCGTCTTTAATTTGAAAAGCAAGGCCAATAAGCTCACCAAAAAGGCGCATTTGAGCACGATGTTCTTGAGCACCCACACTCAACGCACCTGCCTCACAACAAGTTGCAATGAGCGATGCTGTTTTTTTGCGGATAACCTCATAGTAGATATCTTCGGTAATGTCTAGATGCCGGGCTTTTTCGATTTGTAGGAGCTCTCCTTCAGACATTTCTTGAACGGCACGGGCAACAATTTCAAGTAAATCGAGGTTGCGCTTTTCGATGGAAATCAGTAAAATGCGAGACAGCATGTAGTCTCCGACTAAAACGGCTATTTTATTTTTCCAAAGTGCATTGACAGAGAAAAAACCTCTTCTTTCGGCAGCGTCGTCAACGACGTCATCGTGAACGAGTGTAGCGGTATGGAGGAGTTCGACGAGCGTAGTGGCATCAAAAGTAATAGGATTGATTTCTCCGAGCATTTTGGCACTCAAAAAAACGAACATAGGGCGCATTTGCTTGCCTTTGCGTTTGACGATATAGCTGGTAACTTTGTCAAGAAGTGCGACATCAGCACGCATTGCGTTTTGAAAATGGATTTCAAAATCGAGCAGTTCTTGCTGAATAGGTGCGGTAATGTCGTCTAGGCGCTGCATCTAACAAATATACAAAAAGCCATGGCCTAATCATAGACGATAGTAGGAAACTTAACGCGAGAGGTGCATATTTCTCTCGGAATAAATTTTGGTAAAGAAGGGATCTTTTAAATCTTTAATAAAGCGGATGGCCTCACCGGTAGATTTCATTTCAGGACCTAACTCTTTTTTGATATCAGGAAACTTCTCGTATGAGAAAACTGGGATTTTAATAGCGTATCCTTCTTTGCGCGGCTGGAAGTTAAAGTCGGTTACTTTATTGTGACCGAGCATCACTTTAGTAGCGTAGTTGACATAAGGTTCGTCGTAAGCCTTGGCAATGAAAGGAACAGTTCGAGATGCTCTAGGGTTGGCTTCGATAACGTAAACTTTATCGTCTTTAATGGCAAATTGGATATTGAGCAAACCAACTGTTTTGAGCTCGATTGCAATTTTTTTGGTAATGTCTTCAATTTGCGTCATGACGAAATCGCCGAGATTATATGGGGGCAATACGGCATAGGAGTCACCTGAGTGAATTCCGGCGGGCTCGATGTGTTGCATGATGCCAATGATGTAGACGTTCTCGCCGTCGCAGATGGCGTCGGCCTCGGCTTCAATAGCGCCACCGATGAAATGATCTAGCAAGATTTGGTTATTGCCCATCTCATTGAGGATATCCACAACATGGTGCTCTAACTCTTCTTTATTGATGACGATTTTCATTTTCTGCCCTCCGAGCACATAAGACGGACGAACTAAAAGTGGAAAGCCAAGCTCCTCTGATAATTCTATAGCCTGCTCAGCGCTTTCTACAACGCCGTATTTAGGGAAGGGGACATTGTTTTTCTCGAGTAGTTTAGAAAAGCGGCCGCGGTCTTCGGCTAAATCTAGGGCTTCGTAGGAGGTGCCCAGTATAGGAATGCCATAACGCTGGAGTTTTTCTGCGAGCTTTAGTGCGGTTTGACCCCCAAGTTGGACAATGACACCGATTGGCTTCTCGTGTTGAATGATATCGTAGATGTGCTCCCAAAAGACGGGCTCGAAGTAGAGCTTGTCTGCGGTGTCAAAATCAGTAGAAACTGTTTCAGGATTGCAATTAATCATGATGGTCTCGTAACCGCACTCTTTAGCTGCTAAAACGCCATGCACACAAGAATAATCAAATTCAATACCTTGACCTATACGGTTGGGGCCAGAGCCCAATACAACTACTTTAGGACGCTCGCTCACGACACTTTCGTTTTCGTATTCAAAGGTGGAGTAATAGTAAGGAGTGAGTGCCTCGAATTCTGCAGCACAGGTATCGACTAATTTATAGACGCGATTGATCCCTAATTCTTTGCGCTTGACTGCAACCTCTGACTCTAAACAACGGAGTAAATGCGCAATTTGGCGATCGGCATACCCTTTTTGCTTGGCTTCAAAAAGAAGGTCTTTCGGAAGATTTTCGAGGTGGTATTTCTCAATTTTGCGCTCTAACTTGATCAGGTCTTCAATTTGCTTTAAAAACCAGATATCAATTTTTGTTTTTTCGACGATGGTTTTAAACGGAATGCCAAGTTTGATGGCATCGTAAATATGGAAGAGACGGTTCCAGCTTGCAAATTCTAAAGAGTGTAGGATTTCATTCTGATTGGTGAGTTCTTTGCCGTCAGCACCTAAACCATTTCGGTTAATTTCTAAGGACTGACACGCTTTTTGTAAAGCCTCTTGAAAACTACGGCCAATACCCATGACCTCACCGACCGACTTCATTTGAAGGCCTAGTTGGCGATTGGTGCCGGGGAATTTATTAAAGTTCCAACGCGGTATTTTGACAATAACGTAGTCGAGGGTAGGTTCAAAAAGTGCGGAAGTAGTTTTGGTGATTTGATTACTTAACTCATTGAGGTGATAACCAATAGCCAGTTTAGATGCAATTTTGGCAATTGGGTAACCCGTAGCTTTAGAAGCCAAAGCCGAAGAGCGAGAAACACGTGGGTTAATTTCAATGGCGATGATGTCTTCTTTGGCGTCAGGCGAAACGGCAAATTGAACATTACAGCCCCCTGCAAAATTTCCAATGGAGCGCATCATATGGATGGCCATGTCTCGCATTTTTTGAAAGGTGGTGTCTGATAGGGTCATGGCCGGAGCTACGGTAATGGAGTCGCCGGTATGGATACCCATAGGATCAAAGTTTTCGATAGAGCAGATGATCACGACATTGTCATTGGCATCACGCAATAACTCGAGTTCGTATTCTTTCCAACCTAAGAGCGCTTTATCGATCATGACCTCATGGATTGGAGATAGTTGTAATCCACGTTCCAACAGATTGTCAAATTCTTTAGGTTCGTGCAAAATACTTGCTCCAGAACCACCCAGCGTGTAAGAAGGGCGGATACAAAGTGGGAATCCAAATTCTTGGGCAATTTCCTTGCCTTCTAGAAAAGATTTTGCCGTTTTTTGCGGTGCCATTGGTATGCCAATTTGCAGCATAAGCTCGCGGAATGCCTCTCGGTTCTCCGTAATTTCAATAGCATTAATATCGACACCAATAATGCGTACGCCGTGTTGCTCCCAAATGCCCATTTCGTCGCATTTGATACACAAATTGAGTGCTGTCTGCCCACCCATAGTTGGCAAAACGGCATCTATTTGATGGTTTTCAAGAATTTTAATGATGCTTTCTGGTTCTAGTGGCTGCAGATAGATGTTATCGGCAACGACTTTATCGGTCATGATGGTAGCCGGGTTGGAGTTGATTAGGGTAACTTCAATACCTTCTTCTCTGAGCGAACGTGCTGCTTGAGAACCAGAGTAGTCGAATTCACAGGCTTGACCAATTACAATAGGACCACTACCAATGATGAGAACGGATTTGATCGAATGATCTTTAGGCATAGGGGCTTCAATTTACGAGTTTCTTTGAGCGAAACCTTCGCTGCAAATTGAGCACAAATTTAAGTTAAATTGAGCCGTTAGCGACATGTATCCAAGATTGTTTTTGAACAAAATGTGAGCAGAATGTTAATTACATCGCAATCATGGACAATGGCGAGAAATAAATTGCAAGGCTAAAGAATTAAATGTTTCTGCTTGTTCGTAGTTGACCACATGGCCACACTCAGGCACCACACTGAGTTCAGACGCTTTATCTTGGCGCACAATAATGCGTACAGGATTCAAAAACATATGGTCTTGTTCTCCCATTACATAAAGCGTTGGAATGGTTTCAGGGGTAGCGTTGATGCGGGTGAGATATGCCGTGAGACGAGCTGTAAGTTTAAACCAACGCTGAAATTCTTTGTCCACGACTTTTTTGGCTTCATTGATAAAGAGATGGCGCGAGGCTTTGTGGTTGGCACGCGGCATCATGATGCGTGCCATTAAACGATAAAGCGACATCTGAGGCAAGACACTATAAAGTAAACGCCCTGCCCTTAAAATGGCACGAGAACGTACATTGAGCTTGGTAACTGCCCCTGCAAAAATCATGCTTTTAACGAGGTCTGGACGCTGCGTACGCAATGCTTTAATGACAATAGAACCTAGAGACACGCCAACAAAATGTGCTTTTTTAATTCCTTTTTGATCGAGAAGTTCGATGACATCTTTGGCTATTAATTCAAAGGAATATTTTTTTGTTTCTGAAATCGCTTTCTGACTTTTACCATGCCCACGCAAATCCAAGACCATTACGTTGTGCTTTTCACAGAAATCTTTGAGCTGTTTGTGCCAAATAGACGAACTCCCTCCTGCCCCATGCACAAAAACCACCCATTCGGTGGCATCTTGATGCAGAAATGATTTAGAGTAGAGCATGGGCAAAAATAAAAAAACACCCGTGCAAAACGGGTGTTTTCCTTAAATATTTATTTGCTGAGACTTATTTGTCTTTCACTTCTTCAAAATCGACGTCAGTGACTTCGTCGTGAGCAGCACCTGATCCTTGATCAGCTCCAGGATCGCCAGCGCTAGCGCCCTCGGCATTTGAAGCATTGTACATTTCTTGAGAGGCAGCAGCGAATACTTCATTTAGTTTATCCATTGCAGGCTGAAGATTGGCCATGTTTTTGGCTTCAAATTCAGTTTTTAAAGCGGCTAAGGCGTCTTCTATAGGTTGTTTTTTGTCTGCAGGGATTTTATCTCCATATTCTTTAAGCTGACGCTCTGTTTGGAAAATAAGAGAGTCTGCTTTATTGACTAACTCGGCCTCTTCTCTGCGCTTGTTGTCTGCATCGGCATTTGCTTCTGCCTCAGCTTTCATGCGTTGAATTTCTTCGTCAGATAAACCGCTAGATGCCTCAATTTTGATGGATTGCAGTTTGCCAGTTCCTTTGTCTTTGGCGGAGATGTTCATGATACCATTTGCGTCGATATCAAAAGTTACCTCGATTTGTGGAACACCACGCTGTGCAGGCGGGATGTCTGTAAGCTGGAAACGGCCCAAAGTTTTGTTGTCGTTTGCCATGGCGCGCTCGCCTTGTAAGACGTGAATTTCAACAGAGGGTTGGTTGTCTGCAGCGGTAGAGAATACCTCAGATTTTTTGGTAGGGATGGTGGTGTTTGCGTCAATTAATTTAGTGAACACACCGCCCATTGTTTCGATACCCAAAGAAAGTGGAATCACGTCCAAAAGCAAAACATCTTTTACTTCTCCGGTAAGCACACCGCCTTGAATAGCTGCTCCAACGGCAACAACCTCATCCGGATTCACCCCTTTGGAAGGTGCTTTTCCGAAGAAACGCTCTACCGCTTCTTGGATCACTGGAATTCGGGTAGAACCGCCCACGAGAATAACCTCATCGATATCTGAGGGTTGTAAACCAGCATTCGAGAGTGCCGAACGGCAAGGTGCAATTGTACGCTCAACGATACTTGAAATGAGTTGTTCAAACTTAGCGCGTTGCAAGCTGCGCACAAGGTGTTTTGGAATGCCGTTTACGGGCATGATGTAAGGCAAGTTAATTTCTGTAGAGGTTGTGGAAGACAACTCAATTTTGGCTTTTTCAGCGGCTTCTTTTAGGCGCTGCAATGCCATTGGGTCTTGACGTAAATCTAAACCTTCTTCAGACTTGAATTCTTCTGCCAACCAAACAATAATTGCTTCATCGACGTCGTCGCCACCAAGGTGGGTGTCGCCGTCAGTAGCTAATACTTCAAAAACGCCATCGCCCAATTCGAGGACGGAAACGTCGTGGGTACCGCCACCGAAGTCAAATACAACGATTTTCTGATCGATGCCTTTTTTATCTAAGCCATACGCAAGTGCTGCGGCTGTTGGCTCGTTGATGATACGTTTGATGGTTAAGCCGGCAATTTCGCCAGCTTCTTTGGTGGCTTGACGCTGTGCGTCGTTAAAATAAGCAGGTACAGTTACAACGGCCTCAGTTACCTCCTGACCAAGGTAATCTTCTGCAGTTTTCTTCATTTTTTGAAGAATCATGGCAGAGATTTCTTGAGGAGAGTAAAGTCTGTCGTCGATTTTGACGCGTGGCGTGTTGTTGTCACCTTTGACTACTTGATATGGCATACGCGACACTTCTTTAGCAGATTCGTCAAAGCTAGAGCCCATGAAGCGCTTGATAGAAGAAATTGTTTTGGTTGGATTGGTGATGGCTTGTCTTTTAGCAGGGTCGCCAACTTTGCGTTCTCCGCCCTCTACAAATGCCACAACTGAAGGTGTGGTGCGCTTTCCTTCTGAATTGGCAATGACCACTGGCTCATTGCCCTCCATGACCGAAACACAAGAGTTTGTAGTTCCGAGGTCGATTCCGATTATTTTTCCCATTTTAAATTATTTTTTGATATTGTCCTTGGGTCAAGGATTGTGCCATCCAATAAAGCAGTCCATTTTATGACATTTTGATCTAAATTTAAAGTTGGCAAATGTCTTTTTGTCAGTTTAGCTGACATAAGTAACTTAAGTTACGCAGCTTGAATAAAGAACTATGTAACTTTGAGATATGATATTTGGAAAAGGAACAAAAATGTATAGCATTGCCAAAATGAAATGTCCGCAGTGCCATGAAGGTCAATTTTTAGTCTCGCACCCGTATGACCTCAAAAACTTAGGAGACGTAAAAGAAGAATGTGCGGTCTGTCATTTAAAATATGAAAGAGAGCCCGGCTTTTACTACGGAGCTATGTATGTATCGTATGCGCTTGGCGTTGCCCTATTTGTAACCATCTGGACATCTTGCAACCTTTGGTTTCCATGGCTGAGTGCCTGGAGTCAGATTGGCTTGGTCGTCTTTTTTACAATTGTACTTTCACCCTATCTTTTTGCCCTCTCCAAAATCATTTGGGCTAATTTTTTCATCCCTTACGACGCAGATGCTAAGATCAGTAAATAAACTCGAAATGCTTCAGGCTCATCTGGGCTATATTTTGGAAAGCACTCTTTTGGAGGAAATGGCGCAGGTAGCTAAAATTCGAGAAACAGCAGCAGATGAAATTGTTGTCAATGTCGGAGACCACTTACAAATGATTCCGATTGTAATCGACGGTTCTATCAAGATTTCGAGAGAAAATGAAAGTGGCGACGAATTATTACTCTACTACATGGAGGGAGGTGATACCTGTGCGATGTCTTTGCAATGTTGCACACGAAAAATTGATTCACAAATCAAAGCGACTTCGATGGAGCCTTCCTTATTATTGATGTTTCCGACCGAATACATGGAGCGCTGGCTCGACCAATACAAAACTTGGCGCCAATTTATTTTGGATAGTTATCAAAGGCTACTCAAGCAACTTGAAACAAGAGGTGAAATCAAGTTGTCTCGCAATAAAATAATTCTTCTAAAATTTTAATTTGTTGTAATCATAATAATTCGTTAACTTGGCACTTATTAACTACTTAAACCACTATTATGAAAAAAATACTACACCTACTTTTGGCATTTACTGTGCTTTCGGTTTGGTGGCAGGTAAAAGCCCAAGGGCTCACTTGCGCTACCGCCTCGCCTGTAACCCCAGGAACTTTTACGGCTAGTACGCTCATTGGAACGCCATCGCAAACTACCGCAACCGCTGCGGGCTGGTATGCATACACCCCAACCTCTAATGGTATCCTGAACATCAACTCTTGCAGTGGTGGTTCGGATACCCGTCTTTGGATTTGGTCTGGTACTTGTACGGCATTAACAGCAGTAGCCAACAACGATGACTTTGCCGGTTGTATCTCTACTGGTACCACCGCCTACGCTTCCAAAATAGAAAACGTTATTTTAATGGCAGGAACAACCTACTATTTTGAATGGGATAACGTTTGGGAGGCAACAGGTTTTACTTGGAGCTTTACCTTTGCAGCCCTCCCTGCCAATAACGATGCGGGCATCACTTTTGAAACCAACCGCAACACAAGAATTCCAATTTCTCAGGCGAGTTACGGTATACCTTTAGGGGCTACTGTAAAAAACTTCAGTGGCGCTACCTTAACAAATGTAGTTTTAACTACTGAAATTTATGAGCTTCCAAATACCACCACACCAGTACAAACCTATGTAAGTACGCCTGTTTCTTTGGGCATTGGTGTGCAGCAAGTCCTTACTTCAGGTACTTGGGCTC
>Ga0209355_1002208_pt1 | contig 10924 bp, 10 predicted proteins | sample LauGreSBDMM110SN_3_FD_187563 | JGI IMG/M metagenome (GOLD analysis project Ga0209355, IMG submission 187563) | Freshwater lake microbial communities from Lake Michigan, USA - Sp13.BD.MM110.SN (SPAdes) (version 2) | ecosystem: Environmental > Aquatic > Freshwater > Lake | place: Lake Michigan...
AGCCATGTGGCAAGAGCAATACAACTGATGAACGCTCGCCCCACTTTTGAAGTGCTGATGAGATGAATTCGTCGATAACTGTTTGCGCACCGTTGGCGAAGTCACCGAACTGACCTTCCCAAAGCACAAGCGCTTCTGGGCGAGCAACGGAATAACCGTATTCAAAGCCCATGGCAGCGTATTCAGATAAGAGCGAATCGACTACGAAGAACTGACTTTCATCGGCAATCAGTGAACGAAGCGGGAACCAATCAGAACCATTCTCTTTATCAACAACTACTGCATGGCGGTTGCTAAATGTTCCGCGACGAGAATCTTGTCCCGCTAAACGAACTGGGCGACCTTCCTTAAGAAGTGAACCGAAGGCGAGCATTTCACCAGTTGACCAGTCGATGGTGCCATCGTTAATTGATTCCGCACGCTTTTGCAACTGCGGAAGCATCTTGGGATGGATATGGAAACCTTCTGGGATCGCAAGTTGTGTCGCTGCAATTTCACGAACCAATTGTTCTGAGATAAATGTTGGTACATCTTCAGCATTTGGAACAATTGGTGGCTGGAAGTTTGGATCGTGCTCTTCTTCATAATTTGCAACAGATGCATAAACTTCTTCAAGCTGTGTCTGGTAGTCGCGCGCTAACTGTTCGGCTTCCTCCGGAGTGATATCTCCGCGGCCGATCAGCGATTCGGTATACAAGGTACGAGTTGAGCGCTTGGCATCAATTAACTTGTACATCATCGGTTGCGTAAAGCTTGGCTCATCGCCTTCATTGTGGCCACGACGACGGTAGCAAACCATGTCAATGACTACATCTTTATTAAATTTTTGGCGGTATTCGAAGGCTAAGCGAGCTACGCGAACACATGCTTCTGGGTCATCGCCATTTACATGGAAGACCGGCGCTTCAATCGCCTTGGCAACATCTGTTGAATAACGAGATGTGCGTGATGCATGAGGTGAAGTAGTAAATCCAACTTGGTTATTTACAACGATATGAACAGTTCCGCCGGTGCGGTAGCCCTTTAGCTGAGATAACTGCAGTGTTTCAAAGTTAATACCTTGGCCTGCGAATGAAGCATCTCCATGGAGCAAGATAGGCAGAACTGAGTACAGATCCTTAACATTTAACTTATCTTGCTTGGCGCGAACAATGCCTTCTAGTACTGGGTTTACCGCTTCAAGGTGTGAAGGGTTGGCAGCGAGATAAATCTTGGTCTGCGCACCAGATTCTGCGGTGAAGACTCCTTCAGTACCTAAGTGGTACTTAACATCGCCCGAACCGTGTACTTCATTCTCTTTGTAATGTCCTTGGAACTCTTGGAAAATTTGTCCGTATGACTTGCCAGCGATATTTGCCAGAACATTTAGGCGACCGCGGTGTGGCATACCGATACAGACTTCATCTAAATTCTTTTCGGCAGCAGATGAGATAACTGCATCAAGAATTGGAATTACAGATTCGCCGCCTTCGAGTGAGAAGCGCTTCTGTCCAACGAACTTAGTCTGCAAGAAAGTTTCAAATGCTTCGGCGCTATTTAGTTTGCGCAAGATGCGGATCTGTTCTTCGCGATCTGGCTTGGTAAAACCGATTTCAACGTGTTGCTGAATCCACTTACGCTCTTCTGGATTTGAAATATACATATACTCAACTGCAACAGAGCGGCAATATGAATCGCGCAGAATTCCGAGGATCTTGCGTAGCTTCATAAACTTCTCGCCACCAAAGCCACCAGTTGCAAATTCGCGATCGAGATCCCACAAAGTAAGTCCGTGAGTTACGACATCAAGATCTGGGTGTGAGCGCTGTACATATTTGAGCGGATCGGTATCTGCCATCAAGTGGCCGTAGGTGCGGTAAGCCTGAATTAACTGCTGAACGCGCGCAGTTTTGTTGATCTCTTCATCTTTAGAGAATTCAAAGTCAGATGCCCAACGAATTGGCTCGTATGGAATACGAAGTGCTGCAAAGATTTCTTCGTAGAAGTTTTCGGCACCGAGCAATATTTCGTTGATACGACGTAGGAAATCACCTGATTGCGCACCTTGAATAACGCGGTGATCGTAAGTACTTGTAAGAGTTATTACCTTGCTGATCGCCATGCGGGCCAAGGTCTCTTCACTTGCACCTTGGAATTCGGCTGGATAATCCATCGCGCCAACGCCAACGATTAGGCCTTGTCCTTGCACCAAACGTGGCACAGAGTGAACTGTGCCGATTGTGCCTGGGTTTGTTAGCGAGACAGTTGTTCCTGCGTAATCTTCAACGGTAAGTGCCCCAGCGCGGGCCTTCTTAACGATCTCTTCGTATGCAACCCAGAACTGACCGAAATCTAACTCTTCGCAACCCTTAATTGATGGAACAAGTAGTTGCCGGGTTCCATCGGGCTTTGCCAAGTCGATCGCAATACCAAGGTTGATATGTTCTGGCTTTCCAAGTGCAGGCTTGCCATCTACCTCGCCATAGAAAGCGTTCATCTCTGGCATCGCACGAAGCGCCTTGATCATGGCATAAGCGATGATGTGAGTGAATGAAACTTTTCCACCACGTGTGCGCTTTAAATGATTTGTAATAACGGTGCGGTTATCAATCATCAACTTGGCAGGAATTGCGCGCACACTTGTTGCAGTTGGAACTGTTAGCGATGCTTCCATCGATGCAACAACGCGACCGGCAACTCCGCGAAGTGGTTCCATAGTTGCCGCACTCGGTGTAATCAAAACTGGTACTGGCTTTACAGGTGCCTGTGCTGGAGCTGGTGTTGAAACGACAGGGGCGGCAGCAACAGGTGGTGGCGCAGAAACCGGAGTAGATGTAACAGGTGCTGCCAAGGTTGATGGTGCAGGTTTTAAAACTTGTTGTGTCGCTTTTGGAATTGGTGGAACTGGTGGAGTTCCAACTTTTGGCGCGCTTGTTGTTGCAGCTGCACCTGGGTTATAAGTCTTAAAGAATTCAATCCATGAAGGTTCGACGGAAGTTGGATCGGCTTGGTAACGCTCGTACATCTCTTCGACGAGCCAATCATTGGCTCCGAAATCTGCCGACACTGGCAACTCCTTCTTCGCGATTAACCTTGAGCATTACAGTGGTAATTAACGCTTAATACGTGGCTAAGACTATCGGCTGAGCCGAGCATGAATAAATCCCGTAGCGCCGACCTCGAGCGCGATATTGACCACAATCGCGCCCCGAAACTCAGCGCGACAAGGGGCCAGAGGATTGGCAGAGTTGGCGCATGAACTCAGGAGCTCCGATGCGACCACTGGCCATTGTCAGCGGTGGAAGCCGTGGGCTGGGTTTTGAAACTGCGCGGGGACTGGCAGCGCGTGGCTATGACTTGGCGCTGATCGCTAAAGATCCGGCACGGTTGAATTCAGCGAGAGAAGAACTGATCGCTGATTATTCGCCAACGCAATCTGGTTTAAGCATTACAACGCATGCGGCAGATTTAGAGAACCAAGAAGCTACTCGCAAAGTCGCTGAAGAAATCAAGGCAGCACTTCCAACTCCACATGTAATGGTTCTGGCACATGGCGTGATGAGCGAGAAGATGTCAAAGACTCTGCGCACAACAGATGCCGAATGGAATCGCGTAATGGCCATCAACTTAGATTCTGTTTTCACTTTAGTAAATGTGATTGCACCTGCCATGGCCGATGCGCGAGATGGACGTTTAGTTATCTACTCCGCATGTTTAGGTCGTATGTCGGGACCTGGAAATGCAGGGGGACTTGCACCGTATCGAATTAGCAAAGCTGGCGTTAATGCACTCGTTAGAAACTTGGCACATGAAACAGGGTTAGGCGCTCGCGGATTCTATGTTGATGCAATCTGCCCTAATCATTCGCGCACAGATATGGGCGGGCCCGATGCACCACGTAGCGCAGAAGAAGGCGCTGAGACCGCTATCTGGTTGGCAACTGCAGATATTTCAGAACGCGGAACCGATCAAGTAACTGGTCTACTTTGGGAAGATAGAAAGATCGTACCTTTTTAACCGACTATTTTTTGATTAGGGTTTCTTTCGCTCTTCGGGAATTATCGTTACCGCAAAATAGAGCACTGGGATTGCAAGCAATAACAATGGAATTGCGCCGATTAAGAAACCACCTTCGAATTGATATTTAACAACGCCCAACACAATTAAGTTCGCCAATACCGCCGGCCCGCGGCCCCAATTCTTCTTTTGCGCATAAGCGCGACCACACGCCAAGAGACCGAGGCCACCTAACAATGAGAAGAGCAGCACTCCAGCCAATGGCGGGATCTCCCTATCTTCATGGGTTATTCCCATTACGCCGACCCAGATGCCTAGGGATAACACAACTGCACCTTCTATATAGAGAAGGGCTGACGCGATGGAGCGCTTACGCGCTTGCTTGGCAGGATCGGCGCTCATAGACAGGAAGGGTAGCGCATGGTTTTTTCGCACGACGGTTTACGTGACTCATTAACGCGCGTAGCTGCGCCACCTTTCTTCTATGAGAGTTTAAAAAGAGAGATCTCACTCTCCGAGCGGAGTGAAAGCACAATTACTGCGGTTACGTTCAGATTGATTTCAGAGCAACCGATTTATGACTATCCGCTAGTTGCCTTCTCCGAAATTGCCGGGAGAGCGCTCCGCTTAGAAGATCACATAGCGCGTATGGGCATAAACAATTTTGTCATTTTAATTACTGGGGATAACGATGTAGCCGAACAAATCTGCGCTCGAATATCTCCACAGTGGACCTTGGAAGGAGTTCCTGGGATCTCCCTACATTACGCATGGATCTCACACGAAGTAGGCGAGAGCGCCCTAGATTTCTTAAATCGCCTCGATGGGCAAGAGTTGAAAACCACATCTTTCTAATTCATCCACAGGTTTCTGCCGGCTCATGTTTAGTAATTTGGATAGTTCTATCTTCGCGCCATGGAAATGGATGTCGCCTTTGGGCCGATCGCAGAGTTCATTTCCGATAAAACAATCGAAGAAATTTGGATTAATTCACCACAAAGAATTTTTATCGCTCGGGCAGGAAAGAGTGAGTTAACAAATTTAATCCTCTCGACTGAAGAAGTCTCTCAGCTAGTAGATCGCCTACTTATCTGGAGCGGTAGACGTCTTGATCTTTCACACCCATTCGTTGATGCACGCCTTCCGGATGGGAGTCGCCTCCACGTGGTGATTCCTGAAATCACCGCTGAACACTGGACGGTTAACATCAGAAAACATCTCATGCGCCATTTGTCCTTACAAGATTTAGCCCAACGCGGCGCCTTAACCGCTTCTATGGCGGTGGCGTTAACCAACTCCGTCCGCGCTGGGTTGAACATTTTAGTAAGTGGCGGAACCCAATCTGGAAAAACAACAATGCTCAATGCACTTGTATCGGCTACTCCTTTGGGACAGCGAGTTATCACGATTGAGGAAGTCTTCGAACTAAAGCCGGTATTACCTGACTTGGTTGCGATGCAGACTCGCAGTGAAAATCTCCAAGGAGAAGGTGCGATTCCACTTAGAAAACTAATTAAGGAAGCGCTACGCATGCGACCTTCGCGCATAGTTATTGGAGAAGTTCGCGAGGCCGAAGCGTTAGATCTATTAATTGCCCTTAACTCCGGGCTCGCCGGAATGGGAACCTTGCATGCAAATTCCGCTAGAGATGCGATTATCAAATTACAAACTCTGCCGTTATTAGCCGGCGAAAACATTTCACACAAATTTATTGCGCCGACAGTGGCATCGGCTATTGATCTAGTTGTACAAGTCGGACTTGCTAGCGACGGTACGCGAAGAATTCAAGAGATCGCCGCAGTCACAGGTCGCTTTGAAAATGATCGCGCTGAAATAGAAACCCTCTGGAAATGGGATGGCAGTAAATACATCCGCGGCGTTGGCTCTATCGGTAATGAAGAGAAATTCTCGGCTGCTGGAGTTCCACTTGCCGATTGGTGGAGCAAAGATGAGTAGAAAACAGATGAGTCCGCCAAGAAACCTCTCGCTAAATGTTCGCAAAAATCAATACCTGAAAGTAGCAAGTTCTTTCGTAGCTTCATTCTTTATGGTCTATCTACTCTCTGCATCCATTGTTATCGCTCTAATCTTCGGCTTTTTACTCTCCATAATTACCTTGTTAATTTCAAAGAAGAAATCTGATAAAGATGCCGCCGCTATAAGTGCTGCATGGCCGGAAGTGATTGATCACCTGGTAAGCGGAATCCAGTCAGGTCTTTCGATAACTGAATCTCTAATTGGTTTAACGACGAGAGGTCCGTTAATTCTCCGGCCATACTTTGCAGAATTTGAGCTCAAGATGCGCACGCACGGTGATTTCAATCTAGCGATTTCGGAGTTGAAGCAGCGATGTGCCCAACACAGCAGCGATCAAATCTTTGAAGCAATTGCAATTTCCAAAACCTTAGGCGGATCCGAACTGCTTAACATTTTGCGCACCGTGGGAACGTTCCTGCGTCAAGATTTAGCGCTACGTCGTGAGATTGAAGTTAAACACGGCTGGATTAAGAACTCCGCTCATCTTTCTGCCGCCGCTCCTTGGCTTCTTCTGCTCTTACTATCGACACAGCCAGCAACATCTCGCGCATTCTCTACACCTACAGGCGTGCTAATTCTTCTAATCGGTTTGTCCCTGACAGCGATCGCATATGTATGGATGAACCGTTTGGGTCGCCTTCCCGAGCTACCGCGTGTTTTTGGTAGCGCATGAAGTATTCCGTTGGAATTCCAGTTCTCTTTGCCGCCTTGGGTTCGCTAACCCTGATCTTAAGTTCGAGTCCTAGAAGTGCGTTAAATATCCACATAGCAAATTCCAAGGACCGAGGGTCGATTCAAAATCGCCTCCGTGAAATAGGAAAAGACTCTCCAGAAAGTTTCTTTGAATTTAGAAGTAAGCAACTTGCAAACTCATCACTTGTTGGTGCAGCTATAACCTTGATTTTGATCTTTTTAGGGAAGTCGCCAATCTCTATATTGCTACTTGGTTTCTTAGCTGCGATATCAACTTATGTTTTTGTGGATCGCAGCCTGAGCAAAAAAGTAAACCTTCATAAGTTGCGAGTTGAATCAGAGTTTCCCGCAGTTATTGAGATGTATTCGTTAGCCATGTCAGCAGGCGAAACGCCTTTGGCAGCGATGGAGCGGATAGGAAAAACGGCCACTGGTTCAATGGCTATTGAATTCAACAAGGTAGTAGCACTCGTTAAATCTGGAAAACCATTCCATGTTGCTCTAGATGCGATGGGAAGAGATTTAGATTCCATTGCAATCAGGCGTTTTGTCGACTCACTAATAATCGCAACCCTGCGTGGTGCACCACTAATCGATGTGCTTCAACGCCATGCGCAAGAGGCTCGCGAACTCCAAAGGAACCGAGTTTTGGGAGCAGCCGCTAAGGCTGAGATATCGATGATGGTTCCGGTGGTCTTTCTCATTCTTCCAATCTCTATCCTTTTCGCGCTTTGGCCTTCGCTAGCTAACTTAAATCTCTTCAGCAGTGCCTAGAAAAGATAAAACTTTAGAAATATTGAAAACAATTAAGACCAACCCGATTCATACCGTATGGATGGGTAAGAGAGAACGGAAAAAGAGATGGTAAAAGTTAAATCTAAGGCCCTAGAGCCAGCAGAATCTGCAGAGTTAGTTCAAGCAAGTACTGGTGGATTAAATAAAGTGATAATTGATAGGTACCTATCTCTGCAACAGATTCAAAGCCGATACAAATCGGCGCTTGCATCCGAGAGAGGTGATGTTCCTGGTTGGGTACTAGTAGTTCTAATGACTACCGGTTTAGTCACAGCGATATGGACAATTGCCGCCCCTCGCTTGACCAGCATCCTTAAGAATTCACTAGATGCGATGAACGGTATTCGTTGATGTATTCGCTGAGGCGATTCATCGCATCCGAAAGGGGAAGCGCTGAGAGCGCAATGGTCTTGATTCCTTTGCTCTTTCTCTTTCTCTGCGGTGCGCAGTTAACTTCAACGGTCTTCATTAGAAATTTTGAACTTGCGAAGGTACAGAGCGAGGCATCAACAAGGTCGATATCTAATGAGTTGCAGAGCAGTGACTCAGTGATTGAAATAGATACGCCTGATCGTTTTCAAAAATTGCGTCTACTAGTTGTTAGAAAGCAAAGAGATCTTCCAATTATGGTTCCAGGCTTGGCCAGTTTCTTAGGCGGTTCACTAAAAAGTGAGGTCACAGGTATCTCTGTTATGGAGGTTGTCCCGTGAAAAGTATTATCAGATGCGAAAGAGGTAGCGCTACAGTCGAATTTGTTGCGCTTGCCCTTCCGCTATTTGTGCCGATTATCTTCTTTCTGCATCAATTCGCGTTAGTAAGTGGCCAGGAAGAAATTGCGCGCACCTTAGCGCGTGAAGGTGCACGGGCCTTTGTGACTAGTTCAAATCAATCAAGTGCGGCTGCGGCTATGAACGCAGTAATTTTTAGAGCTGGACGAGAACTTGGCTTAACGGAAGATGAATTTGAACGAATGGCGTTAAATCTCGAATGCAGCAGTTCGCATTGTTATTCGCCAAATGGAAAAATTGTTGTCACTGTTCACTTTGGTGCGTCCAAAGAATCCCGCGCGGTCATCGCTTCAGCACAGGAATATATATCTCCATGGAGTTAAGGCGCAGTCCCATAAAACTTCTTCGCAGTGAATCGGGATCCATTTCACTTGTGGTGATGGCTCTTTTTATAGTTTCACTTTCATCGATATTCGTAGTAACGGATGTTGCAGCTGTCGCAATTGCAAAGCGTTCCTTAACCCAAGCAAGTGAAGCAGCAGCACAACGTGGAGTTCGTAATCTTGATAAAACCTCTTATTACCGTGGTGAATTTGATCTGACTACACAAGCTCAAAATCTATTTGGGGTTGGACCATCGGATCCAGGTGTTCCGATTGATTGCTCTAAAGCTTTAGGGGATGTGGAAGGCGCTCTGGCCGATTGGAGTAGTGGTCCAAATAGCTTGCGAAGAGTTGAGATTACTAATTTAATGATAAGTCGAATTGAGTGTGACGGTTTTGGAATTCAACTTGTCACCCAAGCAACTGCACAACTTCCTTTAGTTCTTCCATTTTTCAATCTTGACTCTGTCGAAATATCTTCGAAAGTCTCGGCCACTAACACAAGAGCGAAAGGCTTTTCGCCCTTCGGTATAAGGATTTTCTAACACTCGCTATCCTTAACCCATGGCCCGCGAATACGATCTAGAGATAGCTGCAATTGGTGCAACGCTTCTCTCTATCGAAAAGGTCTTGGATCTTCCTAAGTTAGAGGCCGAAGCTGTGGAACTTGAAGCGGCTGCCGGTGTTCCAAATCTTTGGGATGACCCAGAAGCGGCGCAGAAGGTAACAAGTAAGTTATCTCGAGTTCAGAGCACTATTGCACGATTAAAAACACTTCGTCGCAGAGTTGAAGATTTGCCGATCTTGTTTGAACTCGCAGGCTCTGAACCAGATGGTTCTGGATTAGCAGATGCGGAACTCGAATTGGATTCTGCAGTTAAGGCAATCAGCGACTTAGAAGTTACGACTCTTCTCAATGGTGAATACGACGACCGTGATGCTTTGATAACTATTCGCTCTGAAGCCGGTGGTGTTGAAGCTGCTGACTGGGCAGAAATGCTGATGCGCATGTACTTGCGTTACTGCGAACGTCACGAATTCAAAGTGGATGTACTTGAAACTTCCTACGCCGAAGAAGCGGGAATCAAATCAACTACATTCCGCGTTGGCGCACCTTATGCATATGGAACTTTATCCGTTGAGCAAGGTACTCATCGTTTAGTCCGCATCTCTCCTTTTGATTCACAATCTCGCCGCCACACATCATTTGCTGGCGTTGAAGTTGTGCCAGTTGTAGAACAGAGCGATCACATTGAAATTGATGAAAAGGAAATTCGAGTCGATGTTTATCGTTCATCTGGCCCTGGTGGACAGGGCGTAAATACAACAGACTCTGCTGTTCGCTTAACCCATATCCCAACGGGAATTGTTGTTTCATGTCAGAACGAGCGCTCACAGATTCAGAACAAAGCAACAGCAATGGCTGTCTTGCAATCAAAATTATTGGAACGTCGTCGCCAAGAAGAACAAGCCAAGATCAATGCTTTGAAGGGCGATAATTCAGGCTCTTGGGGTAACCAGATGCGCTCTTATGTTTTGGCGCCTTATCAAATGGTTAAAGATCTTCGTAATAACCACGAAACTGGAAATACTTCAGCAGTATTAAATGGTGAAATCGATGATTTCATTGAAGCGGGAATTCGCTGGCGTAGATCAAGTGCTTCATAAATTATTTAATCAAAGTAATTTTTTTCACATTGAGCGCAATTCACGCGTAGATATTTGGTCATATTTCCTGAGAATCCACGCAATTTGCGCCGATATCAGGCGCTTTTCGCAGATCTATACCTAAACTAGGTCTCAGTACGGCAGCCATATTCCCCCATATCCATGGCGCCCAAAAGGAACGAAGGAGTTCGTGTGATTCGTTTTGAGAATGTGACGAAGCTTTACTCAGGTCAAGAACGTCCTGCGCTAGAGACAGTCAGCCTAGAAATTGTTAAGGGAGAGTTCGTCTTCCTTGTTGGACTTTCAGGTTCTGGTAAATCAACTTTCCTTCGTTTGATCCTGCGTGAAGAGCGCCCATCTCAGGGCGTTATCCATGTTGCTGGAAAAGATTTAGGGCAACTTCCAAACCATAAGATTCCTGATCTACGTCGCCAAGTTGGAACTGTCTTCCAGGATTTCCGTTTGCTTCAGAATAAAACTATCTCTGAAAACGTAGCTTTTACTTTGCACGTACTTGGATATTCCAAGAAAGAGATTGCCCGCGAAGTTCCAGAAGTTCTTGAACTCGTAGGTTTGGAAGATAAGGCAGATCGCATGCCGACTGAGATTTCAGGTGGAGAACAA
>Ga0209355_1002209_pt1 | contig 10921 bp, 23 predicted proteins | sample LauGreSBDMM110SN_3_FD_187563 | JGI IMG/M metagenome (GOLD analysis project Ga0209355, IMG submission 187563) | Freshwater lake microbial communities from Lake Michigan, USA - Sp13.BD.MM110.SN (SPAdes) (version 2) | ecosystem: Environmental > Aquatic > Freshwater > Lake | place: Lake Michigan...
TTGATTGCTTTCACGCATGAGTCGAGGAATGTGGTTGATATTGGTTGAGCGCAATTTATTGTCCAATGCCAATTTCCACGCATAGTCGCCTTTGACACCGTAGTAGGTATTAGCCACGGCGCATCCTTGAAATTTCTATGGCCTCTTCATCACTAAACACCGGCACTGCATTTGATTTGTGCATGGTGGCAATGCCTTTGACCTTGGTTCCTGTGTAAACCTTGGGTGCGGCCAGTGTGGCGTTGCCACCTGTGTTGCGGCTGGGAATGTGGTGTGTGTTGGTACGACCCACAGGTGTGGTCAGTTTGTAATCCAAGGCAGGTGCTTTCAAGGCACGAGCACGTTTTTTTTCTTCTGCTTCGACGCCTTGGCGCTTTAGCAGTTCCCGCCATGACTCATCGAGTTCTCTAGCACGGCGTGCTTCTTCGGCGTTGCGAAACTTGACTTTGCCTCGCTTTTTACCGCTCATGCTGAGCCATGGGCCTTCAAGATGCATGGTCATTGCAGTACTCCCAAGTTGCTAATCATGCTGTATTATAGCAGGATTGCAATTATTGGTCAATACTACTTTGGTATTACCTAAATAGGATCAGGGCCATCAGTGAGGCTTGCACTATAAACCCTAGGCCAATTGTGATGATGTTCAGGGTGTCTTTCAGCACAATGGCTCGCAGGAACAGCAATACAAGTCCTGCCCAAAGAAACGCCACCACATCTAAACTGGGCACATGATCACTCAGTCCAGTCATCAACGCCAGCAAACTGGGCACTGTGGCACAGTGCAACACAATGGCTGCCAACCAGCCTAATGTGTCTCCTGATATCCGACTCAAATGGTTGGTCAAAAAATCACGGATAATTTGCAAGTTAAAGGGCCAGGTGTTCATGAACGTTCTCCATAAAAAATGTGACGACCAATTTGATCAATCTTGGGCTTGCGCCAGTTGGGGTTTACATAGTCAGCATGATAGTACAGGGCATTTTTCATGCCGGGCAATCGGAAGTTTTCCAATAATACTTTTTTGGCCACTAGTTCGCTTTCTTGCCACATGGGCTTGTGTACTGCTCGAATCTTGTGATTGCCTTCGCAAAACCAAGAAAACTGGCAAACTACCTTTTGGTAGAACACATTCTTTTGATAAACCACACCACAAACTGTGTTGGCAAATCTACCGTCTTCTACTCTATTTAACGTGACCTGGGCCACTGCCACTTTGCCTTCAAAAGGCTCTGAGGCTGCTTCCCAGTAGATATTACGGGTCAAACAGTCCAGTTGTTTTAACTTGTCTTCGGCCGACACATAGCCTGCCATGCTGGCTGCTCGGTCGCTTTTGAGCATGTTCAATCTTGACTGACACACTGTCCAAACGGCTAAGATTACAAAAAACAATCCCACAAGTTTGATAACTCGAGATGACCACTCTGCCAAAGCATTGGGTCGCTTTACATTTAATTTCATTCAATTTCCTTTAGAAAGCCAATACGTGGCCATACGCGGATGCCCGAGTAAATCACGTTGACAGGTTAGGGGTTGAGATGAGCATAGATAGACCTCGGGCCTCCTTGGCATACTCGTTTAAGACAAGCTCGCGTCCTGAGAAATGAGCCTGTCCAATTCTAGTTGTCAACGAAGAGACTTTCCGAGAGTCTCTTTCGAACACCAGCGCCTGCTTGGACAAACATCGTTTGGTGTCACGGGTACTTGTTTTATTAAATTGGACAAGATACCAATCAGCAGTAGAAGATCCTATTTGATTGCAATTTGTTTTTCTACCACCACTTTTACTTAGTTTTTGCAAGTCTAGACCTGTCAAAAAACTGTCAAAAAGGTGTGTTTTTGTCATTAACATAGCAGTTAATGAGGTATTGTGCAAACAGGGATAGGTGTCATCTTGTGCAGATTTTTTGCACGTATCTCACGATAACGTTTGAGCAATCGCTTTTCTGGTGCAGTGGCATAATCACGCAGTTGCGAATATGTATCTTGATCCATGGCCTTTTCCAATTCAGGATAAGTCATGCCCAGTTGATCTTCATCGTTACGACCATCGGCCCACAGTCCGTCTGTGGGCGGTGCGTCAATGATTTCTTTCAACAGGCCCAGTTCTTGCCCCATAGCCCACACTTCAGTTTTCATACAGTCACCAATTGGGCTGATGTCCACGCCACCATCACCGTATTTGGTGAAAAATCCCACGCCAAAGTCTTCTACTTTATTGCCTGTGCCCACCACAATGCCACCATGACTCTGTGCAATTTGATACAGGGTCATCATTCTCAGTCGGGCTCTGCTGTTGGCAAATGCCAGTTCACTGTCCCCAAACGGTGTAAGTTTCTTTTCAAATGCTGAGAATACCGTGGTCAAGTCCATGCTCATGTGTACAACATTGTTGGGATGATTTTCCAACAACCAACCTGCTTGTGCTGAACTTAGGTTGTTCAGTTTTTTGTTCTGGCGAATGGGCATTTGCACCACAATAGTTTTTAGTCCAGTTTGGGCACACAAGGCACTCACAACTGAACTATCAATACCGCCCGAAATGCCCACTACCAGTGAGTCTACTCGAGCCTTGCGGGCATAGTCTCGAATCCATTTTGAGATGTGTCTGATGCGTTGCTTAGATGTCATAGTTGTTTGGGTTGTACTTTTTTCAGGGCCGCCCACATCTGGGCTTTTTCTCGGCACTTCTTTTCCAAGGCTCGGTAGCGTTGCCCCAGTCTGCGCAGATCGTCCCAATCTTTTTCCAGTTCAGGATTTGGTGTAAGAATGTTTAATCGTTCCTCTACCTTTTCCATCCAGGTCACCATGCTTTTGCCATTGATCTTGATGTCAGCGTCTTCGCCCCGTAGGTCAATGGTGGCACTGGGGTTGATTGCCATTGTAGGGCTTGAACCGGTTCCGCCGTTGCTAACAACCCAAGGGCTGGTAGTGGTGTTAGTTGTGTAGGTATATCCGTTTCCGCCAGGCACTATGGATCCAGAAACGTTTGGACCAAACGTGACTGGACTGCTGTAGGTACCAAACGGGTCGGCGACATAATTTGAATCGGACCAGGTTATGGTATCTGTGCCGATACTGCTGGTTAGATGATTGAGCTCATCAATGGTCAAACCGGATATAGGTTCAGTTGTGATTGTCATAGTCTATAAGGAATTTTGGCACTGCGGACTTTTGTTGCGCCTGCCAGTAATGCTGGGCTCGACGCAGTTTGTCATCCAACAGTTTCTGCCGCAAGTCGGCAGTGAGATGCAAGGGCCACGAGTGTAGTTCCTGCATCTCAGGCTGTGTGTTACTTGGGTGCTGTTGCAAGAGCTTCTTTCTCTGCTGTGATTTCTTTACGGCGCTCTTTGATACCTTTGCTCATTTCTTGCAAGGCTTTTCTAGCACGGGCAGCTGATGCTTTCACACCCTTGGCTGTGAATTTTTCATTTTCCGCAATGTATTGTTCGTAAGCGGCTACGATTTGTTCATGATTGGTCATTATGACTCCTTTGTTGTGAATAGTAATTATACATGCATTATCACAGCATGTCAAGAAAAACACAGGAATTTGGCACTGCTGCCTAGTCCACGTAGATGTGTCTACGGTTCCAAGTGTCCCACACAGTGATGGCTGTCCACTCATGTGTCCAGGTCACAAGAAATCGATCAAATGCCTGTTGGTGGTGAAGCATCATTCGGTTGCCTGTGACAGTGGCATGATCAATTTGATGTTTGCGTATCCAAGTTTTAAACATGGGTTCTGCTTGAGTGTTGTTGCGCAACATCACAATGTACAGTGGTTCAACTGCACGGTACGTGGGAATAGACATTAATGGATTGTGGTTCCTTGGGGAATTTGAACTGTCGCAAGTTCATTCATATTTAATTCGGCTGCCATCCTGGCAAAATTTTCATCCAGTTCAATGCGCTCGTCATCGTGCAGTCTGGCATGTTCTTCATCCACACCCAACAGCCTCATGATGGCACCCACGTGTGCTTCGGTGCGACCGTTTATGTATAACACAGTCATGATTTGAAACATAACTGACTTGGCATACTCGTAAATGGGATCATCTTCAAATTGGTGCATACAGTAATTATCTCTTTTGAGCAGCCAATAAAAAACGCGGTCAATGACCGCGTTGTAGGAGCCTGGAGTATTAGGCGTTGGTGCTTTCAACTGCATCTGATTTCACAGTTGCTTTGACTGCTTTGGCCGCTTTGGCTTTTGCGCCACTTGCAGAGACCTTGACTTCGCCTTTCTTAGCCACCTTGCTCTTCTCAGCCAGTTTATTGGCCACTGCATAGCCTTCATCACCAGCAGTGATGCCCTGTGCCTGCAGATATTGCAGGGCTTCCAACTTGGTCATTGCCTGGGGCAGTTCAACCAAGTTGATGTTGTTGCAACCTGACTTGTTTAAGATCTTGATGCGAGCCACAAGATCGTTTGCAAAGCGGACCTTGACGGTGCCATCTGCGTTGGTTGCGGTGCCTGCTACGGTAAAAGTTTTGTCATTTGACATGGTGTTGCCTTTCTGAGTTGCCTAAAGTTAAGTTACGAAACATGCTGTGCTTCAGCATATCCAAATTATACAATAAAACGGTATTTGTGTCAACCACTTTTTGCACAATCTAGATTGGGTTTGCCCGAATTACTGGGCCAATTCTTTGCTTTGTGTTTGGATGGTTTGGACGCCTCGGTCAACAATTCGAGCAATACCCGAAAAGCCCACAGCCGCCACTACCAAGCCCAGTACAAATCCGATAAAAATATTCTTCATTGTGATTTCTCCTTGTTGTAAAGTCTAGCAAATTCTGATTGAACACCTGTGATGTCCTTGCGAAATTCATCACGGGCATCGTTAAACACACTGCATCCGGTCAATGCAAACACAATCAAAACGGATCTCATACAACCGCCACTCGGTTCAGTTGAGTCTGTCTGTCCCTGTGTGCTTTTACAGTGCCACGGAATGAGAGTGTTGTGCCGGTGTTGAGTGGTTCACGAATGGCAAAGAACACTGTTTCATTGTTGGCTGTGATGCCAGTTGCGTAGTAGGTGTTCCACTTTTGGCTGAAAACACAACGAACAATGTCTAATGTGACTGTAATCTTGTCACCAATGGCGCCTATATAACCAGCAGTTTGACTGATCCTGTCCTGTTCAGCAATGCGTTTCAACGCACGTTGGTGACTGTTGGGCAAACAAGCCACAGTAGCCAATTCCAGTCTGTGACTCTGCGGAAAGAATCGATCTGTCACAGCAGTGATCTTCATCACACTGCGGTCAAAGTCTGTAAGTTTGTTTTGCAGTGCGCGGAATGTCATATCATTCGAAATGAACTTCAGGCACTGCTCACCTGCTGAACGATCTTCGTCTGTGATCATGAAAGGATTTTCCAAGGCTTCCATCATGATGTTGCGATTGCTCTTGCGGCTGAGTTGCATAGCAGTTGCTAACTCTGAGGGCCATTCCCAATGATCTTCTTTGACGTAGGCACCATTGATGCGTTGTGCATGGCATGCCGCACCCCACACATCACTGATACTGTAGCCACGATGCCCACCACCGGCAGTAGTGCGTGGTTGCCATTTGCGTTGCACAGGACCTGCATCGTCCTCGTGACCCAGGCGTTGTATTTCCCGGGCTGTCATGTTAGAGACATCTACAAACATATTAGTCTTTCTTACCAATGCGCAGGCCTTGGAACACACCACCAACCAAGGCCATTGCGGCCCAGGTCTCTAGGGTGTAAGGAATAGCCAACACAGGAAACAGTGTGTTCAAGGCCCAGATGCTCAACAGCGGACCAACCGCAATCACAGCCACCAACAGTGCAAGCCAAAAATATTCTTTGCGTATTTTCATTTCCAATTCCTTTTTGCTTTGTATATCCGTATTATAGCATTTGAGCAATTATTGGTCAACCGTTTCAGCCGCTAAAGCTTCAGCCAAAACTGTTAACTTTGTGCTTAACGGGGTAGAGTCATAAGTGTCGCCCACATACCATGTACCATCACGCATGATATAGTAGTACTCGGCGCCGGAGTTGTAGCATTGTTCCAAGAACTCGTCAAAGGTTTGAGCCACTTTGAACTCAGTGTCTTTCTCACCACGATCGCGACCGTAAAAGGTACACCATTCTTCGTTGTGCTCACGGTGCTCAATGTTTGTGACAGGGTCATGTTTGCTGAACGCATGCTTCTCACCAATGTCGGCTCGCAGACTTGACATATCGCCCAGTGCTACCAAATTATTGGCTTTGGCACTGTCATAGAATTCTTGCAGGACCTGACCATTATAGCCCAGATATCCATCCCAATGACAGTAAATGCTTTTGACTTTGTCGCCGTGCATCACACCAATTCGACTGCGTGTTCCCATCATCAACTCCTTTTGTTACAATATGTTCATATTATAGCATTTCGGCTATTTCTGGTCAACCAAATTCGTACATGAACTGCGCCATGCTGGGATCCAGTCGGACTAGATCTTGTGCGGCGCTGTTCAGTGCGCGATAACGGGCACGAACCTGCGACATGGGCAGTTCGCCGTCGCAACTCAAATTCTCAGGACTGAGTTTGGCGTCAATCATTTCTGCCACACGACGTCGACCTGCCACTGTGGCAACTTCGTAGGCTGTGTGGTTGTTGAATATGCTGGCCCATGCGTTTTCTTGTTTGATCAATGCGTTGAGTGCTTTCATTAGTGGCTCCTTGTTGTTACAATATGTCCATATTATAGCATTTTGGGCATTATTGGTCAAGAGAAACCCTGCACTTAGCAGGGTTTCTAAAGGTAATACTTGAGTATTACTTTATTTGTTCCCGAAACATTTGGGCTCGCCCGTGTTCACCAAGCTCTTGCGTGAATATTTCGTTCACACGTTGCAACATAGCACAGGCCATCATGAGCAAATCTTCCCGGTCATCACACATCATGATCTGCTGTTCAACCGGAGCCATGAGCTCGGTCATGCGTTGTTCAATATTTCGATTTTGCATAAGGATCCTTTCGAATAAAACAATGGTGGCTGTGGCCTGTGTCAAGTCTGTCATACCAGGACTTTTAAATTAAAAATTAATCAAACTTAATCAAATCTGGATTGGCCATGCTAATAACTTTGCGTTTTTTGGTTTTTAATTTTGTTGAAATATCTTGAATAACAGGTTGCCAAGGCGTATAACTAGAATTTAAAATTAAAATTTCATCGCCAGTTTTACGACTATCCTTGGCTCCTTTAACTGATTCGCCATCGATATTTTTTTTACGAGTTTCGCCTTGTTGGAAACTATACTGCCATTTTGGATATAACTGCTCATAATTCTTAAACCATTCTCGGATAGTACCGCAATCGTTATAACTAATAATCCATTCACTTTTTCGAGTTAACATCATATCTCGGAAAAGTTCATGCTCAAATCCTTTGTGATGTTCACCGCCTTGGTTTGGGTAAATTGCTTTGAATACCGTTGAATCGTATCCTAGTAAATAGGGCGGATCTGCGTACACGTAATGTTCTGGATACTTGGCCAAACTTTCTTTAAAAGGAATATTCTCTACTCGTAGTTTAGGACATTTAAATTCTCTAACTCGCTTTATGATCGTATCATATTCCAGTTGGGTAGTCGGTTTGCCAGGACTGGTCCAACCAAGGAACATAGGTCCATAACTCAACTGCATGTTATAATAAAAATGTGCGGCAGCTTCTAGATCAGTTAGTTTATGCTTGATTGGATCTTCGTACCAATCTTTAAGAATCTGCTTGTACGCACGATAATTTGTATCTCCAATTTGGAACTTTGTTAACTCATCTGCTAACTTGTCCGGGCAATTTAAAATATGTTGCCAAAAATTAGTAAGTGGGTGGAAGATATCACATGCAATAACTTCCTCAACTTCGTCAAAATTATTAGCCCAAGCAATTTCTAAACTTGCACCGCCCATAAACGGACTCAATATTTTTTTGGGCATTGTATCAGGTAGGTATTGAGTAATTAGGCCAATTGCTTTGGTTTTGCCTCCGGGGTATCGTAATGGGGAAATTTTGTTTAGGCGTTTGAAGGTGCCGTCGGGCTTTGAAATAGAAGTTAAGAATTCAGTTTTGTTCATAGTATATTTATTATACGTGATTTTTGTTAATTATGCAAGTGCCAATTTAGCCATTAGACTAAATATTTTATTGGAGAACACGATGGAACATTCTATTAGAAAATATATAAATTTAGTTGAAGGATTTGAGCAGATGAGCCCTGACCAAGTTAGACAACTTGCTGACAATGCTCTCAATGAGGCTGTTAGGTACATACAAGATCAATTGGGTGTTCAAACTGGTGATTATGCTGGTGTGTTTTTTACTGGCAAAGCAGAAGATATAATAAACGATGTTCTTGTGCAATACATCAATGGTGAACTAAGAAATAATTAATAAGGGGCCGAAGCCCCTTATGTCATGCTCCAGTATCAATGATACCTGGGTAACCTTCAAGCAATCTACCCGATGGGCCTGACATGTCTCTCCATTTGCGTCCACTTTCTTGCATGTTGAGGAAAGGATATTCTTTCTCTACTTGCAGGTACTCTTGTACACACGCCGTTTCAATTTGATGGAAGTCAACTGCAATTTGTTGCTGGATAAAACCATTCATTGTTGGGATAGTGGCTGTGATTGTTGGCGCAGAAATAAACCAAAACTCTACCAAATCACCCGCTACGACATGTTGGCGCAGAAAGTTCCATCCGCAATAACTACGTGGACTCATACCTTGAGCAAAGCCGCCAAGATATGCACCAATGGTGGATTGGATGCCGCCTTTGCATTGGCTTCCGCCAATTTTCTTGATTTCACCGTTGATGGTGATAAAGTAAACACGGCCAGTGTCGTCCCGAAGTTCATTTCGGGTAATTGCTGGATCTGCGACAAAAGTTAGTTTCTTGTCATGGTTTGTGCTAATGCCAATTTGGCCAACTCGTTTGGCATTGGTGACGTGATTGATGTTCATAAGTTTCCTTTGTTACGCCTGCCCTTGTTAGTGGACCCATTCCAAAAACTCTAGCAGGTATTAAGTTATAGCAAGAACTATTTCTTACTATGATTGTAGTTTAACACAAACTGAATATTCAGTCAAGTCAAACAGCAATTTTAATCAATATAAATGGCAAATGTGCGAGCATTTTTCTTTGTGCAATACAAAGCCATGCCGTCATAGCGTGGACCGCGGAAACGTGCCACAATGCGACGATCAGGGAAAGCATCACGAACCTCTTGACGAGCATTGATCAAATGTTCAATGGGAACATTCTTAATAAGTGATGTTTCGTTAGCAGGTGATTTGTATTGGGCTATAAAATTCATTTTGGACTCCTTTTTGCTTTGTATGTCTATATTATAGCAAATTGGGTATTTTTGGTCAACCATTCAAAAAGTAGTACTAGAGTATTAATTTGCTGAATCCATCTGGTCTGCCCAGAAACGATGTGCTTCTTCTGCATCAGCAAAGGTGCCGATCACATTCATACCACCCAGGGGATGAGGAAACCATACCAGCCATTCACCGGTGTGTTCGTCTTGTGTACAGTACAGTTTTACAGGATCTTCCACTTGGGCTCCTTGTGTATCAAACAGTCATTAGTATAGCATCTTTACCAATACAGGTCAACCACTCAAAAAGTACTACTTGAGTATTACAATAAATACCCCATGCGTTTCAGCGAATTCCTTCCCGAAAAAACCCAGGCACAGCGTAAGCAAGCGGCTGGCGTAGCACACGATCAGTTCTTTACTCGTCCGCAAGCGGCCCAGCAATTCGCCGACTGGGTCAAGAGCCATAACTTACCTGTGTCAAGAATGATTGAACCTGCGGCAGGCAATCAAGACTTGGCCAAATTTTTTCCGGGCATTGAGATGTATGATCTTGATCCCAAGAGTCCAGATATTACGCAACAAGATTTCTTCACTGCTGACCACCAGCATCAACCTGGACTCATGGTCATACAAAATCCTCCGTTTGGACGTGGATCAGATCTTGCCATCCAGTTCTTCAACAAGGCTGCCACTTTTGCTGATTACATTGCTCAGATTGTTCCCAGAACATTTCGCAGACCCAGCATACAAAATAGACTGGGCGATAACTTTGAACTAGTAGATGAATATGTTCTACCACGCGGAAGTTTTTACTTGCCGTCGGAAGGTCCTGATCGCAAGTATGACGTGCCTGCTGTGGCACAGATCTGGAAGCGAACTGCAACCAAACGAGCACCAATCCAACCACCCCAACCTAGTGGCACTTACGAGTTTGTGCGTGATCCTGCTGACGCTGACTTTGCGTTTAGAATGAAAGGTCGCCGTGCCGGGCAAATCATCACACAAGGATTTGAAACAGCCAATCCCAACAGTTTCTTTTTTGTTCGGGGAGATCTAGCACCTTGGCAAGCGGTGGACTGGACGGAATACGGCAACGATGTTATGGGCGCCAGAAACATTAGCAAGTCGGATATTGCCGGCGCTGTTCGATAATTAAGTATTATAAAATGCTCTGCATCCCTCGGCGGTAATTTAGTGCATCATCTCTTGGGTTGCCCCGCAAATCTCACGCACCTTCCACCCGCTTCCCGACAGGGATCGTTAACGCATTGCCAGCGGCCTTTCGGTTCAAAGACTACCACCCGTACATGTCATTGTACTTCTCATCCTGCGGGTCACAGTATCCGGAGACACCCGGAACGTTCAGTTAGGTGATCAACACCCGGTCCTTTGTGGCCCGGTCACTGTGCATGCAGTGTCCCAGGCGTCGAATTGTGTCAGCCGCGCTCTGCGGACTGGCTTGAAACATTTCCTTGATATCCTCAGCGGTGATGCCATCAGTGGCTTCACAAGTGTAGATCTCATAGTGACGTTGGCTGTTGACTCTAGCACGTAACATGATGTGATTTAGGTT
>Ga0209355_1002213_pt1 | contig 10914 bp, 8 predicted proteins | sample LauGreSBDMM110SN_3_FD_187563 | JGI IMG/M metagenome (GOLD analysis project Ga0209355, IMG submission 187563) | Freshwater lake microbial communities from Lake Michigan, USA - Sp13.BD.MM110.SN (SPAdes) (version 2) | ecosystem: Environmental > Aquatic > Freshwater > Lake | place: Lake Michigan, USA...
ACCCTATATCTGGACGAATTTAAGCACTATAGGTTTACCTAGTATTGATAAAATATCCAAATTTACACCTGCTATAAATAATAATTATCTAACTTTTGGATGTTTTAATAATCTAAATAAAGTTAACAGAAATGTAAAAAATTTTATATTAAGTATTTTAAAAAAATTTAAAAACTCAAAAATTATATTAAAGTCAGATTTATTTAACGATCAAGATTCTAAAAATTATTTTTATCAACAATTCTTTAAAGAAGATATTATAGAAGATAGAATTATATTTTTAGGCACCTTAACGAGAGAACAGTTTTTATTAAAATTTAACGAAATTGATATTCTTATAGATACTTTTCCTTACGGGGGAATGACAACAAGTTTAGAGGCATCATGGATGTGTGTTCCGGTTTTAACAAGGGAAGGAAATACTTTTTTGTCGAGATGTGGTGTTAGTATAAACTTAAATATTGGTTTAAAAGAATTTATTTATAAAAATGAAGACAATGCTATAAATTTATTAAAAAAATTTGACACCAATTATAATGACCTTCAATTAGTTAAAGAAAAATTGTTTGAGCAAAAGAATAGCTGTAAACTTTTTAACTCAAAAGAGTTTGCAAATGAATTAAGTAAGCAATTATATGATATTGTAAATGATAAGAGGTAAAATTTGAATATTGATAGAGAAGAAGAATACGGTAAAATTATCAATTTTATAAAATCTTCACAATTTAACGAAGCTTTAAATTTACTTATCAAGCTTGGAAATTCATACTCGAATGATATTAATTTTAATAATTTAATTGGCTTTGTTTATCAAAATTTGGAGGACTATGTAAGCGCAAGTAAACATTTTCAAAATTCTTATAAATTAGATAATAATAATTTTGACACAAATTTTAATATAGGGATACTCAATTTTAAGCAAAAAAAATTTCATGAAGCAGAAGTTATATTTTTAAAATTATCTAAACATTTTTCTGACAATAAAGATGTTTTTTATAATTTGGGCATTATTAAATTAGAGACTAATGAATATGATAAAGCAAAAAAATATTTTGAAAAAGCTTTGTATTTAGACAGACAATTCTATTTTGCACAACATCACCTTGGAGAATGCTATGAAAAGTTAAATAATGATGATCTTGCAATTTCAAATTATAAAAAAGCACAATTAATTAATTCACAAGGATACAATAATACTCTTAATAATCTTGGAAATATTTTCTTAAAATTGAAAAATTATGATTTAGCGAAGAAATATTTTATAGATGCTTTAAAATTTAACGGAAATAAAAAAATAATATATAATAATTTATCTATTCTATATCTAGATATTTTAGAAGTGGAAAAAGCTTATGATTATTTGCAAAAATCTCTAAGTTTAGATGGTAATGACCCAAAAATTTTAAGTAGATTAATCTCAACTTCACTTTATTTAAATAAAGATATTAATACTTATAAAAAAATTTCAGAGGATTACCGAGATATTTTAAGCAAAAAAAGACAGATAAAAGAAAATAAGCATAAAAAATCTGTAGTGCATTCTAAAATACTTAAAATTGGTTTTGTTTCTGCAGATTTTAGGGAACACCCGGTCGGGTATTATTTGTTAGATTTTTTAGGTCTGCTTAAAAAATTTAGCTGTGAGATTTATGCTTATTCTAATTCCAAAATAGAAGATAATTATACAAAACTTATTAAAAAAAATTTTTTCAAATGGAATAATATTGCATCTTTAAGCGATGAAGAAATTTGTTCATTAATTAAAAATGATCAAATTGATTTACTTATTGATATGTCGGGACATTCTGGTGACAATAGGCTTTCAGTCTTTCAGCTTAGGCCCGCACCAATTCAAATTTCTTGGGCTGCGTATCTTGCCTCAACTGGTTTGCAAGAAATCGATTACATTGTGGGTGACCCATATGTAATGCCTATAAATGACTCTAAAATATATACAGAAAAAATTTTACAATTTAAAGATATTTGGTGCTGTTTATCAACTTCAGATATCAAAAATATAAACCCTTCTGATCTGCCTGCACTAAAGAATGGTTATATTACTTTTGGTTGCTTTAATAATGTACTTAAAGTTAATGAAAATTTTATCAATGTATGTTCAAAGATTTTATCAAATGTAAAAAATTCTAAAATTATTTTTAAAAGTCCACAACTATCAGAAAGTATAAATAAAGAAAAAATATATAAACTCTTTGCAAAAAATTTTATTGAACCAAGTAAAGTAATTCTTGATTATGATGTTAATCGAATAGATCTTTTAAAAAGTTACAATAAAATTGATATAGCATTAGATACTTTTCCTTACAGTGGAGGCACTACAAGCTTTGAATTGAGTTGGATGTGTGTCCCATTGCTGACAAAAAAAGGCGATAGATTTATTTCAAGATGTGGTGAAAGTATTAATAACAATCTAGGAATGGAGGAATGGATAGCAGAGAATGAAGATGATTATGTTAATAAGGCAGTTTTATTTTGTAAGGATATTAAAAAATTAGAAATTATAAAAAAAAAACTTATACAACATTCACGAAGTACAAATTTATTTAATATGAATAAATTTGCAAAAGAATTTATTGAGCGAATAAATAATATTTGTGCCTCAGTATAACTATTTTATAAAATTTTAATTTTAGTATTTTTGTTAATTTTATTTAAAATCATTAATAAATTATTTTTTGATAGAGCAATGCAACCTTGCGTCTGGTAGTAATTTCTTCTAGCCAGATGAATAAATATTGCGCTACCTTTATTCTTAATTATTGGTTTCATGTTATAATTAAGAACTAATATTAAATCGTAGAGATGATCCTTTCTATAAAATTTTTCATGTCCAAATTTAGTTGGTAATTTTATTAGTTGATTATATTTTTCACTTTTAGGATCATCGCACCAGCCAATTTTTTTATTAATCTTGTAAATCCTAATTTTCGTTTTCACTTGCCTTATTCGATCTTTACGGCAATAAATTCTAATGATTTTATAAGTTCCTTTTGGTGTGATATTGTCGCCCTCTTTCTTCTTTTTTCTAATTCCGGCTTTCCCTAACGCACACCTAAATTTAAGATTTTTATATTTTAAATATCCAGATTTATTTATAATTATCACGTTTCGTATATTATATATTTTTTATGAATAATATTATTCTATCTATTTTAGGGTCTAAAAATTTTTCAGACATATTAAATGAGATTCAATTTAATAATGTTTTAAACGTTAATAATCAATTAATCCACAACAATAAAAAAATATTAATTAAAATTCTATTTGCTGAAAATTTAATAAAAAAAGATGTAAAAAATTACTTATCCAAAAATGAACCTATCGTTCTATTTTTAAATCAAAAAGATTATCTAAAAAAAAATAATTTTCGTCTACTAGATTTTCATATTAGTCTGCAACTTCCTATCGAAATTTTGTCATTGAAAGAAATTATAAATATTTTAATTACAAAGTATAATTTTTTTCAAAAATCTAAAATAATAATAAAAGATTATCAAATTGATTGTAACGAGAGATCTATTATAAAAAATGAAATTAAAATTAAATTAACTGAAAAAGAACTAGATTTAATTTTGATGTTAAATAATAGTAACGGTCTTGCAAAATCTTTTTTGCTTAAAAGTATTTGGAAGCATAATAACGTTCTTGATACTCATGTTTTCGAGACTCTTCTTCATCGTTTCAGAAAAAAAATTAATAAATATTTCAAAGATAAAAATTTTATAATCGAAAAAAATTCTTTATATTATCTCTCTAACTAATTTAGTCTTGCTCCAATTTTTTTAATAATTTTAGATGCCAACTTTGAGCCACTCTTAAGACTTTTTTCGATATCAGAATGATCTAAATATTCTTTTAAAAATCCCGCTGCAAATAAGTCTCCAGCTCCTGTCAGATCTAAAATTTTTTTAACTTTTAAACTTTGGCATTTAATCATTTCATTATTCATAATTGCTAAACTCCCATTCTCACTTCTCGTTATAATTATAAGTTTATTGATCTTTTTAAGCTCATTAGTATTTTCTAACAAATTTTTGTTTTGCATTAATTCATTTATTTCATTTTCATTACCAATTAAAATATTCAAATCATTAATAAGTAGTTTAAAAAAATCCTGGCGGTGTCTAGCAACACAAAAAATATCGGATAAACTCATTGAAATTTTAACATTATTTTTTTTTGCTAAACGTATGACATGTTTAAACATTTCCCCACTTAATCCTTTATCCCAAAGATATCCCTCTAAATAAATAAGTTCATAATTTTTAATATGATCCTCATTAATATCATCTTTGGAGAGTTGAGATGATATGCCAAGATAAGTGCACATGGTCCTTTCGGCATCAGGAGTTATAAAAATAATTGACGCTCCTGTTGGTAAACTTTCTTTTTTTTCAGAGTAGCGAAAACTAACTTTTATTTTTTCAAGACTTTTTTTATAAATTTTGCCAAATTCGTCAGAATTAATTTTACCAATAAAAGAAGGATTTCCCCTAAGATAGGCTATTCCGGCCATAGTATTTGCTACCGAACCACCCGCTTCAATTTTTTCAATTTTAATTGTTTTTTTTAAATTTTCAAATTCACTCCTTTCAATGAGTTTCATTGACCCTTTAATGAGTTTATTCTTTGATAAAAAACTGTCATCTACTTTTACAAATACGTCAACGATTGCATTTCCAATGCCAAGAATTTTTTTAGACATTTTTATCTTTATATAGACAAATTTTATTAATTATACACTTTGCACAAAGTGGTTTTCTAGATTTACATATATATCTTCCATGTAAAAGAATTAGATGATGAGCTTTTTTTAAGTACTTAATAGGTAATATTTTTAATAGTTGTTCTTCCACTTGGCTTGGAGTTTTACCTGATGTTAAACCTGCTCTATTACTTACTCTAAACACATGAGTATCAACCCCAATCGTTGGTTTATTGAAAGCGGCATTTAATACAACATTTGCAGTCTTTCTTCCAACCCCAGGAAGATTTATTAGATCTTCAAAATTATTTGGAACTTTACTTTGATGTTTATTAACTAAAATTTTTGAAAGGTTATATAAGTTTTTTGCTTTCGCATTAAAAAGACCAATACTTTTAATCATTCTCTTTATTTTTGTGATACCAAGACCAATAAAATGTTTCGGAGTATAATACTTTTTATAAATACCTTTTGTAACATTGTTAACATTATTGTCATTGCATTGAGCGGAGAGAACGACAGAAGTTAAAAGTGTAAATCGGTTTCGGTATTTAAGTGATGTTTTAGGATTTTTAATGGATTTATTTAATAATTGAATAATTTTTAGAGTTTGTAATTTATTTAATACCATTAAAAATAATATTAAATTTAATTATTTAAGATTTAGCATATCCCGCATCCCAAAAAGGCCCGCTTTTTTTTTACTTAGCCATATAGCCGCACTTAATGCACCGTCGGCAAAAAGCTCCCTAGAAAAAGAGGTATGCATTAATTGAATATTTTCTAATTTGTTATTATAACTTACTGAATGTTCTCCGATAGTTTTGCCTTTTCGCGTGACGTAAAAGTTAATTTTATTATTTTTGAGATTGCCATTTTTATTTAAAAAAATCTTACCTCTTAAATCATCTAGATTTTTATTTTTACCTTCTGCTATTGCGTGAGCAAGCATTAGGGCGGTGCCTGAAGGGTAATCTATTTTGGCTTTGTGATGATTATCTGAAATAGCAATTTGATATTTATCAGGTATTTTTTTTGATAATATTTTTACAAGATATTGAAGTAAATGAATTCCTAAGCTCATATTTCCAGATTTAAAAATAGTGACATATTTTGAGTAATTCTTGATTAATTTTTCTTCTTTTTTTGTAAAACCAGTGGTTCCAACAATAACTTTTTTTTTCAATTTTTTAGCATAGCTTAAAGTTTGAATCGATCCTTTAGGTTTTGAAAAATCAATGATAATATCTGTTTTTTTAAAAGCTTCTAAGCAATTATTTTGAATCTTTATTCCATTAAAAATATTTTTAGATTTGTAATTAATATCTATAGCACTTATTAATTTAAATTTTTTATTTTTAGAAATTTTTTTAATTAAAATTCTTCCCATTCTACCTAATGCACCTGTGACTGAAACATTAATTCTTTTCATTTTGAACTAGTATATATATACATTTTCAGGATTAAGTTTTTGGTGATGTCTTTCATAGATTTTAATAAAAGCTTTTTCGAGATCCTCAGTGTAATTTTTTGTATTAAATATTTTTGAGCTAGCTATTGATTCATGAAGTTTACCCTTGATTCTTTTAAATTCCTGCTGAGAATTTGCTATATATATTGCTTTATTTTGGTACTCATCAATATTTGAGGTTATAAGTTCATCCATTTTTAAATTTTTTAGTAAGCTTGATGATACTCGACTTTGGAAATGATCACCTTCTATTGTTAGTAGAGGTACCCCTGATAATAGACACGTAGCCGCAGTGGTATGAGCGTTATATGGAAATGTATCAAGATATAAGTCACAATTTTTGAATTTAATATTGTGATCATTATATTCTATTCTTTTAGAAAAAAATATTCTTTCGGGATCAAGATTTCTTTTAATTGCTTCTTTTATAAGATTTTCTTCTGAATATTTATAAGTCCCTTGATTAAGAATCAGGGCACTATTCTTGACACTTTTTAATATATTAATCCATGAATTAAACATAATAGGCGTTATCCTGCCATGGTAATTAAAGTTAGCAAATACAAAATTGAATTTTTTATAATTAAAATCATTTTTTATTTTTGAATTTAAATTAAATTTAGTGTAAATAGGTAAATAAGTATTTGGCATGTAAATTATTTTTTCAAAATAAGAGTTAGTTTTTTCTTTTGGAATTAATTCTAAATCTGCCACAATATAATCGTGATTTACCCCGAGAGTAGACGGATATCCCAAGAAGTTTACTTGAATTGGTGCGGCACGATTTGCAAAAATTTTAAGTTTATTGTTATTGGTAAATCCAGCAAGATCTATAGCTAAATCAACTTTAAGTTTTCTGGATTCTTTAACTATATCGATATAACTTTTTTTTGAACAGTCTAAAAAGGTATCAAAAGAATTTATAAATTTTGATGTTATTTCTGATTTTGTATCTAGGTTGGGGTGCAGAGAAAACCCTGTAAATTTAAAAATCTCTCTATTATGGCAGTCCATTAATTGTGACATAATATGTCCAACGGGATGATCTCTGAAATCTGGAGAATAATATCCAATATGGATTTTTTTATTTTTAAATAAATTAAAATTAAATATTTCTTGTTCATTTAATAGCTCTTTAATTTTTATCTGTGTTGCTTTTTTTATTAGTTCACCATTGTCACAAAATAGCATTAATACAAAAATATTTGGGTCTTTTATTATTAAGTTGTTTTTAAGATCATCAATAATTTTATTAGACATTTCTTCGTAGTGTTCCCATTCACAAATTTGTCCTGTAGCATCCAAGTACCTGAAAATTTCATTTTGTTTTTTTTTAATTTCTGGCTTGATTTTAAATGCTTTTTTAAAATCCTTTAAGGAAAGATCATATCTTGCGATCACATGATAAAGCACAGCTCTACAAAATAAAGCTTCCGCTTCATTAGGTTCATTTTCCAATATAAAATTATAAATATCTTCAGCTCTCAAATAATCTTTTAAATTAAAATAGTGAGCAGCTAAATTTTTACCATAACGAATTTTATCTTTAGCTAGATATAGGGCTTTTTTTAAATTTATTTCTGCTTTTTCATTATCTTCAATATATTGATAATAAGTAGCTAAACAATAGTAAAATCTTTCATTATTTGGATCTAGTTTTAATGCACGATCAAAATAATCTTTTGCTAATTTGATTTTTTTAAATCCTAAGTAGTTAAGTCCAAGATTATTATAAACTTCAGAAGAATTAGGTCGTAGTGTAAGAGCTTGATTTAATACATTTTCTGCTTCCTTAAATTTTTCTTGATTTAAATAGCTAACTCCAAGATTATTATAAGCTTCAGAATAATTAGGTCGGAGTGTAATAGCTTGATTTAATACATTTTCTGCTTCCTTAAATTTTTCTTGATTTAAATAGCTAACTCCAAGATTATTATAAGCTTCAGAATAATTAGGTCGCAGTGTAATAGCTTGATTTAATACATTTTCTGCTTCCTTAAATTTTTCTAGATTTAAATAGCTAACTCCAAGATTATTATAAGCTTCAGCAAAATCAGGCTTTATTTTGATTAATTTTTTTAATATTACATTAGCTTTATCAAATTTTTTCTCTTCTATAAAAACAAGACTTAGATTTAGATAAGCTTGATAATAATTTTTATTTAACTTAGTAGCTGTGTTAAAATATTCTATAGCTTGATTATATTGTTTTAACTCTTTTAGTGTATTACCAAGATTATTATAAGCCTCAGTATAATCAGGTTTAAATTTGATAGCTTGATTAAATTCATTTTTCGCTTTATCAAATTCTTTTTGATTTAAATAAACAACTCCAAGATTATTATAAGCTTCAGCGTAATTAGATTTTAAATCAATAGCTTTATAATAATTCTTAATTGCTTCATTGTAGTTTTCTAATAACCTATTGACTATTCCAAGATTATTATGAGCTTCGGCGTAATTAGGCTCTACTTTTAACGCTTTTTTAAAATTATTTAATGCTTCAGGATATTTTTTTAGTTCTTTATAGCAAACACCAAGATTATTAAATACAGAGTGATTATTTGAATTTATTAAGATTGCCTTATTAAGCCATCCTATTGCTTCTTCAAATTGTTTTAATTGAATCTTGATAATCCCAATTAAATGAGTAACTTCAAAATTATTTTTAGAATCTTTTAAAATTAATCTATATAAATTTTCAGCTTTAATTAACTCCCCTTTTTTGTGAAAAATAATTGCTTCTTCTAACAAAGTCGACATACTTCATTATAGTATATTTCTTTTATTAATCAATTTTTTCCCAAAATTTTTTTGCTTTATTGAAAAAATTTTTGATTTCAGAAGTGTTATTTGAATTTTCTAAACGTTTAAATTTTTCTAATAGATTTTTTTGTTCTTCAGTGAGTGACTCTGGAATTATACAGCAATCTCAAGATAAAGATCACCAAAATCATTTTCTCTCAAAATCGGCATTCCTTTGCCTTTTAATCTAAATTGTTTTCCAGATTGGGTTCCTTCAGGAATTTTAACTTTTGATTTTCCTCCATCAATAGTTGGAACTTCAATCTCTGCACCAAGGGCAGCATCGATCATGGAGATAGGTAATTTATAATATAAATTTTCCTCAGATCTTTGGAAAATTTTATGTTTTTGAACATTAATTAAAACGTAAAGGTCTCCATTGGATCCACCTCTATAGCCCGCATCTCCTTTGCCCGATAATCTCATTTGCGAACCATCATCAACCCCTTTTGGAATTTGAATAGATAGATTTTTTTTTGTCTTTGTGGCGCCAGACCCCTTGCAATCCTTACAAGGATTAGAAAGTACTTCACCTTCTCCTTCACAATCAGGACATGTTTGTTGTAGAGTGAAAAAACCTTGCTGCGTTCTTACTTTTCCATATCCATTACAAGTAGAACATTTTTTAGGTTTTGAACCAGGTTCCGCACCATCGCCAGAACATTTCTCGCATTTTTCGTTTGAAGATAAATTGATAGTTTGTTTTTTTCCAAGATAAGCCTCTTCTAAAGTTATTTCTAAATTAATTTTTAAATCAGACCCGCGATTAGATCTTGATTTTTTAGAACGATTACCACCTCGTCCTGAACCCATAAAGTCTCCAAAAAAATCGTCGAAGATGTCAGAGAATGCTCCAGATTCAAAGCCACCAAAATCAAAACCTCCCGCTGCACCAGCTCCACCTTCAAATGCAGAATGTCCAAATTGATCGTAGGAAGATTTTTTCTTTGGATCAGATAAAACTTGATAAGCTTCAGATGCTTCTTTAAATTTTCCCTCAGCAGCTTTGTCTCCCTGATTTCTGTCAGGGTGATATTTCATTGCAAGAGATCTGTAGGCCTTTTTTACTTCTTCAGGAGTTGATTTTTTGGTTACACCAAGAATATCATAATAGTCTTTTTTGGACATAATGACTTAGGGGCGAAACCAGTTATAAATGGATTAGCCGTTCTTTTTATTATCGTCTTTTACTTCTTCAAACTCGGCATCAACCACATCTTTTTTATCATCAGGCTTAGCATCTGTTTTTGAAGCACTAGCAGTATCTTGCTGAGCTTTATATATAGCCTCACCTAACTTCATAGAAGAAGTCATTAATTGTTGTGTTTTAGTTTTAATATCTTCAGTTTTGTCGGATTTAATAGCTTCTTTTAGATCTTCTATATCTTTTTCAATTGCTTTTTTATCAGCTTCTGAAATCTTGCTTTCATGTTCTTTTAAGCTTTGTTCAGTTGAAGCTATCAAAGAGTCAGCGTGATTTTTTGCATCAACCTCTTCTCTTTTCTTTTTATCAGCCTCTTTATTAGCTTCAGCTTCTTTAACCATTTTTTGAATTTCTTCATCGGTTAAACCACCTGAAGCTTGAATTTGAATTTTCTGTTCTTTTCCAGTCCCCTTATCTTTTGCAGAAACGTTTACGATACCATTGGCATCAATATCAAATGTAACTTCAATTTGAGGAACGCCCCTTGGAGCTGGTGCAATTCCTGTTAACTCAAAATTACCAAGTAATTTATTATCATTTGCCATTTCTCTTTCACCTTGAAAAACTCTGATAGTTACAGCAGGTTGATTGTTTTCAGCTGTTGAGAATGTTTGGCTTTTTTTAGTTGGAATTGTCGTATTTTTTTCAATTAATCTTGTGAACACACCACCTAAAGTTTCAATACCAAGTGACAATGGAGTAACATCAAGA
>Ga0209355_1002215_pt1 | contig 10909 bp, 10 predicted proteins | sample LauGreSBDMM110SN_3_FD_187563 | JGI IMG/M metagenome (GOLD analysis project Ga0209355, IMG submission 187563) | Freshwater lake microbial communities from Lake Michigan, USA - Sp13.BD.MM110.SN (SPAdes) (version 2) | ecosystem: Environmental > Aquatic > Freshwater > Lake | place: Lake Michigan...
AGCTTCTTTAATTTTTTTTATATTATCTTCCATCCCTACTCTTTTACGGGTGTAAAAATTTGAACCCTATTACCCCAAGAGTAGTAAGTAAAGTAAATGGAGCCAGCAATTATTGAAATGAATGTACCTGTCGCAATTGCAATGATAATCGGAATGATTGGATGGTTCTCTTGGCAAGTCTCAAAGAATTTTGAAAATTATTTGCGTGTTAATCCGACCATGGCTGGCGATGGTCTTGTTGGTGTAGAGGACTCTTCTGCGGATGTGGAAGAGACAGCAGAGGAAGAGATGGATGTGGAGGAAGAGGCAGTGGCAGAAGATGCGGTAGAGGCAGCGGTAGCAGAGCAAGAGGATGCAGGCGCAGTTGGAGAAGTAGTAGCGGAGGATATGTCACATGTAGATGAAGTGCTTGATATAGAGATGGATACAAATGACAGGGCGCAGGCACAGACAGATATCGACACCTTTCATGCTAGGATTGAAGAGATTGATAACAAGTTAGAGGTTACGCGTAGCCTAGTCACCGAGTTGTGTAAAACTGTAATTGATACAAATGATTCCACAAAGAATTATTTCAATAAGACATTTGACACCTTGGAGACAAAGGTCGCTGCCAGTCTTTCCCGTATTGAAGCATCAACAAGTGGAAGCCTTTCTACTTTCCGGAATTCTCTTGATAATTATGCCAAATCTCTGCAGGCGGTGACTGATGTTCTTTCCTCTGTTCAGATTTCCCTCGGAGACTTTGTTTCAAGTCGTGATTTTAATAATTTGAAGACTCAGATGGAGGAACTTCTAAAGCGTTCTACCATTCGGAAGTCAGTCTATCAGGCATGGAATGGCTCATCTAAGTGGACCGACTTCAATGAAGGAGAACTAAATATCCAGATGATTCGTAAGAAGTTCATGACAAATGAGCAGAATGAAGAGTGGCTTCTTCCAGAAAATAAGAAGATTGCAGCATATAATCGCGACCAGCTTCTTGGCCTAAATGAGGATACATGGACTACAAAAGATAACACTGTCTTCGTAAAGCGTTATTATAAGGATGACTGGGATTCTTCCATTGAAGTTGCAATTACTGTTACACTTTCAAAGAAGATTTTGGTTCCACCGGGTGGCAAGCCAGAAACAATTATCAGTCATATCCTCAAGAAACTCTATGAGAAGGACCAAATCATATGGGAGCATCTGCTGGTAAATGTTTAAGGTCGGAGTTGTAATTCAGGCACTGTAATATTACCACCATTCATATTGGATTCCTGTCCGGCCCTTCGTGGTGCATTACTGAGTTTCACTGAATATCGCAGTGCCTCCGGTTTCACTTTAAAACTATAAAGTCCAAATGTATCCCGATATCCCTTCAAATTACCAGCATCTGAAAAGAAATTAAGCCCAACCATTTGAATACCCAGATCTTGAGCACGTTTCCAATCAAGTGTATTTTTAATGGCTTCGGGTGTTCCCGGAACATCAAAGGCGGCACACAAATGCTGTTGGATAATCGGTTTTACTTTCATAATCTCATCAGCAGTTATATTCTGGACATCTGCTGTAGAATAATTCGCCTTTACGCTACTGACAGGAGTTATATTAATAAAATCCTCCAAGACACTTCCGGCTGCTTTCTGATTACAGATGATAACAACTTTGCCCATAAATTCTTGAATATCCGTTGTATAGAAATCAGTTTCCCGGCGACCAGCAGCCCAGGTATAATCAAGACGATAATCTTTGAAAGCATTCTCTAAGTCAGCCGCCACAGCATTGTAGAATTCGGGTTTGTGTAGACGATTAAAACGGAGATAGATAAAAATAGGGTCAGTTGTATTTTTAATTTGTACTATTTGTGTCTGTCCTAGTGATCCTTCTCCAAATGCCTCTGCTCGGAGACGGTTGATTGGATCGCGGAATGGAAGACGATTCATGCTGGTTGTTCGCCATTTCTTATTAGGATTTGCATCTAGGATTGATATATAGGGTTTTCCTCTATCAGAAAGAGGCTCATGAACATCAAAAATAAATCCACGGCATCCAGCACGAAGAAGAAAGGACAATGCTTCAATATTACAGATAGGTAATCCGGGAAGTAATACGCCATCGGGAGAGACTCCAGTGGCTGCTGCGTTTGCAGTCATAATATAGAAATTTCCTAGACATTTCTGATTGGGCTGAATTTTCTTTTCATTTGTTAATGTAGTTAAATATTCATTTAATGATTTTCGGCCATTCCCCGCTGCTCCATAGACAGCTTCCCATTTTTTAAGAAATGAATTTGTGTGGATAATTAAATTTTCGGGAGTATAATAATTATAACTCTGCGCCCAAATTACAATTAGGACAATTATTGTAATAAGTACAGATATAACTAAGAATACAATTGGACCAATTATTCTATCTAGATGTATAGGCATATTTATTTGAATACTGTCTTTTATAGTATTCCCTAGGTTTTCCATCTTATCTATCCTATCCATTAAGACATAATTTTTAGTCCTCAAAATCCGTAAAATCAATTCCCATAACAGCCGCTAATTTTTTATTCACAATATCCATCTTTGTAAGAGACTCCTTTTCCTTCTGTTCTTTCGTCATTGAAATTCGGTCTACCACTTTAGTTGAAGCAGCAACCTTTTCTTTCTGCTCTTTCTGCTCAATATGACCATCCATTTCCTGCTTGATAATTCCATAGATTGCCTCCGTTTCTCCGACAATTTGTCGTATTTGATTTGGATTTTTAATAAGTAAAGAATCAGGGAAAGTTCCTTCAGTTAACCACGCACATATAGCACCAAGACATTGGCGTCGCTGTGTCTTACCTAGCAGAAGCCATGTTTCTTTCCATAATTCTAAAGTTTCTATAACAGCCGTCTTTTTCGTACCAAGATAACCAGCATAATGTTGAAGAATACTATATATAAACCAAGCAATATGTTCTCGGTTTGATTCGGGTATATGTTCGGGGCCTCTTCGTAAGAGTTTTATTGTTCCTCCTTTTCCCCGTTCTTCATCCAGTTCCCATAACCACGCAAAATATAGAAGAGCCCGTGTCATTTGGTGGTATTGTATTGCCCAGATAAGTTCATTTGCTAGAATCCGCAAATCATCCGAATCATAATGAGCCTTCCATGTTGCTTGCACTGAAGGATGAAGTGTGGATGTAGGATTTGTTTTTAAATTTGCCTTAAGTTGTGTAGCAGCAGTGAAAACCTCTTTTTTTGTGGGAATTTTTGGTGATGTTTTCTGTTGTTGCTGACACCAAATTTCTGTCCATTCTGCTACTATAGAACGTACTTCTGTTGAATTACGAAATGTGCGTGTACTTGCCCCTGATGAGCGCCACCGATCTTCTAGCAGACGAATCTTTTGCCGAATATGTGGAACCCATGAATAACTAGCAGGAAGAAAATAGCGGAAACCAATGAAAACATAAATACTGAGAAGTTTCGGATATCCTTTCTCCGAGCAGAGTAGTTCGGCGGTCCATCGTTGAGAACCGGATCGGTCACCCTGTATGATAGAACCAATAAGTGTTCGTATTACTTCTGTGCTTGAAAATCCTGTTATTGTCTCAGCCATATCGCTGAGTTTCACAGCGATTATTTATTAGAGAAAAGACCGGGGCCTTTAACAGGGAGGATGTCATTGGACTTAGTAATAGGACCACTCTTATTTTTTTTCGTTTTTTGTCTTGTGATTTATGGAATCCGAAAATATAGCGTTGGAAATCATTCTATAGAAGGATTCGCCAATGATGAATACATTATTGGAACTGATAAATTATATGATGGATTTTATGCTGGAATCTATGATCAACTGGTTCAAGGACAAAAAGAGCGAATTCCTTTTGAAGTTGAAATTGTAGATAAATATTGTAAACGTCTCATTCCTGATAAGACCACATGGAAAATCCTAGATATTGGTTGCGGAACAGGTGACCATATTAGCGAATTTCTTAAACTGGGTGCTGGTCACGTAACTGGTCTTGATAAGAGTCAAGCAATGATTAATCGTGCTCGTGCTAAATTCCCCGATAAAAACGTGGATTGGAAAATCGGAGATGCCATAACATCCTCCATGTTTCAGCCGGATGAATTTAATGTTGTCTGTTTTTTCTATTTCACTTTATATTATTTCCCCGACCGAATTGATGTTCTGAAAAACTGTTATACTTGGATGAAAAGTGGATCAGTTCTTACAGTCCATATTGTAAATCGCAACAAGTTTGACCCTATTTTAGATTCTGCTAGTCCTTTTCCGGCATTTTCAATACAAAAATATGTAAGTCAACGAGTCATGGAATCAAGTGTTGTATTTGACACATTCACCTATGATGCCAAATTTGATTTAGAAAATGAAAAAGCGAAATTTATGGAAGAATTTAAATTCAAGGATGGAACACATAGAAAACAGGAACATCATCTCTTCATGCCTGAAATGGAAAAAATTGTAAAAGATGCCGAGGAAGTGGGATTCCGTTATCGGGATTATACAGATTTACGTACTATTGGATATGAATATCAGTATTTGCTCTTCTTTGTGAAGTAATTAAATTATTTCAACCTTTTCTGCTTGTATCTTCACTAGTGCATTGCTAAGATCCCGAGTACTCTTAGCCTGATAATTAAAATCACAATTATGACACTCTGCGTGACGATGCGTTATACAGAATGCCTTAGTACACTTACAGAGTGTTGTCATCTCAACTAGACGCAACTTGCGCTTACAACCGATCATTGCACACATAGGCTTCTGATTCTCCATTTTCTCCTAATGCGTTATACTTTAGCAACACGTTTCAAATTTACTGCTAGAGGATGACGTCTGTTTGGCCACGCACTTATCAATTATCTTGTAATCCAACCGCTGTTTTCAGCAAAGACTTAGCAAAAGAACCACAAATACCACAAGATGGATATATTCGGCGGATGAATCTAGATCATATTGAACTCCTGCGTCTTTTTTGGGGAAATCATTATTGTGATTCAGACTGGATGTTTGTGCCTCCAGCAGATGTTGTTAGTGATTGGCTATCCGATAATAATGTGCGACTCTGGGGATATTCTCATAAAGATATGCTTATGGCAACTCTAATGTTTCGGCGTATTGGTGAAGATCCTTGGACAACAATGTCGGTGGATTGTATCTGTGTTCATCGTGATGTTCGCGGAAAAGGGCTAACGGCAATGATGCTAGAAAATCTTATTCTACAAGGGTCTAATATGGGATGGTTGCGGGATAATGAAGCATTCACAATTCTGGGATATCGGGAGACTCCAGCAGGAAATCTTCTTCATGATCTTGTTCCACCTCTTCGCAAAGAAAAATATATTTGGACAGTTGGTAAAGCTGCGCCAATAAAAGACCAGCGAATTTTACATCTAAATGTAAATGGAACTAAAGTGATTCTTTTTAATACATGGCGGAGAACATTTCCGGGTGGAAAAGAACAGTGGGAAGTCTGCTGGATTCAAAGAAATGGAGGGTCTCTTTCTGCTCTAGCAGAAGTTTGTCCAAGCAACATACAAATCTGGGTTTCATCTTTGTACATTGATTTTGAGTTGGAAAGTGCGGATGAGAAGAAAGGATGGACTGAAGCGGAAGGCTTTCTACTGCTAGAATGTTGGGGTCGCCCTTTAAATCTACAAAAAATGCCCTATATGCATTTTTGATTTATTAAGATCAAATTACAGCCCCTGTATATGATAATGTTGTACTTAATGCTTCCGCAAATACTCTTTCAATATCAATATAATACTTTAACATAAGTTCGGCAATTTCTTCTACAACACGATCTATCTTCTTTAGAGTGGAAAGGCGTGTCTCAGTAACAATTGTAAAGTCGGGGTTAATCTTATAATTACCTTCTTCAAACTTGACTACCTTGGTTGTAATTATCTTTCCAACAGTTATGGTATATGTATTATGTATTGTACTTATTTTATTACGAAGAACAGTCAATTGGTCAATACGCTGTTGTGATAACCGAGGTGACCGTCCAGATAATGTATTAAAAATTCGTTCATTATTTTGGCGTAGTTTATTAAATTCATCTAGCAAGGGCACAAGCCGTGTAATAACAACGGGATTGTTATTGAAATAGGATACGCCACGAGCAAGAATACCCGCTACAGTTGTGATATGATCCGTCTTTAGTGATGTATTCATGGGCTCAACACGATCTCCATCGGGTTTTAGCATCTTCATGCGAATTTCATACAGACTAAATTTGTTGACAGCCATTATAGCACGGATTTTAGAGGCCGTTGTGGAAAATTCAGTAGATGCTGTGCTAGAAACACCGCTTCCAGAAGTTGCTCTCCCAAGTGGAAGGATAGGCAAATCGGGGCTTCTGCCTTGGTCCAAAATTACATTTTTGTTTGTGGAAATCTGCCGAATATCTGCTTTTGCGGCCGTTAAAAGAATACGGACAATATGTTCAAATGTGTAAGGACCGGGCTCAGAAATAGAGTAAATTCCCGACATTATTTGAGATGGTAAGTTAAATGAAAATCGCTTTTCCGAATAATCACGATTTTGTGAAATTGACGCGTTTATTCTTAAGACAGGGAATGATTTATCATAGCGATTGTAAGTGGCACAGCGATAGATTGTCATCATGAATGCTGCTGAATCCGCATTATCAAATTCACAAAAGAATTGTATAGGCGATACATTTGTCACTAGACGCTTTCCTTGTAGATATACCCATAAATCAACATGGCGTAATGATATAGTTGAAGATGAAGGACGTTGAAATACTACTAGTTCATTGGGAATACTATCATCTGCCACTCTTGGGTATAACTGCCGGTAAGGGTCAGGATTTTGGAAAAAGTTGGAAGAAGGAGGGGAATATTCTCTGTCAAGAAAACTTATTAAGTCTTCAAAGGGCCGGGCACCACCGCGTTGTCTGCGACGGGTACGACGAGCTCCACTTTCTAGAGTAGTACGACGACCTTCAAGAATACCAACAGGAGATATATACTGTTTACCTGTTGAAAGAACAACAGTGTAAAGTAAGAAAATAAGTTCAATATAGAATACTGACATTTCTTTGCAAATTTCATTGTCAGTAGGTCTCTTGCGTTTTATCGGATGAAAAACGATGCTTTCAAATGAATCAGAACTATCCTTTGAATCCATAACAAGTGTTTTTAGTTCCTTTGACTTTCTAGCCTCCTGCATATCTTGGAACGCACGATGTAACTGAAATACATATTGATTACACAAATTTGGATTTGTTAATTTATCAATATCAATTTCATTTGTGTTTCGGATGAGTCCATTAAAAATCTGACTTATTTCATCCCTTTTTTTATCTGCTTCAGATGATGAACCGGTATTAGTTGTTGCAGAACTTCCTACTCCAAATAGTCTCCCAAGAAAAGACATTTACCCTACTTTAGTCTACAAATTTCCTGTAAGAATAGATTCTTGCCAGGGTTGGAGACGCTTTAAACATTTTTGTATTGTTACCGCACTAATATCACAGGCTGCCGCAACCTCTTTTATTGTCTTTGTGTATGCCAAATGTTTAACAGCCATTGTAATTGCGGTTGCTGTTAATGAAGGAGGTGTATTTTCCGGCACTAAGCCCCACTCCTCAATTCGTTCACAAATCTCATGAACCATCTCGGTTACTGCTAGATGCTTTTCGCGTGTAAAGTGGAGATTCTGTAAGAATGGTTCTACGAAGTCCTTGTATGTACACGACTTCAGAAGTTGGTCGCGGATTGTGTCCGATGAATGGCCATCCTTGCGCTGCGCCCGTTCAAAGAGATTCTGAAATTGCTTAATACCTTTTGTAATCTGATTTGTCTCAATCTTGAAAATCTTCGCAATATCACAGGGTCTCCGGGGAGAATGACAAGTCTTAAGTGCTTCATATAAGCATGATGCCAGAAGTGCTTCACGCTGTGTTCCGCGCACAACTACATCACGACTGACTTCATGATAAAGACGCTTGGCTTCTTCCACAACTGCTAGAGAAACACCCGCATTTACACCCCGAATTTGTAGACTGTCAAAGATATTCCAAAGAGTGCGTTCGCGGTGATGTGTCTGATTCCAAAGATGGTATCGCTTTATTTTCTGCATTTCACGGCTGTGGTTGGCTTTGACAAGAACAGTTGTGCCTAGAGAAGATTCGGGCAGAAGTGGATTAATTGGACAAGAACACCGGCTTGGGTCAGGATTACGATCTTCAGAACCAAACCAACGATATTCAGGACCTTGTAAAATAAGAGTTTCTAGCACAGTTCCACAATTGCGACAGATCATTTCTTCGTTAATTTCTTCCACCGCAGAGGCTGACTGACATTCGGGGCATGACCAATTTTCTGCGACCGTTTTTACATTTTCAGGAGAATCATCCACTAAATGGAAATCTTTAATACTTAACCAAATATCCTCGGAAATCTCCATTTGTTAGAAAAGGGGGCTTCTTTTTAAGTTCAAATTTAGTCTGAAACTCAATAAAAATAAACGCGGCAATACAATAGGGATGGCAAGTAAGAAACCGCCAGAAGCGGAAATAGTATCTTATGATTTCTCCGATGCTGTGCCTGTACCTGGCGATATTGGAGTTCGTGATGGTGATTCTATGGACCAACTTGTTTCAAACGTGAAAGGTGTAAATTATTATATTGATTTTATTGCTTTTGGTGATAAATCCTTGCTCAATGACCGTGATGTAGTTAAACCTGGAGTGCGAAATTTTGTTGGAACTGGACTTATGTGCCCAAATGGAGCAGAAATGAACATTTATCGGGATTCTGTAACAAAGGGTGATATTTTGGGTGAAAAAATTAAGCGGGGCTTACAATCTGCTGGATTACCCGCACCTGCTGGTGTTGCTCCAGGTATCTTGGAAGATGCTCGTGATGCTCTTAACCCCTTTCCACTCTTCAGTGCGGCTATGTCAAGTGGTTTTCCCGAATGCCAACTTGCAACAAAAGATGTGGGTGACTTATATGGACGAACAAAGTCTGATGTACAGAAACCGGGGCGTCCTACTACATGGATAGAAGGTCCATTAGATCCCGGATATCCTCCGCGCCAAACAAAATGGATTCAGAAATTGGATAGAGATGATTATCCTGTATGGTTATCAGAGGCAGATTTTAATGCTAGACCTAAAACACATACCTTTGAGGGGAAACTCAAACCTGGAGTAAAAGAGGGATTTATTGGCTATGATTCTAGCACACCCAATAAATTAGCTGCTTTTGCTCTTTTAATTGCTCTTGCCGCATCCTTTTCACTCCTTTGACCTCGTTCTATGAAGGAGACACAACACGCTTTGTAACGAGTGTATCGTATAAAAAGAAAGCAGATGCTCCGCCTAGTAATTGTACAACAACATATGCTAGAGCATCACGGAGAGAAATTTGGTCCTTAACAAAAAACATGAAGGTGACTGCGGGATTGTAATGACCTCCCGAGATTCCGCCACCCAGGAAAGCAACGAGAGCAAGAGCCGCGCCGATAGCAGCCCAGTTACCTGTTGAGATGATAACGGACAAGAAAAATAAGGTTCCAGCAAACTCTACTGCTAGTTTCATAGGGAGCGAAACAGTATCCATTCTATTCTATCGCTAGTAAAAATATAATAGATTGTTTTAGTATAATGGACCTCAACATTGTTATACCCGTATTGCTTTTTATTCTACTTTCTCCCGGTGTGTTATTGTCTTTGCCACCGGGTCAGTCGCGCGTCATTCAGATTGTATTTCACGCCGCAGTTTTCGGTCTCGTATACTACCTACTGCGTAAAACCTTTCCGAAATATTATTAGGCCTTGTCAGTTCGCTCTTCTCCCTCGGGAAATGAGTTGAGCAGACGATCCGGAATCAAACGACTGCTGATATTCATAGACTCCAACTCCTGCAAGAACAACTTATAGGCGTAGGGGAGACGAAGACGGGCGAAACCAGTGGGCTCTTGGCAAGCGTGGCAAATATAAATATTCTGCTCTTGATTGACTGTGCCGAGCAGACCACACTTCCGACAGAGAAACGCCTCAAAGTTATCGGAGACTTCCAGCATACGCTCCTTGAGGAACTCAGAAGCACCGTGCGCAATCATTACATCACGTTCCATTTCGCCAAAACGCAAGCCACCGTCACGCGCTCTTCCTTCTGCAGGCTGGCGGGTCAGCATGACTAAGGGCCCCGAAGCCCGACTGTGAATCTTATCATCAACCATATGCTTCAACCGCTGATAGAAACACGGCGCCATAAAGATATTACAGGACATCTGCTTACCCGTGTAGCCACTATACAGCAGTTCATTACCATACGGTTCCATGCCAGAATCTAGCAACTTCTCCGCAATCATTTCCGGTGATAATTCATTGAACGGTGTTCCATCACCCAAGATGCCGTTCTGCGAACATACCTTTCCGAGCAACATCTCCATCAGCTGAGCAATTGTCATACGGGAAGGAATACAATGCGGGTTGATAATAATATCAGGAACAAGACCATTCTTGGTGCGGGGCATATCCCACGGATTTAGAATCAGACCTACAGTGCCCTTCTGTCCGTGACGGGAAGAGAACTTATCACCGATTGTCGGAACACGTTCACTGCGAACACGAATTTTCACAAAGGAATAACCTTCACCATTTCTGCCCCTGTAAATCTTATCCACAAAACCTGTCTCATTGTTTCGCAAAAGCTTTGATACATCCTTGTAACGCTTGCCACCCGCAGCTTCTACTGCTGCTGCGGCCGCCGCTCCTGACATAGCCTGTAGAGTTGCGTGCCCAACACCTGCTAGAGCCGCACCATCCGGAGCACGTAGACGGATAGGAGCCACCTTGCCAATTAGCACATCATCGGAATTTACATAAACGTTTTCGGGAACAAATCCATCAGGACTCAACTTAGAATAATTCGCCAAC
>Ga0209355_1002224_pt1 | contig 10878 bp, 7 predicted proteins | sample LauGreSBDMM110SN_3_FD_187563 | JGI IMG/M metagenome (GOLD analysis project Ga0209355, IMG submission 187563) | Freshwater lake microbial communities from Lake Michigan, USA - Sp13.BD.MM110.SN (SPAdes) (version 2) | ecosystem: Environmental > Aquatic > Freshwater > Lake | place: Lake Michigan, USA...
TATCAATATTTATTCATTTGCCCTTCGCCCAGAAGAGCATCAGCCAAGCGGTTCGTGCAATTTTTCCAGAATTGATAACGCTGTTCTCCAACTCGTTCTCTCTTCCCCTACTGTTTCTGGAACTGCCACTGCTAAGGTTCGTGTCTACGCTGTTAACTATAATGTTCTCCGCGTGATGTCAGGCATGGCCGGCGTTAAAGTTCAATCGGTTATGGAATTTATATTATTTTATAATATATTCCTTACCTATTTGATAACCAGCGCCCAAAAACAACTCGCCACAAGCAAGCAGGCCCTGCTTGTGGATAACTTCGGTTGGACCCCTGCTTTAATGGTTAGTTGTTAGTGAGGTTTTATCCTCGCAAGACTACTTGTTGTTCGGGAAACCCCTTAGAGCCTCAACTACTAAGTTACTGTGAGAAATCCAGTAATGGCCGAGAATAGAACTCGGGTATAGTAATAATGTTGAGGATTGGGCAATCCGCATGGTAATAACCTAAAGACGCTTAGTAATTGCTAGTCTATGGTTAGCCGTCAGAGACTGAACGGTAGTCGCTCGATGATGAAGGTTTAAGCAACCAGAATCGGGTTAAGATACAGTCCATCCCCTAGGGAAACTTAGGGTATTAAGAGTGCTTATTCAAATTAAGACTTTACAATATATTTTCTTCGTGTATTACTATTCATTTGATCTATATATCCATATATATATCAAAAAAACTATCTTTTTGTTTCAAAAAGCAAAAGCAAAAGCAAAAGCAAAAGCAAAAGCAAAAGCAAAAGCAAAAGCAAAAGCAAAAGCAAAAGCAAAAGCAAAAGCAAAAGCAAAAGCAAAAGCAAAAGCAAAAGCAAAAGCAAAAATCAAATAAAGAATAAAATGTATAACCTATATAATGAGAACAAAATTAAGTGAAAAATATGTAAATGAGAGAGAAGACATATGTAAAAAAATTATTGAAATATTAGAATTAAATAACAATACCTTTTTATTGAATGAATTAGACCAAAATATTGAAAAACGAACCAAACTATTAGACTTAAAACCAGAGATTCAACGAGTGTTTGAATGTTCTACTATTTCAGCATTTAAACCGAATTTTCCATGCAAACGCCCATATTTGAATATAGTCCGCAGTATTCTCAGAAAACAATCCTATGAAATATCTGGCGACGACATTCTTATCAAACAAGAAAATGGGTCGTATTTAAAAACTATGAAATATAAGATCTTTAGGGATAATTAAATAAAATACATTCGTTCAAATTATTTAAAAACAAATGTTTATATATAGTATAGGAAAATGACTGAAATGATTCCACAGATTACTGAACGTATTTATAGTGATATAAATAGTATGATATTTGAAATGTACAATGTCGTTGGTTGTATTGATGGACATGTAAAAACCCAAGGCAAGGACGCTTATTATATGAAAAATCCCCTATGGGTTATTGAAGAAAACGGTGAAGAATTCATTTTGATGTATTGCGAACCAGAATCTTTGGTTAAATTATGTAAAAAATCGTTTTCTATTATAAAAGAATATGAAATGTTTTACGAAGATTATATAACCTGGTATGTTGGACAAAATGGATATGTTTCTACAAAATTACCGAAGACAACCCAAAATATTTATATACATCAATTGATTATGGAATGTTTTGGAAATGGTAGAGGAACCGCTACTGTAAGTGTAGACCATATTGATAGGGACCCCTTGAATAACACCCTATCTAATTTACGAATCGCTACAAGGGAAGAACAAAATAATAATCAAAAAGGAGTCATAGCAGGAACAAAACGTGAGAGACAACACCAAGCAAGAGAACTCCCAGAAGGGGTCACACAGGAAGATATGCCAAAATATATGAATTATAATGTCAATGTTTGGGATAAAGAAAAAAACAAATCAAGAGATTTTTTTAGGATAGAAAGACATCCATTGTTATTTCCAAAAGTATGGGAAGGAACAAAGTCCATGAAGGTTTCTATACAAGATAAACTTGAACAAGCCAAAAAGGTATTACAAGAACTGGATAATGGAGTTTTACCAACCCATTCAGAACGTGATTTACCAAAATATGTTTATTTCACGAGCATGTATGAGAATCCTTATTTAGTATATGACAATAGAAATACAAAACATACAAAACAAATGAGAATAAAAGATGAATTATTTGATATAAACAATCCTGAAAAAAGAGAGAAACAAGTATATATTTTCAATCATATAATTATGAAAACATACGGAGAAGATGCATCGGTTTTACCAGAAGAGTCTGAATATTGTGGAGAACCAATTGATGAAAAAGAATTACACGATGTATGTTTTCAATTGCCAAAATACGTATGTTTATTGAATGAAGCCGGTAATACAATATTGGCATTTCACCGAATTGTAGATAAAAAAACTCTCAATAAAAAGATGAAGCTGCCAAATAATTATAATCTAGAAGAATTATCAATACCATTATTGGAAGATATTGAAACTGTTATTCCATTATTAAATAAAGAAATCATAAAAAAATATGGAAGTGAATATGCAATAATAGAAGTCACAGAAGAATGTATTAAAAATATAATGAAAGAAAAGGAAGAAGACCACAAAAATGGGTTTCCTATGTATGTACGAATACAATCTTTTCAGAACGACGCATATCTCGTATTCAATAAAGTAGTAGAGAAAATTAGGTATAATACTACTATGAAATTACCTCATAATTATAATAAAAACAACGAATTACACAACTTCAATAAAAAAATAATAGAAGTTTACGGAGAAGCCCATAAATTAGACCTAACAAATTATCCTCATGAAGATACCGAAAAAATAATAATCCCCGAAAATATGTATGTCGTTCTCAACTCTAAATCACCATATATGTTTATTGTAAAAAACAATACATCCATTGTTCATACATTACCTGAACGTTATGATTTACAGAGTGAAATAAATACATTTTACGGAAATGAAAATCCTATTTATACAACACAATCAGAAGAATGGAAACCCAAGAATATTTCTATTATAACAAAGGATGGAAAACCAACATTACTATATCAAAAAAGATGCGATGGCCAGAAACATAGTATATCTATATCATTACCGTCTGCTCCATTTGACATATATTTGTATTTATTAAAAATGAATACTCGCATTACTAGTAAATATGGTAAGGAACATAGTATTTTTCACATTCCGGAATAAAAGCATAAGGTCTTATAGCCATATTCGCCAATCTACATTCCCTATAGAATGTTCGTCAGATAGTACCGTATATGAATGAACTGAACCCGATACGATTCATACAACTGACGAACCAGCTCTTTATTCGGGACCTCTGACTCTTTATTCATCCGTTCTCCATATGAACCACAACACCGAATGGCATATTCCGAATCCGATACGATGGCAACCAATACATCATCCTTTATGACATCGTACGCAGCAAGTATCGCCATGAGTTCGGCGACGTTATTGGTCTGTTTCCCCTGAACCCGCCGCGGGTCCCCTTCGCCAATCCTAGCACAAGCCCCCTCTTTCCCAATACCCCGTCGGTATATACATAATAATCTGGTGAAACCAATCCTTTATGACTATGTATAAATCCTTCGTATCAAATTTTTTGTAGATACAACCACTGAACCCTTTCACATTCCGTCCAAGTAGTAAAAATACCGGTAGTTCTCCCTTTTCCAACAGCATAAAATGGCATATATATTTATTATTAGAAGTTTTGTGAATACCATATACTACCGTTTGAGTTTGTTGTATCAGCACAAGCCAAAGCATATTGTCCTGAACTTGAGAGTGCTACTCCTCCCCAAGTTGAATTTGTTTGCGCCGATGTATTCTTTGTCCATGTCACACCATAATTAGAAGAATACCATATACTACCGTTGTTTGTTGGACCTGCAGAAGCCAAAGCATATTGTCCCGAACTTGAGAGTGCTACTGATAACCAATCTGAAAGTGTATTTGCCGATGTATTCTTTGTCCATGTTACACCATAATTTGATGAATACCATATACTACCACCGCTGTTTTGACTACTAGCACAAGCCAACGCATATTGTCCTGAACTTGAGAGTGCTACTGATTGCCAATTTGAACTTGTATTTGCCGATGTATTCTGTGCCCATGTTAGACCATAATCGGTGGAACGCCATATACGGCCACTATTAACTACACCAGCAGTAAAAGTATCTCTACCAGGACAAGCTAAAGCATATTGTCCTGAACTTGAGAGTGCTACTCCTTGCCAATCTAAATTTGTTTGTGCTGATGTATTCCTTGTCCATGTTACACCGTAGTTTATAGAACGCCATATACTGCCATTTCCTCCAGTTATAAGAGCACAACCCAATCCATATTGTCCAGAACTTGAGAGTGCTACTGCTTGCCAATCTGAAGTTGTATTTATACTATTTGCTGTATTTCTTGTCCATGTTACACCATAATTAGAAGAAGTCCATATACTACCATTTCCGTTTGGCAAATTGGCAAGAGAAGAACAAGCCAATCCATATTGTCCCGAACTAGATACTGCTATTCCAGTCCAATAATAAGTTACATTTGCGGCTATACTTCTTGTCCATGTTATACCATAATTTGTGGAAAGCCATATACTACCATTCGTATTTACTCCATAAGCACAAGCCAAAGCATATTGTCCCGAACTTGAGAGTGCTACTCCTGTCCAAGTTGAATTTGTTTGCGCCGTTAGATTCTTTGTAAAATTCGCCGGATTTAATGGATTCCACTTTGATAGATTGAATCTATTTTCTAATTGTGCTGTTTGTGTTATTGAAGAAGTTATAACAGAACGATATATACTACCATTTTGAGCACCAGCCAAAGCATATTGTCCTGAACTTGAGAGTGCTACTGATAGCCAATTTGAAAATGTAGATGCCGATGTATTCTTTGTCCATGTCACTCCATAATTGGAAGAATACCATATACTACCAGTAGCAGAAGCCAAAGCATATTGTCCCGAACTTGAGAGTGCTACTGATTTCCAAGATGTTGTATCTGCCGATGTATTTCTTGACCATGTTACACCGTAGTCAACAGAACGCCATATACTATTCGCACCACCACAAGCCAACACATATTGTCCTGAACTAGAGATTGCTACTGAAGTAAAATTACCACTAGTTGATGCCGATGTATTCTTTGTCCATGATACACCAAAATTGGAAGAACGCCATATACCTCTAGAAACAAAACAAGCGTATGCGTATTGTCCTGAACTTGAGATTTCTACTGTATTACCATCCACACCTGCTCCATCTGGAGTGGTTAGTACTGCTGTCCATGTTATACCGTAATCTGTAGAACGCCGTACAGAGGCTTGTCCGTTGTTGTAAAATTCATTAGACAATCCATATTGACCAGAGTAAGAGATTGCTACTGAACTTATTTTGCTACTGACGGACGAATTTACCCATGATGAGCCGTAGTTTGAAGAATAGTATAGTCTCCTATCTACATTGCTACACATTAAACCAAATTGTCCTTCACCTGAAATCGCAATTGCATAAGTTTTGTACGACACACCAGTCACTGACCATGACACACCGTAATTAGCAGAACGATATACAGGAGTTTCGGTTTTATCGAATTCCCCCCTGAACTCGCAAGCCAATGCATATTGTCCCGAACTAGAGAGTGCTACTGATTCCCAAATTCTATTAGTTGGCGCCGATAGATTCTGTACGAAGCTTGCAGTATCCAATACTGGTTCAATAAAATTATAACAATTCGGTATGGTTACATCGGACCATGTAGCTGGATTATATTGGTCAAGGACATCATAATTTATTAGGTCGTCTACAACATAATTTTTACCACTTGATAGAACACTGCTTGATATTTTTGCTGTATATATAGAACCACTAGTAAACCCAGCAGCTAAAACATATTGTCCTGAACTAGAGAGTGCTAATCCATCATAATTTCCAGTAGGGATAGATGTGTTAATACTCCATGTAGCCCCATAATTCATAGAGGTATGGAGTCGTCCACCATTATAACTAGAAGCTATAGCATATTGTCCTGAACTGGAGAATGCTACACATCTTAAACCTCCAACTGTATATACGGCTGTCCAAGATACTCCATAATTTACTGAACGCCATATAGAACCACCGTCAACAGCTGCAAGCGCATATTGTCCTGAACTAGATAACGCCGTCCCTATCCAACCTGCATTTGTAGGTGCTGTTGTACGTTGTGTCCATGTAGTAGAATAATCCGAAGAAGTATATAATGCTCCACCAGAACGAGGAGCTAATCCATATTGTCCTGTGCTTGATAATGATGGAACTTCGTGCCAATTCACTGACGTTGGCGCTGATGTATTAAGTGTCCATGTTACACCGTAATTATTAGAAGTGTATAATCCACCACCAAAAATCATAGCCAATCCATACTGTCCCGCACTGGATATTGCTGCTCCTAACCAGAGATTATTCCCACTGGGTCCAGTTGTTGTAAATGATACTCCATAATTATCTGAACGCCGTAAATTTCCACCATCTGCCGCAAGCAAAACATATTGCCCAGAACTAGACATTGCTGTACTTCTATAACCACTAGTTGTATTCACAGTTGTATTACGGGTCCATGTTACACCGTAATTATTTGTTATATATACATTACCAGTAACTGATGCTACTATACCATATTGTCCGGTTGTAGATAATGATACAGGAAACCAGTCATCGGTAGGTAATGTTGTATTCCGTGAAAATACTGGATTAAAATAGTTGGTTCTATCCAATGGAACAAATAATTCCGTAAATGAATTGTTAGTATTAAAATATCCACCAACGCCTAATGACCAACCAACAGTGGACTCTAACGTCGTAAAGAAAGTGGTACTTGAAGCATTATTTGTAACACTACAAGCAAATCCGGGCATTGCTACAGGAGAAGTAGTCCCTAAATAAACACATCTAAATTCAAAGATATAGGTAGTGTTCACAACAGGAATGTTTGCTACAGGAACATTTGTAGTTGACCCATATTCAGAAAAGGTTTGGATATAGGTGCCGTTCAAATAAAACTGACAATATCCAGGACAAAGAACATATACATTGATGGATTGAGAACTACTAGAAGTGTATGTATATTTGAATATTACAGGATTACCAATATTTGACATGGGTAAATAATTATTCCAATAAACCCATGTATTCGCAAAATAGGTCTGAGTCCAAGGACCACCTATATTTCCATTATTTGTATCTGCTATTTTATGTATAGGAATGACACTATTAGATGAATAATTGCTCATTTTTATATTTATATATATAAATAAATATAAATAATAACTCATTATACACATAATGGAAAGATTTATAGAGTTGTATACGAAAAAAGATTCAGAAAAAACTGAAGAATTCATGCAATTAGGGATACAACTCATTAAATCAAAAATAAGACCTGATCAAAAAGGTTATATATTTGAAAAATTAAAAGAAGTATTCCCGAATGATCCAGCCGTCTATTATTATATAGGGTTTGAATTAAAAGAAATAAACAAAGAAGCGGCATTTGAATGTTTCAGCGCATCATTTCAAATAAATCCAAAAAACATTGAAAATATGATTGAATTATTCTCAAGTTGTATCAAAAAGGATTTACATAAATCCGTTATTAAAATGATAGAAAAACACGAATTATTAACACCTGAAAATTTGGCTGATTGGAGATTTCTATGTTTATATTATGATTGTCTTCGTAAAATATCAAATATCAAGTGTTTACAATATATCAAAAAGGCGATGAATATTCTGGAAAAGAAAAAGATAAAAACAAAGGAGGAATCTATGGCGTATCATAGTGCGTTTGTTCATATGGTTGATATAATTGTAAATTTGTCTAATTCTGAAATCGTACCAAAACTCATTGAAAAACATTTGTTGATGATTATGAAAGATAGAACTATAGAAAATAAAGTAATCTTTCAATGTTTGTCTACATATTTGTTTATATCCAATTTTGTATATGAAATAGATATATCAGATGTATTTACCGATTTATATAGAAAAAGGTTTATGACAACACATCAAATCTTTGATAAAAAATCATCGCCCAATATTCCGATTGAAATTTTCAGGGCATTGAATGTGACGTGTAATAACAAGGCATTTATAATAAACACACCAACAAAAACAAAGAAAATCCGCATTGGATATTTGTCAAGTGATTTCACAAATCACGCGGTCTCTAATTTTATATTGCCTATTATTGAGTATCATACAGATATGTTTGATATTTATCTCTTTTCAATGAGCAATGATAATGAAGATATCATGCAGTATAATTATTATAATGTCAATGACATGGAGGATGAAAATATAGCAAATCTTATTCAAGAATTACGGATTGATATACTCTTTGATTTAAATGGAAATACGAGCGGTAATAAAATGAGTGTTTTTACATATAAACCCGCACCAATATGTATTAGTTATATTGGATGTCCTGTTACTACTGGTATGTTATGTATGGATTATTTCATAACGGATAGTATAACAGACAAAGTAGATACGCCTCAATTATTTACGGAAACGTTGTTGAGAATGCCCAGATTTCATTTATTATATAAACCAATTATAAAATCAGTCAAATATACTGAAAAGGAGCCTAATACAATACTATTAGGGGCATTAAATAAAGAGGGGAAAACAAACAAATTGGTATTGAATACCTGGAAAACCATTCTGAAACGTTGTCCTATAGCAATGATGTTAATACGTTTAGATTTACAGGGGGATATGGATGAACGTATTGAGTTTTATGTGAAGAATTTAGACTGTAATCGAGAGCGATTGTTATTTGTAGCAAATCTGGATGACGAAGAATATTTCGGATTATTTAAAAAAATAGATTTACTGCTGGATACTTTTCCGTATTCAGGTACGACTACAAGTTGTAATTCTTTGTTTCATTCTACACCCATTGTAACAATGTATAAAAAGGGGATTCATGCGCATAATATGACGAGTTCGCTTTTAATCAATATGGGATTTCCAGAGTTGGTAACACATTCTACGGAAGGATATATTGAAAAGGCGGTTGAATTGATAGAATCACCTGAAAAGATAGGTACATATAAAACGACAATAAGCGACACATTTTTGGAATTGATGGAACCCCATAGGTTTATAAAAGAATATGAAGGATTAATAATGAATATGTATCAAGAATACCATGAAAAGATTTGTGTTAGTATAATGTCGGAGCCAAAATGAATATCCTACAAAACCCATTTAAAAACCTTGAGTAAAGTATCATAAAGAAATGTCTATAGCACATCCGCATATAACTACTCAAAAACAACTTCTCCTTACAAATTTGATGGAGTTTTATAAACACAAAGAGAACCTTCACAAAATGATGGAGGTTGTCAATGGAGAAACCAAAATATCGCTTAGAATCGTAGATTGGTTTGTCACGAATTATGCTAAGAAATATTTCACGGTATATGAAGTCCCAAAAATGATACATGGAGAAATCTCAAAAACGGAAACATCCAGATTCAAAGTTTTTAATGAATATAAATTGAAATTGAAGGCTTATGCTAAAAAGAATTTTGACCCTTTTTGTAGATGGGAACGAATCAATATCCCTTATGATGAACAATCTTCCATGGAAACAACGATCGGACAACTCAACTTTTTCAAATGGGCGATTGAGAACCGGATCATAGATTATATAAAGGCTCATTATGCAGAAATAGAAGACGATATGAATACACGCAATAGCACGTCAAAAAGGAAAACAGTGACAACACACGCAACAACAACACACGCAACACACGCAACAACAACAAACACAACACAAGCAGATGAAGGTAAAACAAGGAAAAAACGCGAAGAACTTTCTATTTCGGCTTGTAAATGTATCAAAAAGGAAAATGTCAAGATTATAGTTACCTTCAATTAAGGGGGCTACGCCCCCCTATGACCCCCCGCCTACGGCAAGTATATAGGATGGGTTATTCACGTATTGTCATAAAGGTATATTGACATGGATTATCCTTGCAAGGTGGCGAAAAATTTTTTTTGGATACCCCCTTTTCGGTGGTATCTTGTCAATATTCCTTTGTGACTTTTTTGGGGATGGGTCTTTTTATATAGTTTTTTGGAGAACTTTATAAAAATGTTGTGAATATTTGGCATGTTCTAAATAATAAAATTAGTAAAATATAAAGATATATATAAAGAATATGAATTGTTCATATATATCTATATCAACCCTTTTTTTACTTTTTCCAATCATTATTTTTACATATAAAACTAACCCAAACAATTACGAAAAAAATTTACTATTTTTATTATTAATAAACATTTTTTTATCATTTTTATTCTGGATAAATCCAACAAAAAATTCGTTGAGTCATTTCTACGACGGTGTATTTGCTAAAATTTCATATATATTGTTTTCTATTTACATTTTATTTGTAAAAAATATTGAATATAAAATAAAATTGGCGTTTTTAACAATATTAGTATTATCATCCATACTGTTTTATTGTAGCAATAATACTTCAAAAAATAATTGGTGTTCAAAATACCATATACTTTTTCATATAATTTTTCATTTTTTAATTAGTATTGGATCTTCTATTGCGTTTATTTAAATTGTTACATGAGTTCATACTAACAAAATTTATTGGGAAAATTTTTCGCCATCTTGTAAGGATAAACCATGTCAATATACCTTTATGACAACATGTGAAGAACCCGTGTCAATATACCTTTATGACAATACGTCACGAACTCATATAAGAAAGGAGGGGGTCATGTCCCTCGCCGCCTTCGGCGGCTGGGACAGCTGTTGCCCGAAGGGCAACTGTCGG
>Ga0209355_1002225_pt1 | contig 10878 bp, 6 predicted proteins | sample LauGreSBDMM110SN_3_FD_187563 | JGI IMG/M metagenome (GOLD analysis project Ga0209355, IMG submission 187563) | Freshwater lake microbial communities from Lake Michigan, USA - Sp13.BD.MM110.SN (SPAdes) (version 2) | ecosystem: Environmental > Aquatic > Freshwater > Lake | place: Lake Michigan, USA...
TATATATGGATAATATGTTCCACTTGTTTCAAAGTAAGTACTAACGGATTGGTCACCACCAAAGTTAAATTCTAATTTACCAAATGAACCAGTTGTTTGTATTAAATCCAAAGTCCACTCACTACCACTAATTAAAGTATAAGATGTATTTGGTATTTTAGCCGGTTTTATTCTGAATTCAATACCATTTGGATAATCTTGCGTTAAAGAAGAACTATGCCAAGGTATTTTAACATTCGAACTACCATTACTATTTAAACTTCCCGTTAAAAATATTGCAGCTGTTCTATCATCAAATGTAAATTGTGTACTTCCTCCTTTTGTTGGGTCTTGAGGTCCACCAAACTCCATTATAGTCAACATAGATTGTGGTACACCATAACAAGCCATTACAGCTTTTAATGCTCTAGCAGTACCCTTATGTTTTAATAGATATGGTAAGTTATTTGCAATTCTTCTCCAAACTTCAAAATTTGCATCTTGCAAACTTGTAGAGAATTTAGGCCTACCTTCTTTATCACTACCAAACATATACTCCCAAAGGAAATTGGAATTAAATGCTTTTTTACTTTTCCATCCTAATGAATCAAGTAAAGAATATATTAATTGATTTGGTATTCCAGTTTCTTGCTTATGTTCTAATTTTTTAGTTCCTCTTAATGCGTTTATATAACACCAAATAACATCGAAATGTTGTCCAATCATATCTAAGAATAATATAAATTCATTATTCTCACTATCAATGGTTATAAATTCAGGCATATTATTTTTCATAGAATTAACATTGTACTTATCATAATACAATGCACTTTCTAATGCGTAATTATACCAAGTAGTAACGGTTGTATCCGTAGCTACTTTTAATACTCTATAATAAAAATCTTTTTCAGTATCATACAAATCCTTCTTAGGATATGCTAATGAATTTTCTGATTTGAATAAAAACTTTTCAAATCCATCAAATGTTTTTACTAAATTTGATATCTTTTCTCCAAGAGCCTTTGCTTCCAACTCAACATATATTGGAGAGTATTGTGGGTATTCCCATTGAAGTCCACTTATTGAATCCTCTGTTTGTAAAATATATCCATCAATAGTTGAATATTCTTCATGCTGTGGTATTGCTTCTGCTAACAAATAACCAATAGGAAATGTCTGATTAGTTAAATCAAAATATTTTTCTTGATAACTTTGTAATACTTTTACTTTATAGAAAAAGTTGTTTACTCTTTCGGCAGCTGCTCCATAGTGTACATAATTAGTCCAAGTATAATCAGAACCGCTTACATACTGTATATTTAATTTTTCAGTATCTATATTATTTTGGCTACTTATTTTATTTATAATATCATTATAAGTAAATGAACCACTTGCTACTAAATCAGAAAATGCTTGATATCCAACACCATTATCAGCTTCTATTGAAAAGTTAGGTCCTTTTAATGGTGGACAAAATGATTCATCAACACCACTAATTGTTACAGTTTCAATTATTGGATTTGCTTGTAATTTTGAAATCCAAATTTCTTGATTTGGTTGGACTGTAGTTTCTAATGGTTCATATAATTTTAATATTACAGAATCACTATCTTCAGCCCAAGTTGTAATTAATTTATTATCAGCATTTCCAAAATGTGCTAAGTGAGTTAAATATTTAGATGTCTCATCGGCAAATATACTTAAGTCAAATTGAGAAATAAATCCTTCTGCTAATCTACTAACAGCTACATCTCTTGGGATTGTTAAGTCACCCTTATCAAATTTTATGTTTAAAAATTCTTCAGGACCAGATATAGATTCTCTACCACTTTTATTAAAAGGAACTAACTTTAATCCTATGTTTATAATATCAACATTCTCAGCAACAGAAGTTCTAAAAAAATCTAATAGTTTTTGAAAGTTTAATGTTTGCTTAGTATATCCATCCTTTTGACATGCTAATCTTAAAAAATTAGAACTATAATCATTTAGGGTTGTTGAATTGGGTGATGTTGCAAACAATCTAACTTCGTCTGTATTTACAGTTTGAAATTCAATTGTAAAGTCTACATCAGTTCCAACAAAATCAGGTCCTCTTAATACAGATGGATATCTTATATTTCTAATATCAGGAGTACCAACGTATATATCATCAACAGAGTTTAATGTAAACTCAAGTGGTGCACCATCTCCATCTTTACTAGATGGTACTATAATAACTTTATATCTACCAATTGTAGTTAGTACTTTTGCCGGTATTGATAAAATAGAATAGTTTTCAGAATTTGCCGTATCAAAGTTAAATTCGTTACTATTTACATATATTTTTACTGCAGTTGTTCCTGATGATTTTTTTATACCAATTGGAAAATCAGCCTTAGTATTTTTATTATATGGCTTTGTTAATTCTTCAATTGTAACAAACTCAATTAATGGTACATCTTTTTGTAATATTACAAAATTTTCAGAAGTTATATCAATAATTGTATTATCATATGCAGTTATTGTTGTTGATACTGATTCATTTTGTTCAATAGCCTCAACAACTATATCTTCAGTACCATTATTTGCTTTTATATATTTTGCTCTATACAATCCAATGTTAGCAGTTTGTATAGTAATATCACTACCAACAGGTATTGTTAGTTTATTTATTCCATTTACCAATGTAATGATATTACCACCACTTAATAATCCTGCAATACCTTTTCTCAATACTATTACAGAATTTTCAGGCCCAACTAAATTAATAGTTACATCTACGTTTGGCGGTAATATATCAATTGGTGTTTCAATTGATTTTTTTACAAAATTATCAAAATTTACACTTAAAGAACTATCTTTTGTATTATAATCAAATTTTTGTAAATTTCCATTTAAATAATATTGTACTCTAATTAAAAATATAGGTTCTGTTGAAAATACAGAATAATCTTCTACATTCGGAACATATGGTTGTCCATAATATGTTACGCCAGTACCAGAATTATAAACATTATTAAATGACATATTATTAAAATCCTGATAACCATATAAACTACTATATGGGTCAACATTAATTTTTATATCAGTAGGTAACTGATGAAATTGTTCAAAACTTAGATTATTTACAACATCAATAATATATTTTTCATTTGAAGTAAATCCTTCCTTTTCGACTGTTAATTCAATTGGAGTTGTTAATGCTTCATTTATATCTACAGTAATACTTGAATCGGTAGTGGAAAATGTATTTTCGCCATTTTTAAAAATAGATGCACCAGATTCTTTTGATTTTATGTAAATTACCTTTTTACTATTGTAATTTGAAGTTCCGGGAGTTTCAGAAACCACAACAGAACCGCCACCAGTTACTGCACCTCCACCACCACCACCAATAAATGTAGAAACACCACCCGAGCCAAAGTATCCTTGAAGCTGATTTTGCTCATTAAGCATATTGCCATCTTGGTATTGTTCTGTACCAAACCCCATATCAAATGCTTGTTCGTCTACTGCTCTCATTACTTTATAAGTATTTTATATTATTGAAATTCCATGTTTCTACTCCTATCACCACCCAATTGGCGGCCGTATGAATCCCAAGGATTATTTTCGGATAGTGATTGTGTATCAAATTGTCCACCTCCGCCACCGCCGCCTCCACCATATGATGGTGGTTGCTCAACTGGAGTTTCTATAACTATTGCTGGTTCTGGTATTACTTTTACTGGTTCTTCAATTGGAGTTACAACAACAGGCGTTCCTATCGTTTCATCAGGCGGAATTTGCTTTTTTATTTTTTCTGCAAAGTAAATATCACTATCCCTCTGCATAGGTTTTATTTTTGTAATTTCTTTTAATACTGGCTTTGATGTGTCTATCACCGTATTACTTTCTAATCTTTGTAATATAAGTTGAACTTCATCTAAACTTTCATCTACTGTATTATCAAATGTTGTTTGTGTGTTTATATTTTGCTGAGGTAGGTATTTTGTTATTGTTTGAATTAATAAATTTCTACACCTGTCACGAATAGTTTCTTTTGATAATCCAATTTCAGGACGAGTTGTTTTTGCTTTTCCATAGTTTAAATCAGATACATCTGATATTCTATTTGTAAATTCATAAAAACAAGCTTCTCTAAATTTATTATAAATTGTAGTTGTTAGTGATTCAAAATCTTTAACTTTAAATTCACCAATCATTTTATTAGTCCATTTTTCAGAATACTTTGTTTTCATAAAAGTACTTATAATACTTGGATTAATTTTTTCTATAAAATTAAATGCTAAATTAATGGTATCATCTCTAAACTCTCCATTCTTTTTAAATAAATTAAATCTTTCACCTAAGTTATTTGAACTAGCATCTAATCCTTTTTTTAAAGGATATAATCTTATTTCAGTTCTTGATGGAGATATTTCGGATATCCACATTTTATCGTTTATATCACTACTACCTACTCTTTTATTTAATAAAGTAATTTGTGTTTTAAATATACCATTACTATACCCAGCTTCTCGTATCAATCTTTCAATATCAACAAAATATTCACTTGGAAATTTATTTTTTTCTAATAATGTTCCCTCTGGTATTAAAAAGTAATCTTTTATAGTATCGGATGTTAATGGTACATATCTAACTAACTCGTTATTTCTTTGAGGTAATTGATTATCATTTACATCATATAAAACAAATTCAATTGCATCCGATTCTCCAAATCCAAAAAAAGATTGCAAGTTTCCTTCTTCAAATACCTGCCTATCTTTAGAATCAATTTTGTATCCTCTATTTTGTATTATATCTTTGAATCCTTTTACTGCCATGACAATTTTTTTCTTTTACTCATTTGCTTATCATATACATAGTAACAATATTGTTTTCCTACGTTATGAATAAGTTTACCTATCCAATTACCCTTTGGTATTATACCTACTTCATAAGCCATATGCTCAGTCCAAGGTTTAACCATCATATAAATCCACTTAGTATTTTGTGGTTTAGCTTTCATATAATTAACTACATCTCTAGCCCACATCATATATCCTAATACTAAACGAGGGTCTTTCTTATACATCATTTCACCATATAGTTCATCGGCGTTCCAAATGTGTTGAGGTAAGAACCCTTGATTGTATAATTCGTTACAAATGATTTTCTTCTTTTTAGTTTGTGCATCATTTGATTTAATTAATGCAGTTTGTGCCGTAGCAGTTTGCGAATTTGCATTTGCCAAAGATATGTTCAACTGATTAATTGTATTATTTCTATCTGATATTGTAGTGTTAGCTGTATCTAGTTGTTGAATTAATAAACTATTTTCTTGCAATAGTGATGTATTTCTTGCATTCAATGAAACTCTTTGAATAGATTCTGCAGTTGCTTTTTGTATTGAATTTTGTAAATCAGTAATTGTTGATTCAACTTTAGTAGTAACAAGTTGAGTTTGATTTTCAGCAACTGCAACAGTTAAATTTCTAGCATCAAGTTCAACTACTAAGCTTTGAGTTATTATTTCCAATTCTTTTACTTTACTATTAAGATTAAGAACTGCAGTTGTTAAATCTTCTACTGTATTTGTTAAATCTGCTATCGACTGTGTAGCTTCATTAAAAGCAGAAACATAAATTGTTGGGTCGGTTACTGGAGGTAATATATCAATTAATTCTACAATTGTAGTATCTATTGATTTTAATAATTCTTCTTGATTATATTTTGGTTTTAAAAGTTGCCCTGATATAATTCCATCATCAACAACAGAACCACTAAATATGTGAACACCAAATTGATTCTTGGTATTAATAGCCAAAGAACCGCTTATTAGTAGTTCACTTATTTTTACTTCGTTTTGTAGTCCAGTCTTTATTAATCCAGTCTTTATCATTTTATTGTTTTACAATACTAAATGTTATATCTTCATCAATATATTGAATATCATCATTCATATCAACTTTGAATTCAATTTTATATACTCTATCGGCTTGCCAATTAGATAAATTTAATTTTATATAATTACCATTTGAATCACAACTAATTTTAGAATAATCACTAAAAGGAATTATAATATCATTAGATGCGTAATCTTTTATTTGATAATAAGTTGTTTGTGGTAAGTATTTTATATTATTATATGCAAATGTATCCGTAAATGTTTTTAAAGGATATAATTCTCTACCAAATATTCTTATAGTTGGAGTAGTTCCAACCTTATATTCTTTTTTAAAATTAGTTACACCAACTTTAATATCCGTTGCAGTTAATGGAGATAATGAAGAAGTTACAAATGATTGGTCATCCCAACCTATTCTAATTTTTGGCTGATATATTGTATTTGTTTCTTTACTAAATACTCTTACTATACCATAGTCTTGTGTATCATTTTCAACACTATCAGAGTGTTTTATTAAAATACCATCGTTTGGTATTCCACCATTTGTAGAACCACTCATCCAACCTTTTAATATATTTTTAACATCCAGTTGGATATCAGCAGTTTGATAATTGAATGATTGATTTGCTACGTTAGCTACCCACCAAGTACCACCAGTACCATCATTTGGATTTGAATCAGTTCCTAAATTTAATCCGTTTTGTAACCAATCCAATTTACTATCCCCCTCTCTATAATTCCAAGTTACACCAGCAGTTGAAATATTATCAAAACGAGTACCTTTGCCCATTTGCCAGCTTCCACTAATAGCGTATGCATATAAAGTGTATTCTAATGGAATTTCTTCACTTTCAGTTTCTTTTAATATTAAATCTGCACGTTGCATTTTAATAGTTCCAGAAGTCAATGATGCGGATAGAAACCCAACATCAAATTTTAATAATGCTCTTGATACATCCTTTACATTACCATAGTAAATTTTACTTATCTCTAAGATTTCATCCAAACCAGTATTTTGATTTGGCTGCTGTAAATAAACCGATGCATCTTTTGATGCTGTTAAAAAATAGTATGCCATTATCTTACTCTACCTTTAATGTCTGAATCTGGAAACTTTATTTCAAATATAGATGGGTCTAATGAAGGATATACAATCTTTCCTTTAGTTGCCGATTCTATATTATATGAATTTGAAGAATATGGAGCTCCACATTTATTTTCCACTTTGAAAAATGGTACGGATGCAACTCCTTCTACATTTGCTATTAATAATTCAACTTCACTCAAATTTATTGTTTGATTGAATTGCCAATTATCAACATTAAAATAATCTTTTAATTCAGAAATACATTTTGCTAATACTTCACTTTTATTATAATTTTGATACGCAGTTATTTCAAAATCTAATGCTATATTAATAACAAACCCATCACTAATATTAACACCATCAGTAAGCATCTTAAACTCTCCCATATATGTTTTTATATTTTCTTTAACTGCTCTATTTAAATTAGTTAATCTTCCGTTTAAATCATATCCAAGCAAATATAAATTAATTGCAAATGGATTATTTTTTTCATTTTCATTAGAAGTCTTACCAATTAAAAATTTTGTAATATCTTCCGATACACTAGCCCTAGATGGTTCTTGTGTATCAGGCATATTTACAAAACTCATTACTAAATCAGTAAATTCTTGCAAATGATTTGGTGATGCTAATATAGATGATGGTGAATTGTTATCCAAAGTACCATCTGCAACAGCGTATGATTTTGCAACTGCCCCATATTTGGTTGGCATTGATATTGTTCTTATTTGATAATCTTTTGCAGTTACTGCTCTATTTTGTGCTCCAAAATTTGCTAATGCGTTTTGTCTAATTTCTTCCAAAGATTCACCACCTCTACCACCAGTAGCAGGAATTTCATTATCAATAGCTACGGAACGTTGCGTTGCATTCATAAGAGTTAATTCAACGCTATTTAATCTTTGTTTATCTTCTTCAAATTCAATTCCTTCTATTCTAGTTAATTGCCCAGATGTTATATTTGAATTAACCCCACCACCAACTAAATACTTTACAGTTATAGTTGTTGTTGATGGAGATGTTCCATATGTTTTTGTTTTTAAGAAGTTTGTTGGGTCAAATGATTCTTCCAATCTACTAATAGAGTTTGGTAATCCCAATCCAACATTTTTAAGGTTTGGAATTAATTGCTCATCACTAGCAGATGAATCGCCTGCTCCAAATTGTATAGTAGTTGTACTATCTTCGTTTACCTTAACTACAAATCTTTTTGGAGTTTTAATTGTTTTTAAAATGTAAGGTACAGTTGATTTAAATTGATACAATTCTTGGTCATTAGCTTCACTATTTGGCTGGTCAATGAATATCATTTCTTGTGCTAAATACGGAACTTCATACCATTTGTTATTATTAGTATCTCTACAATCGTATATATCAATTATATTTGTATCTTGTAATATTATTTTTTGAAATGGTTCGTATGCACCAAATTCAAATGTTTCTTCTTTTAGTTCTGCGGATATTGCCTTTACATATTTTTTAACCAAATAAAATAATGGTTCTCCCGTCACAGCTTCTCTTTGATATACACTTACTTCTCTACCTTCTGGTTCTGAGAAATCTACAACATCTGCCGTTCTAAATACAATACTATCTTTTGTTGAACGAGATAGTAATCCTTCTTTTATTTTTAAATAATATTTTTCATCAGGTTTGTTATCACCGCCATTTCCAACAGAAGGAACTAATTGATAAACACTTAATGTTGTTACTGCTGGTGATGTTACTTTTGGTTTATATCCTAAATATTGTGATAGTGCTATTACACTTTTTATATCCTCTGCATAAGACATCATAGATTCTTTCAATGTATCATCTATGTAATATGATAAAGAATCTCCAATATAAGATGCCATTTCAATAAACATCATACCAGGAGATGATTCATTAAAATCAGAATATGTTTTAGGAAAATATGTTTTAGAAAATTCAATTAAGTTATCTCTAAATCCAACAAAGTCCTTGCCAAGATATTTTACATCCTTGCCTTTGTTTTTAAAGTTTTTATTTGTAATAGTTAATCCCATTTTTTTTAATTATCAAATTTTAAATGATACTGTGTTTAATTCAGGACTATTCCTTACATTAAATGATATCGTAATACCAACTGTATTTTTATCTTTGTTATCGTTTGATTGATTTACGTTTATTTGTTGAACAACTATATAAGGTAACCAATTTTCCAATGAAGTTGTTATAGTTTCTTCAATTTTTTCAGAGAGAGTATCATCATTAAAATCAAATAACAATTCTTGAAGTCCACTACCAAAATTAGGTTGCATTATTCTTTCACCTTTTTTTGTAAGTAATAGATTCTTTATATTAGATTTAGCTTGCTCATATGTTGTGAAAGACTGATTAAATGCAGTATTACCTATTTGAATAGGTAACGTTATACCTATTGCATGGTCTTCATACTTCTTAGTGTCTTGAACGAGCTTCTGCCCTAATACAATTGCCATTATTTTTTAAATCTTTTTACAAGTTCTGAATAATCTCTATTCAACGCTTTATCTAATTCAGGTACTCCAGTATTCACACCCAATCCAGTTGGAGAAGGTCCTTTTGCTAAATCACCATAACCCATTTTATCAGCTACTGCGGTTCTACCTGCAATTGAACCCATATCACCTTGTCCAAAATTCATTGTTCGGAATCCACCATCGCCCTGTGGGAGGCCTCCTCTTGTTTCATTAAGAATTTGGTTAATCATTGGGTTTTTACTAAATTGCTTTTGTGGTACTACCTTTTGTTCAATTGATTCTACAATTGTTTCATCCTCCATCATAGCCTTAGCCATCGATAATCCAGTATGTTTAGGTTGCACTGGTTGTTTACCTTCACTTAATAATCTTTTTACTTCCTTTTGTACGGATTCTTTGATTAACGCAGGTAATTGCTCTTTCAATTCCTCTTTTATAAGGATTTGGATAGCTTTTAATAATTTATCTGTGTTCATATATTGTTTGTTATGTTTATAAATATTTCAATTAAGTATTTTTGATTTTTAAGTCCAAAGTGTAGGGTCTCTTTGTAGTTCTGTCCAATATTTTGAAGTTTTTATCCATCTACCAGCTACAGTCTTTTTACTACCATTAACTCTATAACTAACCTCACCACATGCTTCTAATGTTACTTTATTAGAAAATTTAAGAAATGGTTTCTTTATCCAAAAGAAACAAGAAGCATCTGATGCAGTTTGTCTTGATTCTAATAATTGTGGGTTTGCAACATAATCTTGTTTTGGTACATCTGCTTTAGTAAATGCAATATAATTTGTCTTACCTGTAAGTTGTATCCAACCCCTACCTTTATATTTAGCACCATCACCCACAGATGTATTTCCCAATTCCTGTCCTTTCTCAGTTTCCGGCCCATATACTATATCACCCCAACCCTTTTCAGTTTTTTTTAATGCATCTATCTGAGCATCAGTGTATTTTGCAACTCTACTCGGAAATACTTCTCTAATTCGTTTTACAGAAGTATTAGCATAACCTGCTAAATCTTCGGAAGTTCTTGAAAATCCGCCGGTCTCATAGTCACATTGCCCTAAAAAATGAGCTCTATCTTCTGGAGTCTTACCAACACCCCATTTTCTCATAGCAACTACCAATTCATCTGGTATTTTTACTTTAGTTTTGTAATTTGGAATTACTGGTAATTTTATAGGTTCTTCTTTTATAAGTTCCGTTTCTCCTTCTTTTATTAATTCTTCTTTAGCTTCGGCTACACTTTCAAGAACTCTTTGCGTAATTTCTTGTTCAACTTTCTCCAATAACGCTGGGTCTGGCGGAGGTACATTTTCGGGTACGGCCAATCCAGCTGCTAATGATTGACTACCATTAACTGGGTCTCCTTCTGTACTACCTAATGTGGATTGCTCTGATGCTAAATATTGGGCTTCAGTTAATGGTGTATTGTTTGGATTTAAATCTTG
>Ga0209355_1002229_pt1 | contig 10872 bp, 12 predicted proteins | sample LauGreSBDMM110SN_3_FD_187563 | JGI IMG/M metagenome (GOLD analysis project Ga0209355, IMG submission 187563) | Freshwater lake microbial communities from Lake Michigan, USA - Sp13.BD.MM110.SN (SPAdes) (version 2) | ecosystem: Environmental > Aquatic > Freshwater > Lake | place: Lake Michigan...
CAACGAGCCATAGTATAGGATCTCGCACGGAAATGGGAGTTTCGGAAAATATGTGTTTTATTGCGAATGTATAAAATGGCAACGAGAATACGCGCTCGCGGCTTCGGTGGGTCGCCAGGGGGGGGGAGAAGAGAGGGGGGAGGGGGGCGATAAGAACACACCACCACCCCGACGCATTGTACCGAGCGGTGTTTATCATCATGTTTTATTGACAAGCTGGCATGCACCAAACGGTGGGGTTACCATACCGCTTTTATCGACGAGGAATCGAATTGGACGGACACATTCGAACAAAATATCAAACTCTCGGTCGCTAATTCGACGTTTCGGTTTTTATTTTTTTACAACCGGACCGCCGTTTTCACAAGCCCTTCGCCTCCTGTCTTTTAGGGCTGCACGTCGAACATGCCGACCGCTTTTCTCGTCGCTTCTGTGATGATGGTCGGCGACATGGCGACCGATGGCGCAGCGTCAGCTCGGCGCGAGATGGGCACCAAAGACGCGCAACATGTCCCACACCCGAACTGCTTTGCCGTGCCGAGCAGCAACTCGCACCTGGCAGGGCGCTGGACGCACAAAACTGCCGATCACACTCTGCCGTACGTTGTGAAGCACAAATTCTGGCGCAGCATCAAAGTCGCCGCCAAGAACGGCTCCAACCACCATTACGGTAAGTGTACTCGTACGACCGAGACACAGTTCGACTGGGTACCCGATGCATGCTCGCTGCACCGATTCGAGTCGCTCGGCTTCTGCAAGCTGTGTCGGCAGCGTGGCTGGAAGCAGGTACTATTTGTGGGCGATTCGACGGTAGCTCAGGTCTTCATTTCCCTCGTCTTTCAGCTCGAAGGACCAGGTGCGTTCGAAGATGACAACGCTACTACCACACTAAAGCCCAATCGCGGCCACATTGGAGACACCGTCGCGTCCGTTTGCAGCGACGACGTGCGCGTGAACTTCGTCCGCAACGATCTGCTCACCTGGACAAACAGTGGCAACGAGTTTAACATGGTCCGCGCGTGTAGTGGAGCGACCCTATTGGGTAATTTTGTGCACCGCGCCGTGGTCGATGCCGACCTGCTCGTTATGGGCACTGGCCTCAACGTACCACTCGCGCTGCCAGAAAAGATGCTTTGGGTGCACGCGGGAGACCCGCACGTGGACACAATGTCGATGGGCTCGGACTTCTTTATCCGCAATCTGAACCACACCTTGGCCCGAGCGCTCTCAGCTCGCCGCCGACTGGGCAGGTTGTCCGACTCGGTCATTCTCCTCGGCCCGCCATTTCCGGTCCCTGGCTGTGCACGCTTCAGCGAGCCGCAGCAGCTCGCCGAGTCTATGGTGGCGGATGCGTCGTGGAGCCGTTGGAGCAGCCAGTGGCAGCAGGTGCGGACCTTCAGCCAACTAACCGGTTGGATGGCTATGCATTGGGGCGTTGGCTTCCTTGACATTGGCCCACTTTCGCTCCGGCGACCCGACGCCACGATGGCACACCACGCGAAGATAGGCACGACTGCCACCGAAGACTGCGTGCACTATTGCATGCCCGGTCCACCCGACACGTGGGTACAGCTGCTCTACAACCACCTCTCCGCGCAGCCGGTGGTGCAATCAGGACAGGCATCGCGAACCGAGCGCAGATGGTTCGCGATGAGCCGCGATGCATGGCTGGGCTACAACCGCCACAAAGTAGGTGCATGGCAGTTTGAGGCAATTGCAAACCCCGGGACGTGCGGAACGGCTCAGGGTTGTTACCAGTGCATGTCGCAGTTCAGCTGGTGGCCCTATATTGGGTGCAAGGGTGAACATTGGGCGGCAAAGCAGAAAATGATGTGCATCAAGGAGGTACAGCAATTACGACGTCTGGCTCGAGACTCGAGACTCGACAACAAGACTCGATATTCGAACGAGAGTCTCGAGGACTCGCTTGACGCTTAGTTTCGACACACGGATCACTAAGCAGAGCGCCGCGGCCGGTTGGACAGGCATGAGCGGGCCTGGGTGGTGGAAGTGACCGACGTGGCCGGTGGCAGATGTGGCCAAAATGGACAGGCCGTGCATGCGACGGTTTCAGATGCCCGCCGGGATACAGCAGAGATTTGTCGAATACACTCGACGACAGTCTTCGTATAAATCAGGGACAGGATATGGACTCGAATTGGAACAAAAAATTAGAACAACTATCTAAATCTCGGGTTCAAATGCGACGTTTCGGTTTTTATTTGTTTACAACCGGAGCGCTGTTTTTCTATACCGATATTCTCACGGAGATTCCCGGCCGTGCGACGTTTCGTTTTTTTATTTTTTTACCAACGGAGCGCCGTCTTCTCGACCGATATTCTCACCCGAGATTCCCGGCCGAGATTCCCGGCCGACAATTAAGGGCATCGGCGACCAGGGCGCGTCGCGGCGGTGAACGCCAACGATATGCTGTCCGTTTTTCCAGTGAACGATGGCGGCGCCACTGGGATGCAGACGCGAGTACCGAAGCGCGGGCATGGACCAGATATGGGGGACGCAAAGACACTGCTGACACTCCCTCCTGAGTTGATCCTGATGGTACTGCTTTGTCTCGATGCACGCAGCCTGATGTGCGCCGCCGGCGCATGTTCGGGCCTCTTGCAGATGCTGGCTCCCGTGGAAGAGGCATTGCGACGTCGCGCCGCGGTGAGTGGCCGCGTGTGCCCGACTGGGCTTCCGCGTGGCGTGCCATCGTGGGCGGCTTATCTGATGCAGTTGGAGAAACTCGCGCTGCGGCTCAGTGACGCGGACTGGGCCGTGCGCCATTTTATGGAGGCGAAGGCGGATAATAATACAACGGAGGCGGAGCGGTGGGCGGCTTCTATGCGACATGTGTCGATGGCGAGTCAGCCAAAATCTGTTGCATCTGAAAACATTCGCCTTCTGGTGTCGGCAATGAACAACAAAGAACTTGTGCGCTTTGCACAGCGGGGGATGAATGAAGGTACGTTCGAAGAAATACTGGCGCAGCGAGCAACGGACATCTGTGCATTTTGCCAGGACGATGTCACGGTTGGTGATGTAACTATCATTCTCCCTTGTTGTGGTAAACGACCACATAAAGAGTGTTTCGTTAAATGGTCTAGCCGTTCCGGTAGATGCATGTATTGCTCAACACGTGGGACAACGCGGCGTGGGTTCCAGACACACGCATCTTTCACTAGATGGCTTATTGACGAGATCAAATGAATCGGCTTATCTCATCGGCTGATCACACATCGGTCATCGATGGTCTCATGCGCTCGTTGACAGGCGATGTTTCAGATGTGGAAAAAAATTATACCGCCATGCAACTGCTTGACCTCCTTATCGACGGGAAAATCATTAAATGCATGACATACGGTAATTACATGGTGCGGATGCATATACAATCGTCTCTATTGAAGGTCCTTTTGGGGGACTGTGGCAATGAAGCGAAGGAAGCAGCTGCGTTTTTGTTTCTCCGATTAGTTTATATGGGCATAATATCGTCTACTGCGATGAGTGATCCGGTCATCTTTGCAATTATTCGTGTTTACCGAGGGCAATTTCCAATTCTGGTGTTGTGTCCGACGTTTTCAGATAGAGAAAGGGAGAAATAATTCTATCGATCTAGAATAAATGATAGAATCGCAAAGCTAATTGACGATGGGATCGCAATACCACGGAAGAAGGAACTATTCATACTTCGCAGAGAAGTCGATCGGCATACCGATGCACTAATCTACTCATTGATGGTTACACAGAAACGACACAAGTTTTAAGCGGATGCATATCTCGCGGCTTTATCGTTGGTCACCACCGCCACCGCGACCACCGCCGCCACTTTGCATCTTTACATTTGGTATCGCGATTTGTTCGGTGTTTAATCATGTTCCATCTCGGTTCGCAATGCGTTCCGTTCGCTGCCACGGAGGACGATGCCATCACGTGCACGCGACCACCGCCGATGTCGCAAGGGCTTGGCGCTCAGTGCTTCTTTGTCGCGGGCCTTCTTACAATGTATTGTATATCGGCGCATCGACCAGCGGGCGGATGTGTTCATCGATCTCGTCCATGATGCGGAGCCTTCCTTTTGCGTCGCAGTCATAATACATATGGCGCAACGACCACGCACGTTCCTCCGAGGACGGCGCGAGCGCGGCCCTCACGACCTCCACGAGCGTCGCGTACCGTGTAAGGAGGCTGACATTTGCAGATTTAAATCCGATTTTGAACGCGTCCGGGTTGAACCGCACGAAGTGCACGTGCCGGTTCTTCAGGTTGTCCCCTTTCAGGAATGCGGTGTATATGTCGTTGACCCGCGTGATCTCATTCGGTGGGCAGTAATGCCGATGGGCGTCCTCGTCCACCTCGACGACGACGATCTTGTCGTCCGACTGCAGCAGGAAGTCGCACCGCGCACGCATCGCCGGTTTCTGCCCACACTTTGTTCGATCGGCGCCGTCGCCGCAGAAATCCACAACATACTCCCGCATGATTGTCATGTTTGGGAACGCAGCATCAAGTTCGACCTTCATCGCTTCCTCCTTTTGCTTCGTGCGCGGTCCTTTATATTGCGGGTCGCATTCGGTGCATTGACGAGTAGTAGACTTCGGATGCGGGTACTTATACGGCGGCAAAGTGCACGTATGACACCTTTTATTGTGCACGTTGATGTGCTTTTCACGATCGCGATGCCTTGAACAATACTGCCGCCGTCCGCCTTCGACGCCATATAACGCACGCTCGTCGCAATTCGGGTTCTCGCATAGCTTGTTGACGAGGTCGATGTCGTTTTCTTCGCTATGCTCACCGCACCGAGCTGGTGTCCCACCGCGCTTGCCATATAACGCACGGTCGTCGCAATTCGGGTTCTCGCATAGCTTGTTGACGAGGTCGATGTCGTTTTCTTCGCTATGCGTTTCGCACCGAGCTCTCTTCCCACCGCGCTTACCGAAGCTCGCAATTATGTCGCAATTCGGGTTCTCGCATAGCTTGTGGACGAGGTCGATGTCGTTTTCTTCGATATGCGTTTTGCACCGAGCTGGTTTCCCACCGCGCTTGCCGAATATCGCACGGTCGTCGCAATTCGGGTTCTCGCATAGCTTGTTGACGAGGTCGATGTCGTTTTCTTCGCTATGCGTTTCGCACCGAGCTCTCTTCCCACCGCGCTTATCGAAGCTCGCAATTATGTCGCAATTCGGGTTCTCGCATAGCTTGCTGACGAGGTCGACGTAGCCTTCCAACTTGTGCTCCGAACAATGTGTCGCCGTCTTTGGGAGACCACCCGGTTTCCCGAAATTGGGTTTGCGCTTGCACGGAGTTGCCGCGCATCGCTTGCCGTCGACCTTCTCGCATCCACCGTGGGCTTTCCCGTGCAACGAACAAAGGAACGCAGAGTATCGCGCGCCATCTATCAGACCCCAGCTGGTCCGCTTGCCACACCCGTCGGTGACGCAGATTCTCGAGGCCTTCTGCACGGGGTCGGAATCGGGTGTGTCGAGCGCGGTTCCTCCGGCATCCTCCGCATCCGCGAAGTCGTCGTCGTCCTCCTCGGACGGACACAGCTTCGGCATCTTCGACGGAGCACACGGCTCACATATGGCGCATTCGTTTGAGTCGATGGCTCTCTTTCCTGAGCATACGGGTTCGTCAACGTCACATGGAAGACAGAGGCACTGGTCGAAAGTCATAACTGCCATGTCAACATAAGGCTCAGCCATATTCCGAGCGTGCGTTTGGTTCATTTGCATGTCACAGTTTGATCTTGATATCGAACAAAATAGAATTGCTCGTCCGGTGTGGTGCTCATGTATACACAAATGACGATAATGGTTCGCTTCTTCAGCACACCGACGCACTCGTGCAGAAGCTCACGGATTCGCATCGGCGAGTACGCCTAGCGGCGGTTCTTGTGCTTCGCAAACTTGGACCGGCTGTACTTGTTGATCACGCAGGTGCCGTTGTGCATATGCTCAGTGGCGGCGATCCGCAAGTGAGCTACTTTGCGTATGATACGCTGCGCCGCCTGGAACCGACCATCCTCTCGCATCATACCGACGCCATCGCCCTTTTACGCGAGAACCAACCCGACGAGGACGAGGACTAATTACGAGAGGCGGGCACACGAACAATGCGTTTGCGGTCGCACCCGATGACCACACACAGGCACCACAACAGTCTTTCACTCTTCACGTTTCACGAACACTACACTTTTTTTCAATCGGCACCATAAACCATGGGGGACCGCGACGCAACGCAGCAAATTTCCCATGGGCAATCGCGACTTCTTGGCATGCAACCAGAAATACTCAATCTCATACTAGAGGACCTAAGCGCCAGTGCGCTTTCGCGCGTCAGCGGTACGACAAGCACACTGAATCAACTCATTGAAGGCATTCTGGTTAATCGCGCCGAGCGGGCGGGGGTACACATAGGAGAGGCCCGACCCCGGCAGGTAGCCAAGCTCATGTCACGACACGACGAGTCTTATATGCCGATCGCGGCCGGTGACACAGAATCATCGTTTTTTGTGACAGAGGGAGGTACTCTCACGTACGCTAGTAACAGTGGGGTGTTCGATTGTTTGCAGGTTGAGTGTTTTAAAGACATCAAACTCCGAAATGTATATTTCAGAGGTGGCGCATGGGCGGCGATCACGGCGGGTGGCGAAGTTTATTCGTGTTTATATGATGGCTTTGAATACAACGAACCCCTCCTGGGGAGAGCTCGTTCGCTGCCAGTAAGCATGCTTCCGACGAAACGGGTGATGTCGGTCGCGGTGGGATTGACACACTGCCTCGCGGTGACCCAAGGTGGCGAGCTTATGAGTTGGGGAACGAACGGACACGGACAGTGCGGTCACGGATCCACCAGCAATGATTATTTGTCGCCGCGGGTTGTTGATGGATTTAACGGAGCCCATGCACGGAGCGCGTCGGCGGGTCGCGTTCACAGTCTCGTGGTGACCGACGACGGCACTCTGTACTCGTTCGGATGTGGTGCCCACGGGCAGCTAGGCCATGGCACGTACGGTCCTGGCAACTCACTGACTCCCATGAGCCGCGGCGGATACGATAGTGCGTATTCACCGACGAAGGTGCATGTCACGACTGGAGTCGACGTATGGCACGGTGGGCGAATCGTCGCGGCGGCGGCCGGCAGCAAACATTCCATCGCACTCGCGGCGGATGGCAGGGTATTCACATGGGGGGATAATGAGCTCGGCCAGCTAGGCATGTCAGATTGTATCCAAACCATCGGTGTGCCACAATGGGTTGGTTACTTAGGCGAGGCCAATGGGCTGAATGGAATTAACCGCACCCGGGTGTGCAGGGTTGCAGCTGGATGGGAAACCAGCTTTGCAATCACCGAAGGAGGCGAACTCTTTCACTGGGGTTTACATCAAATCGAACGGGAAGTACCCGACAATATCGACGACGACGTGGCATCGCACAAGTGTTATCAACATTTTCCCAGAGCTATACAAGCCATCGGGATGCACACAGTGGCGGCAGTATCGAGTACGAATACACACACCCTCGCGGTGACGGACCGCGGCGACGTTTATGGCTGCCAGAATGGAATTCACGCATCCCCTAGTACGTGGCGCAAATACGAACATGTCAAGTGCACACCGGCACCGAAACGACACAGAACACGGTGAGGGCGACCGAGTACCACACGCGGCGCTTCAAATTGGATGCGCCGATGTTCATGCACCTAAACCACGGCTCAAACTTGCGCATTCACACCCACAATATCACCTAAACTCGGCTGTTATCTCGTTGCAGGTTGGCTGCTTGTTCAATCTTCGGTTTATTGGTGCTGCGTTCGAAATGATCGGATATCCACGCGATGCACACAGGCTGACATTAATTCGTAGGCACATTCTCCATGTTGGTTTTATACGGAAGAACCTCAATGGAAGTATCGTCTGCTTTCGCCCCGATAGACATTCTTTGCTTTCGTGCATTACGTGGCGAAGGAACAACCCATTCAGATATCATGTCACCCGGGACTAGGACCTGTAAGTTTACGAAAATACGTCTTTTAGGAGAAACATGCCGATCGTGCTTTCGCCACATAAACTGGTTTAGCCAACGCAGTATATTTCTTAACCAACCGCAAACAGGTAAGTGCTCGAATGGCATGGTTATCGGGTATTTCAACGAACACCATTTTGATCTTGGCGGCACGGGACGACCACATTCACACAAACAAGCTTTCAGAAGTGCTTTCAGGGTTTCTCATGAACCGCGGTTCAGGTGGGGGGTTACGTCAGTGGTACGGATAGATCGCTAGTCGAACTTGCGTGTGTGGACAAAAGGCTGAAACAGCGGATCATCGGACATCTCCGGTCGAGTGGTATGCTTCCCTACATGAGACGCATCGTCTGCGTCACGATCGTTGTCGTGCGCCTCCGTCCGGTCGATGTGCGTGCCCCACCATACCAACGATAGCACAGTACACACCGCCGCGAACGCGAGCGGCACGGCGATGGCAGAAAAATTAACCGAGGTGCGTTTTGTCGAGGCAGTCGACTCGGTTGGCATTTGTATACGGGATACATTTTTTTAGACACACGCAGGGGGTCTCACACCCTGCGATGTTCACACAGTCGACCCTTGCGACAATCCGTTTCAGAACTCACACCCAACTCCAACCTACCCCAACATACCACACGTCGGTTCCAGTGGAATACACTTCAAGCTGCCAAGTACAACCGAAGATGCAAAGAGATGTCCACCAGATCCGAATGCGCGACCGTACCTCGCGCTCACGTAAACTCAATGGTAGATAGAGATGTTGGCATTAGTTGTTGTAGCCAATGCCCCCCATAAACGTTTTGGTGTCTGGGACCTGGCCGTTGAACGTTGCGCCAGAGAAGTCGAAGCCGGGGTTCTCCGCCTGGAAACGCTGAAGCATCAGCCCTTTCTGAAGCTCCGAACGCGTGAACGGATCGACCTGAGATGGAACCGCAGCGCTGTCGGAAAGGATCACACGCGACCGCGCGGGTTCTGTCTGTGTGCGATTAAACGCACACACATGTGCTAGTGCGCGCTCGGGCAGTTGAAGCGGCAAGCCGTGCACCTGCGTGTGTCCCTTGAAGACGGCCGGCCACAGGGTTCCCTTCGACCCTTTAGGGAGGTACAAGTGGATCTCACCGTCCGCCATGCACCTGCAAATACGCGAGCGCGAAGCTGTGTGCATGTAACGCGTAAAACTCGGCCGCGCGGTGCATGTGGCGCGAGCGGCGATGCAGATGCGACACGGCCTCACCACACAGACTGGGACTTGTCGATGAACGCGTCGAAATCCCCGTTCAAAAACGGGACCTCGCCCTTGACCCCAAGCGTCACCGAACCAGGACGAATGTTACATTCAATCCTTTTCGCAACAACGCCCGGTGGGGACTTCACATAGACATTGATCTCGTCGATTGTCTGCTCCCATTCGTAAATGACATGGCCGTCTTGCTCGTATGCGAGTCGTTTAACGGCGATCTTGTCCATGCTCGAGTCACACAAAGAAGACCGCGCTCTTACGGTGCTGGATTTGAACACACGTCCCCTTGGCACCGTCACTTCGAAATTGATCCGCGAGCGGTTAATTCTGATTAAATCAAGTCCTTTCACTTCACATACGCGCATACCCAACCAGATCATCCAAATTTATTTCTTGTAAGTAAGTTGCATCCAAAATCAATATGCACACGGCACGAGTTCCGCGTGGCAAGGGGGATGCTTGTGTGCATGCTCGATCGCGACGCACTCGATGCTGTCCTCGCGCACACGGACAACGATACCCGTCTACCGGTGAGGCTGACATGCAAAGCATTCGCAGCGGTCCAGGAAACGACCCGAACCGCGGTGAGTTCTATGTACACCACACCCGCAATGATCGACTGGGTCAGTAAAATCGGCTGCCCTTCGCCGCATAGACTGTCGCCACATGCTGCGCGCAATGTGATGAAGACATTGAGTGAGCTTGAGTCGGTTGCGCGCACACATTTCGTCGTCACCAATGTGCAGATGCTCCGGCACCCAGAAGAGAGTATTCGCGTCATCGCTATGAAGACGCTGACCAAGCTTGAACCAGAGGCGAGCGCGGAAATCGCCGGCGTTGTTGCGGTCATGCTCATGGACTCTGATGCCGATGTGCGCGTATCAGCGATGGAGGCACTCGCTTCACTCGATCATGCGGCGCTCACCACGCACGGCGCCGCCATCGCGGACACGACCACATGCTCCGATCATCGCGTGTGTGTTCGGCTTTTGTGGGATTTGTGGGCACTGGCACGCAGTCGCCATAGCACGATTGGATAGCACACATGGTACCGACCGCGTTCGAAATACAAAGATTGGTGGAGCAAACGGAACCGACGGAACCGACATGCTACGGGGCGGGCACGAGGTGACGCCACAGAGAAGGTTCAACCAATCTCGTTTTTCGCCCGCTATTACCAAACTCAGATGTGCATAGACAACCAACCACCCGAAGCGACCACAGCTCGCACATACTTCGTCGAGACGCACACGTTCCGTAATCCACTGTTCACGCACGTGGACACGACGTTCGTCTTCACTCTCGCGAGCCAACCGGGTCGCAAGACTGCGATGCTGGCACGGCTACAACAGACGCCCCTGACCGCGATTGTCCGATTCGTTATCAATCCAGGTGCCGTCGCCAAAGGGCTGCATATGAACACATGCGACGACCTGCTGCACGCGAACAAACTTGCATGCACCATGGCAATATCACACGACCGGCCAGCGATCTTCCTGGAAGACGACTGTGAGTTCACCGATGGGATGTCCGTCGCATGGGCAGTCACCGCCGAGCATCGAATTCAAGCCGTCGACGCCATCGCGTTCGGGTCATTCATGG
>Ga0209355_1002238_pt1 | contig 10848 bp, 13 predicted proteins | sample LauGreSBDMM110SN_3_FD_187563 | JGI IMG/M metagenome (GOLD analysis project Ga0209355, IMG submission 187563) | Freshwater lake microbial communities from Lake Michigan, USA - Sp13.BD.MM110.SN (SPAdes) (version 2) | ecosystem: Environmental > Aquatic > Freshwater > Lake | place: Lake Michigan...
TACTTGAAGTATTCCAGGGCCCAACAGAAATTTGTGGATTTGGGGGCTCGGAACGAATTTGTAAGTTAGCATTTCTTAAAGTTTGACCGACAGTATCAATACCAATATGGTAACCGGCTTTTAATAAATTAATATTCGCAAGGTCCCCTTTTCCAGCAGGATTTAATTGAGCCCATTGGCTGTTAGTGTCCTTAGGTAAAAGGTCCGCTGGATTTTGGTTAGAATTATTAGAACTACAAGAAGGAGGTAATCCCATACCGTTAGCCGAAGAACCTCCTACAGATGAGAAAACTTCATTTCCGGATTCTTGGGCGGGTTGAGGTCCAGATGATCCACCAGAGTTATTGTATGCCTTTTTGCGATCCTCGCTCATCATTTCGGGTCCATAATAACCCTTAGAGTTTAAATTATTATATAACATATAAAGTCCATATAATACGATTAGAGCGACTAATACACCGCCAACACCATAATCATTCCAGAGTTTTTTTAAAGAACTACTCATTATATAAAATTAAGGATAAAATATTTTTCAAATTATTAATTAATTAGTAAAATTAATAGTGTGATATTTGTCTAAAGTATTTTAATAATAATTATTCTTCTTCTAAACTTTCGGTATCCGAAATGTCTGAAGAACTATCTCTGCTGGCAAATTCATCAAATTCATTATCACTTTCATCGATGTCATCTAACATATAAGTTTTCTTAATATTTTTCATTTCTAGATATGCTAAAATAGCATTTTTCTTTGCTTCTTTTGCTTTTTCTCTCGCTTTTTGATAAATTTCGTAAAATACTTGATTTGGTTTTTTAAGTTGCAATGTTTCTAAACTATTGTCTAAGGTAGATGATAAATCAACTTCTTTTAAAATAGTTGGATCTTCCACTTCTTCAATAACATCTTCTTCAGGTGTTAACTCATTTACATCTTGTAAATTTGTAAAATCGATATCTGCTTCTTCTAAACCAAATATATTTTCATTTACTTTTTCATTTTTAATATCTTTTTCTAAATGTTTAGGTTTATCAAATGTTTCTTCTAAATCAATTGGACTATTATTTTCATTTTCATTTTTATTTTCAAATGATATTTTATCTTTATTTTTTGCTAAATGTTCAGCTGATTGATTTATTAAATTGTCTAAATCAAAAGTAATATTTTCTTCTTTTTGTTCTTGTTCTTCTTCAAGTTCTTCTTCTTTTTGTGTTTGCTCTTGTTGTTTCTGTTGCTTTTTAACAGGTCTTTTTATAAAACATTCATCTAAAAATGGATCAGGACTAACAACCATTGATTGCTTAAGTTCAATTTCAAGTTGAAAGTTACGTGATGTAAATTTAAGTCCTTGTATTTCTAAAATACATATAATAGGTTTATCATTTGTAATGCTTTCAGTAGAAAGTATCTGATTTTTTTCATCGTATATCTTAATATTTGGCTTCACATTAACTCTTAATAAGTAATATTTGCCTGATTTAAATATTTTAAAGGGAGATGTGAAAGCACCTTCAATGTCATCTTTTTCTAATTTAGTTTCAAACCACGATTCTCTTTTAGCAAAAATAAGTTCTTGACATCTAGCTTCTAAATTTTCAATCCAATTAATAAAAACGGTGTCATTATTATCAAACATTAAATCTGTGTATATTTTTTTACCACTCTTAATAAATCCTTGTTTTGTTAAACTTTTTGGTGTTTGTATAAATATTGGTTTGTTAGTGTTATACATAAGTCTTGTAAAATATGCTCCTCCTGCTAAACTAGATGGCGGTCCAAAATACAGTTTCGTAAAATCATAATCAATAGTAGGTTCAATTATGTCATCCATTCTTTATTAAAACAAAGAAAAATTAAGAAATGATAAAACGTATATTTTAAATTATATTTTTATTAATAAATTTTAGAAGAATAATGAAAAATTCGTTAATTCAACAATGTTTAGACATTTTAAAGACAGAAGATGTTCGAAATGAAATAAAAATATTATTTTCTCCCGTTACCGATTTAATATTATATGAAATATATCCCTACATCTATGTTATTATTTTTTTGGTGTTTTTAATATTTATATTAATTTTAGCGATACTTATTTTGTTAGTAACATTATTGCGTAATCGCAAAACTATATTTTTTGATTAGTATTTTTTCTTAGTTAATTATATAATGGCAAATCATAGTCGAAAAAGAAGACATCATAAAACTAGGCGTCAACGTGGTGGTAATGTAGGAAGTTATCCTCCTTCTGCGTGGGGATTCACTATGGGAACTTTAGGAAATGGTTGGACACAATTTATGAATTCTTTATCTGTTCAACCTGGTGGAGTCAATCAAAGTAATAATATTGTCCCGATAAATGGAGCACAATCAGGAGGTAAAAGAAGAAGAAAAAGAGGAAGACGTGGTGGAAATATGTTAGCTGTAGCAGAACAAGCCGCTGTTCCATTAGCATTATTTGCTATGAATAACTCTCTTGGAAGTCGTCGTAATCGTAGTAATAATAAAAGTCGTCGCCGTCGTCGTTAAAATATAATATTATTAAATAAAAGATATGGATTTAATAAATACATTAAATAATATTCTTCAACCTCATTTTTATTTAGTTGATGAAATTTATAGTGATATACGTATTACTAATTTTGAAAAATTAATTGGCAACAATACATTATTTTGGAAATTAAATGGACAAAATAAAAAATTAATTAATGCTAATAAACAAAATGAATTATTAGAAATGGTAAAACAATTAAATATAGGAAAAGCAGAACTATGTAGTTTAAGTGGACTAGGAAAATATTTGGTTTTTAATTTACAATAAGAAATATATAAAAAAATTGAATTAAAAAAATTAATTAAAATAGATAAGTATATTAATAAGCAATTCATTAACAAAAGATGTCCACATATACAATCACCGGTTTTAATGATGAAGGTAAATTTAAAATGGTAGATAATATATTATACCTTATTGATAATTCAAATACATATAAAGGACGTTTAATAAATAATACTCCATTTGATGACTTACTACAACAAGAGTATATGTATGAATATGAATATGATAATACTTTTAATGAAAACAAAAATAATATCAAACAAGTGAATATAGCATATAAGACGTTAGATATTATTGAACCAATTAAAGGTTGTTTAAAAACCAAAAAAAATATAAAAGAACACAATTGGAAAAAACATTTCAAACAAATTAAAAAAAAACAAAAAGACAAATTAAAATCTAAAATGATTAAAAAAGAACAAATGTATAAAAATGATTTAAAGCACAATTATGGCAATTATGATATATCTTGGTATCATGTTTATAAAGACAATATTAATAGTAATTTTGAACATCATGCTATTGGTCGGTTTGATTGTGATTATTACGATGATTATTATGATTATCATTACGATGATACCGATGACGATTATAGTTATGATTTTTGTTACTACTAATTTTTATATATGTCTTGAATGTTTTTTTTCAATTTATAAATATATAATATCAACATTAAATCTCTATATTGTTATTTTCTAAATATTGTTTTATATTTTGAGAATATTTATTTTGAAGTTGATTATTTACAACATTATTATATACCTTATGAACTTCTGGATGACCCGCTGCTTTATTTATTGAACCATCATCTAATATTCTTGATTTTCTTCTCATATGTTCATCTTCTGATTGTGTATAATAATGAGCAATATATGCGACCGCTTTAATAAATGGTAATGGCTGATTATTAAATGGTCCCATTGGCATTCTTGTTCCATTTACAGAATAACATCTTGATTGATTAATCATAATAAAATAATGTGGATTGTTTATTCTTACCACCGCTGATGGCCTTACAAATGTTTTTACGTGTGAATTCAATCTCAAATCCGATCTTATAAAATTTTCTGTAATTAATCCTTTAGGTTGTTCTTTATATCCTGATGTTCCAAACATTAACCAGTTAACACCTATTGAATCTGCTTCTTTAAATGCGGATAATAAACTTTTAACATTATTAAATTTATTTAGATTTAAATATTCATCAGCATCTAAATATAACATCCAACTATGATTTTCTTTATTTGCAATATCTAAAGCTTTTTGCATTAATGTTAATTTTATATTTCCAGAACCATCAACCCTAATTACTTGCAATTTTTGATTGAAATTATTTTTAATAACCGTTTGTATTGGAATTTTCGATAAATGATCAAAAATCACTATTTTATCGAAACCAAGTAATAAATGATGGGCTATCCATTCGGATATATTAGGCTCATCTCTTGCATTTGTAAATAAAATTACTGAAGAATTATCAGTTCTTCTACTTGATGTAATTAATAATGGCAGTAAATTATTATTTTTGTAACTAAACATTATATAATATTTTAAATATATTATATTTTTAAACAAATAATGTATAATATTTATTAAATAATATTAAGAATATTTTATATACTATTTGTATGAGCTTTGAACAACAACTTCAGCAATGGGTAACTATTGATAACCAAATGAAAAGTTTAACTGATAAGATGAAGGAGCTACGAGAAAAAAAACACACTATTTCGGAACAAATAAATACACATATTGAAACTGTACAATTATCAAATACTTCTGTAAAAATAGGCGATGGACAACTTAAATTTGTTAAGGTTAAAGAAACTCAGCCACTAACATTTAAATATTTAGAAACATGTCTTTCAGAAATAATAAAAAATGAAGAACAAGTTAAGAAAATTGTAGATTATATTAAAGATAAAAGAGAAATTAAATATGTCCCCGAAATAAAGCGATTATATAACAATTAATTTATATTATATTATTGTATATGGAAAATATAACAAATATAGACAATAATAATATTTTTAATGGAGGGGAGTTTGTATTAACACAAGACGAAAATGGACAAATTATAGGTGGAGGATATAAAATTAATTCTTTTTTTTTAGAAGGCGGACAAAATGTAATGACAACACTAAATGAAAATGAAGATGGAAAACAAGATGGAGGCAAAGTTTCAAGCCCATTTGAAAATTTAGCAGTTCCAGCGGGATTATTTTATATAAATACAAGAATTAAAAAAAATAATGATGTAAAGCTTGATAAACATTATAATGATCGTAAAACAGCACCTGATGAAATGATTGATAAATTATATGCTCTTGTTGAATTTGATAAAAAACGCAAAAGGAAAACCAAAAAACATATTAATAAAAAAAATAAAACAAATAAAACAAATACTCGTAAACATAAATAACTTGTTATTATATACCAAATGAATATTGAAGAAGAATTATGTTTAATTTGTTGGCAACCTACTGAAAAAAATAATATTATTAAAAAATTATCACATTTTTCAGATGTTAGTGTTTCTTGTAAATGTAATCCATATATTCATCAATTATGTTTCAGAAATTGGATAAGTATAAATAATTCTTGTCCAATTTGTAGAACAAAAATATATAATATAGATAACTGTTATACTTTGACAAAATATAAACTTATGTACTATATAATTCCACTTTATATTATATATTTTATATATTTTTACATAAATATTTTATTTTTATTTGACGACTATACAGATATATATTAATAATTATATAAATATTATAGTTTAGACCAACTATTATGATTAAATGGTGAAACTAACACTTCTGATAATTTATCTCTCCAATAATCTACACGTTTTTCCATAACTAAATCTTTTGTTGTTTTTGGATATACTGAACTATTTTCCATTAAAGCTTTATCTGTTTCCGTCATTCTTGGTCTGAAACCATAACAATTTACACCAAATCTTACTGCTGGATTTGAAATATAACCTCCATTTATTCCAGGTCTTCCACAGTCATTTTCGTGTCCTTCGATTTCTTGTAGTTTATCAAATGTTTTTTTTTGTGTTGGAAATAATGCCATCTGACCCTCCGACCAACCATAATTACACCATTCACCGCCATTTTTATATGCATCTTCGACTTCGCTATATGTTGCCAGTCTACCACCATATGCGGAACATACCGCTTTAGCATCAGGATAAACAAAATCATTTTCAGGTATGTTAAACACTTGTGGTCTTAGTAATATTTGAGGAACATCATTTTTTTTAGCATCAGATCTAGACGGATCGACTGTTATGTCAACTTCTGGACTCCCTGTAAGTAAGTATTTAAGTTTTGCGACAATATCAATACCAAAAAAATATAATAGTCCATTAATTATTATTAAAATAATAAAAAAGGCTATAAATATTATTGTTAGTTTTGATGAACCTGAACTTGGAATTGCGTCACTTGAATATTGACTTGGCGAATTCTCGCCTAAAGATAAGAATAACATACTATATAACACTAAAACAACAACTAAAATTATTATTAGACTAGGATTTGATAACAAATTATTCATATAACTATAAATATCATTTGTTATTGTTCCTAAACCTGTGGTTAATGTATCAACTGAATCATCCATAGAATTATTATATATTATATATTATTATATAATATCAAAATTTTATATTAATTATTTTTTGGTTTCTTGTTTTCTATAAAAAAAACAATATGCTTTAGGTGTCTTTATTTGTTCTTCTATTTTTACCTCACTAACCGTTGTATCATTATAATGATACCATTTATTATTCATATTTTTTACAAAAGCAGTATAATGACCTCCCAATAATGAACCACTATGATTACAAACACCATAAAGGTCATATATATACGAGGGTTTATCATAACCTATTATATATTTGGATAAATCTAAATTTTCTAGGGGGAAATCAATCATAATTTGATTTTTTTTCATTGTTGTAGTTGATGTATTAAATCGTTTAATATCAATTACTAAAATATTTGGAAGACTCCAAAATGAAATACTTTTTTTGGCTGATACTTTTTCATTACTTCCTTCAATTTGTATCGAATTATCGCCGTCCATTAATTCATATTCCACATAAAGATCGAAACAATCTATTAAACTTGGACATTTATTATTTAATGGAATTGGTAAATTAATTATAAAAAATGGTTCAGGAGTTATACTGATTTTTTTACCTGTTGACGCATTTTCTAATACAGAAACGTGTATTCCATAAAATATTTTCCAAATTTCAGAGTATTCATTTTCATACATTTGTTTTATTCGTTCAAAACATTTTACAGCTATTTCATCTTTTTCATTTTCTATTTTACCATTAATTGTCATATTAACTTCACGAGATAAAGCGTTATGAAAACAATCTATTACAAAAATTAAAAACTCTGGTAAATCATTTTGGTGAAATCCAGTAAACATATCTTGGCCTTTTAATGTAGCTAATTTTTGTACTGTTTTTACAAATTTAAAAGGTGAAACAATACAATTTTCTTTCCATAAAAGATTACGTAATTCATCCCATTCTAGTAAAAGTGCTGAATCGTATTTATTATTTAATTTTTTTTTATATGTGTTCATTTCTAAAAAATTGTTTAATTCATATGTATGGGATAATACTTGCATTGTTGAATTTAAAAAACACGTATTCCCTAAATTAGTTAAACCCGATAACCCTTTGTCTTTATATTTTTCAAAACTCATTAATTAATTATAAATTATATTATGATTTATATTTAAACATTAATTATATAATATATTAAAAATATGTCATCTTTACATAATTTTATAAATATCCGAAATTTAACACTTGAACAGCAAAGAGTATATGTTATGTATGTCAATCAATATGATCTAATAAGCAATCAAATTGATTCATTACATGAAATGTTATATGATATTAGAGCAAATATTAGTGATCTTCAAACTAACAATAATAATAATAATAATATTAATATGCAAAATATATATAATTATCCTAATATTATTTCACATAATAATAATAATAATACTGGCACAAGAAATACTAGTACAAATACTACTACTAGTACAAGTCAAGCTAATAATCTAATCGAAAGAATTATTACTAATTTTTTAAATATACCTATTACAAATAACAATTTAAGAGCAACTCCCGAACAAATAAATAATGCTTCAAGATTAGTAAGATATGATGTTATTGAAAACCCGTCAAGTGAATATTGTACTATATCATTACAAGAGTTTAATGATATTGATCAAGTTAGACAAATATTATATTGTGGACATATATTTCACGAAAATTCATTACAAGAGTGGTTTACAAGAAATACTGTATGTCCTTTATGTAGATATGATATTAGAAATTATGTTAGAAATGATATTCAACCTTCTCAAAATTCTTACACTCCTAATAGTGATCCTAATGATATTAATTTTGTATTAAGTAATTTTAGTAGAAGGAATATTGATATTAATAGTCCACAAGCTATTAATATTTTAGATGAAATTACTAGAATTACTAGGTTAATGATTCCTCCAAATACAAATGAAAATACTGATGATATATCTATTAGTTCTGATGATGTATCAATTTAATATTATAAAAAATAATATAAAGACAACACATCATATATTATATAGATAGAATGGATTACACAAGAACAGGAAAACATTGGACTATTAATGAATGTCTTCAATTACAACGAGAACACGAATTATTGGAATGGTCAATTGATAAAATTGCTATAAAACATAAGCGTACTCCAAACGCCATTATGTATAAAATAGTAAAAGAAGAATTTGAAAATTCTGATTTATTAAGTGGTTATTTATTTTGTAAAAATGAGGAACAAGATGAAGAACAAAAACAAGATGAAGAACAAGATGAAGAACAAAAACAAGATGAAGAACAAGATGAAGAACAAGATGAAGAACAAGAACAAGATGAAAAAAGTAGTAATACAGGTAGTGATAAAGAAGATGATTTGAATGAATTAAAAAATCATGTTAAAAGTTTGGAAAATAAAATATTAACTATTATTGAATTACTAGTAAGTCAAAGTAAAAATAAAAATGCGGTTTTATATCGGGAATTTTTTTAAACGAATAACATTTCAATAAAAAATATTATTATTAAATTATTTTAATAATAATATAACAATTTAAATACTTTTATAATTAAGGTTTAATTGTGAAGAATTTCGCAACACTTTGATTACCATTTTTAGTATTATTTGTATCTCTTAAATACTTTGAAAATATCAATTCTTCAACCTCTTTGTCTTTCAGTTTACTTATTTTTTTATCACATTTTTTTTCATCTAACGTTTCCGCTTTAATTTTATTAATTGCTTCCTGTAATTTTGTAACTTTCGCACGTCTCGGCGGTTTTTGCGACAACCAAATATCTTTTAATACTAATCCAAATAATTGTAATAACGGTTTCATAATTTGATTTGTTATATAAAATGAATAATCAATTTGTAAATTATTATCTTTAATAAATGACGGCGTTTCAATTCTATCTCCTTGTAATATTTTTTTATTTTTTACAGGACCCTTATATACAATATATACAAAAGGAACTCTATCACCTGATGTCGGTTTATTTCCGGGTTCTCTTTCTCCAATTCTATCAGCCAATACTTTATGTGCTATACTTTGTGGATTTTTATAAAATGAACGCAGTGATTTTGTAATAATTAATTTTTCAATAGGAACCTTACCATCTACCAATTCTTGTAAACGCATATGTACATATTCAATCGCCTTTGGTATATTTTTTTCAACCATAAGAATATCAATAACACCTCCATAAACATCTTTTACAATAGGAGCATTATCTCGTCTTTTTAATGCGCTACCCATATCATCTCTTTTGCCTTTTTTAGGATCTGTTCCGTATTTAACAGATGAATATCGTTTCTTTGCGAACAAACAAAAGGGCATATATGTTTTTTCATATTCAAAATCGTGCGGTTGCTTTAATACTTTTGATACTTGATGACACGCTTCTTGAGCTATTTCAATAGATAATTCTAATGCTTTTTCACCTATAATTTTTTCGCCAGTTTCTTTATCCGTTAAGTTAAATTTGAAGAATACGGAGTCAGTGTTATGAACTATCATATTTCCAACTCCTGCCGCAAAGTGATGATTTTCTGTAGTTAAATCATATACATAACCCGAATATTCAATATTGTGTATTTTTTTTATAGCAATAGGATTTCTATATCCAAGTTGATTTGGAACTACAATAATACTTAAATCATCTCCACTATTTATTCTAAAACGGATACCTTTACTATTTAAATAGTTAGTATATTTAGCACTCTCAATCATATTATCAAAATGTGCCGTAAATATTTCATTGTCATAAATACTTCCATTTATTTTTTCTAAAAGTGGATTATGTAATAATTCTGTTCCAATTTGAACATCATTTGGTGTTATTTCAGTACCATCTTTATTGACTAATGAATGATCGTCTGTAATATCAACACATCCTGTATGAGTTAATACTCTCATCATTTTTTTATGTGGTGCTAATATGTGTCGTATAACTCTAAATAATTTGGTCCATCCTTTTTCCGTCCAAGTTTCAACATTATTCAATTCACAAAATTCTTTGTCTTGTTTTCCTGGTTCAATACAATTAACCCAATTATTATCTCCATATTTTTCTGCTAATTGTTCAATTGTTAAAATACAAACTTCATCATTTACTTTTATATAAACTGGAGTATAATTTGCTACACTGTCACCATATACATACTCCGCATTTGTATTTACCAGACCATATTTGCTGTCAATATCTGTGTTAGTATAACATTCTTCAACCACTTTTTTAGCAAATATTAACAATAGTCGACCAGTGGCGGTGGTTGATGCGGCAATATCGGGTTCATAAAATGTGCTCGTTTTAGCTCCTAATTGTCCATATAACGAATTTGCTGTAACTTTATAAGCAAGCTGTCTTTTATCTAACACATTTTTC
>Ga0209355_1002240_pt1 | contig 10842 bp, 11 predicted proteins | sample LauGreSBDMM110SN_3_FD_187563 | JGI IMG/M metagenome (GOLD analysis project Ga0209355, IMG submission 187563) | Freshwater lake microbial communities from Lake Michigan, USA - Sp13.BD.MM110.SN (SPAdes) (version 2) | ecosystem: Environmental > Aquatic > Freshwater > Lake | place: Lake Michigan...
CTGTGCTGTCCCAACCGTTCCAAAAATATTACTTGAATTTAAGTTTGAAATTGCAGAACCATTGGAGATGACAGCCAGACCAGACACCGTAAGTCCCGTAAGGGTCCCGACCGAGGTGATGTTTGGTTGGGAGGCGACCGTCACAGATTGTGCTGTCCCAACCGTTCCAACAATATTTGATGAATTTAAGTTTGAAATTGCAGAGCCATTCGAGGCGACAAGGAGACCTTGGACATTGAGTCCGGTCAGGGTGCCTACGGAGGTGATGTTGGGTTGACTTGGGACTGTGACACTTAGTGCAGTTTTGACCGTTCCAGAAATATTACTTGAATTTAAGTTTGAAATTCCAGATCCATTTCCAAAGAATGCTTGAGAGATGACAGTTGTTGAGTTGAGGGTCGTCAGGTTTAGGGACGAAAAGGTTACATTTCCCGTGATGGCTCCCGCCACGTAAAGATTTCCTGTAAAGGTACCGTCGACGCTGATTAGATTTCCAGCGATGACGTTCCCAGTTGTACTCAGGACGTTTGAGGCGATTGTTACATTCGCCGGAGGAACCACAATAACGGGGCAACATGAGCCCCCATTATCGATGCTTTCACTCATCTCTGATTAGAGTCAATATTTTACTTCTCCAGAAGAGAACCGCCGATTCCGTCGGCAATCGAATAGTCGCGCAGCTGGCCACGAACAAACTCGCTGTCACCGCACAGGCCACCTGGGGTCAGACCGCTGCTGTAATATGAAGCATTCTCAGCGGGACCTGGGGTGCACTCCAGATTGGAGCTAATATCGAAAATGCTCTGGGGACCGGATGCCGCCTTGCCGGTTGCCTCGGTCATCAGAGGGGCGGAGGAATAGTTGGAGGCGGCACGACCCTGGCGAGCCAGCATCACGATAATTGCAATCAAAAATCCAATGATCAGAGCGTTGGTGGTAATCTTGGAAACCTTGTACAGAGACATTTGAAATAGAGTGATATTTTTTTTGGCAGTCCAGGGAACCAAAGGTTCCCGTCGGGCCGAAGGCCCTCCTTCTGACTGGACCTAAATCCTAGCTCCAGAAAGAGCCTGTCCAGAGCGAAGCTTCTTTGGAATGGACAGTCCTTCGGAATGGACAGTCCTTCGGAATGGACAGTCCTTTGGACTGGACCTAAATTGCGTTAAAGGATAGAGGTTCTTTTCTGTAAAGTTGTCAGTATGGACATTAGTATTACCGATGGTGCCCATAATCTGAATCTTGACGCTGACGAAGCTGCTCTGCTTGATGAGATTTCGATTCAGCCTGCTGAGCGGCGCGTCCCTTTAAAGGCGAAGCCTACTCGTCCATCTGTTTTTGCACGCAAGGCTCCTGTTCAAGCTCCTGAGCCTGATGAGGGTCTTGATATTTTTATGAATCCTGGGAAAAGAACAGCCCCTCCCCCCCCTCCTCCCGAGGAGGTGTTTGACGGTGGCGAGGAGCCGGAGGATGACGATCAGGGTCCTCTCGAGTATGAGCCACAGGGTGGTGGTTCAAGTGTGCCAAGCGACGGCTACAAGACGATTGAGGATGAAAAGGCTGACCTGTTGAACAAGATTAGCCGCCTGATTAAGAAGGGTATCAACTCTGGTGCACGTCTGACAATCTACTCTGACATTGAGGAGATTCGCACCGAGTACAAGCGGATGATTTACGCCATCGAGTGTGATCGTTCGATCAAGTTTCAGCGTCGCATGCTGGTTGCGGCTGTGACTGGTCTGGAGTTTTTGAACGACAAGTTTGATCCCTTTGATTTGGAGCTGAATGGGTGGTCCCAGAACACGATGGAGAACATTGACGACTATGACGGTGTCTTTGAGGAGTTGTACAACAAGTACAAGGCGAAGGTGAATGTTGCGCCCGAGGTGAAGCTCATTATGATGGTTGGTGGCTCTGGGTTGATGTTCCACTTGACGAACAGCATGTTCAAGGCGGCTGTGCCAAACATGGGTCAGGTGATGAAGCAGAACCCGGACCTGATGCGTAACATGATGGATGCTGTCCAGCGCACCAATCAGGGGGCGTTTGAGCAGGGGGCGGGCCCAGGCGCTTCTGAACCTCCTGCAGGCGGTTTGCGGCGCGAGATGCGCGGTCCGGGAATGGACTTTGGCTCCTTGATGAACATGATGGGGCCAGGTATGCCTCAGAACACACGTCCAGTCGTGCGTGACGATGATGTATCTGACATTGTGAGCATGGATGCACAGTCAGACACGAGGGAGGTGCGGGTCACGGAGAAGAAGAAGGGGGGCCGAGGCGGCCGCCCCAAGAAGAAGGAGCTGTCGATTTGAGCCAGTTCCCAAGTCCACCCAAAAGAGGGAACCAGCAGAGATTCCTTCGGAATCCAGGACTAATTTCTTAGCTAAAAGTAAAAGTAATGGCGATCGCCTACGCGCCATTTGATGAAGCGGACCCAGGCCCACTCGGGCCGCCACGGGTCGTACAGGTTCCAGCAAGAGCGGTGATACAAAATCCAGGAAATACAGAGTGTAACTATCTCGTTCTATTTTTCATCGCCGGTGTCTTTCTCATGGCGCTTCTTGAGTAACCCTACAAAGATGCTTCGGACTGGGGGGAGTACCTTCAGTAATTTTCCTCTCTTAATTCAGGAAGGATGATTGACGAATACTTTTCGTCAAACCCTCAAGCAAAATGGGCAGCAATTGCCTTCTTGGCAGTCTATACTTGGTTCATGGTTATAGGGCCCTTCATGAAGCTCTTTACGTATGACCCAAATAAGGACCAAGGTTTGGAACAGTCCAGATCTCGTTGGTTTTTCCAGCTGCTCATTGGTCTCGTCCCACTTGTTCTCGTAGGATACAACTGGTACAAGGCGTCCCACCAGCCGCCACCCCCTCCAGTCGAGAAGCCATTTGACTTTGGTGAGTTTGAGTCAAAGTTGGATATTCTCAGGGAGAAGATTGTCAACCCTCAGGTTGTCTACTTGCCATACCCCTCAACCGCCACCCCCGCAGATAAAATAAATCTCAAGTAATATAAGATGAATTTGTTGGATCAGGGGCCATTTGCCATCATCGGTGTTTTCTGTATTCTCGCAGTGTGGTTTTACTACAGCTGGTACCGTGCGATCCTAACATTCCGTGACCCTAACTCTACGGAGAAGGTGAAGTACGGGTTTGTATTCGCAATTTTCGGAGTTTTGTTGCCAATTTTCGTGTTTTACATGATGAATGCTAATGGAAACGCAAATAGCAACAAGACGGGTGGTAACGTCCCACCACTCAATAGCCAAACTCCAACTGCGGCTGGCGAGGCTGCAGGTGGTAACGCGGCAAATGTAAACGGTGCCAAGCCAGCAGTCTAAAGGAACGCACACTTCCCTTCGTCCAGGGGCCTCTTTTTAGTGACGGGCTCGTCCCGTTCGAAATCAAAACCCGCCTTTGTGTAAAACACGGTTCTCTTCCGGTACATCGAGTGGAAGAGAGACCACTGATCTGCAATGTCATAAATCAGGGGTGAATTGGTCTTACCGGCCGTTTCACGCATGATTCGCCCGACAGCTTGCGTCACGTCAGAGTGCGGCGACGCGAGGATACACGTATCCAGGACAGGAATGTCCAGGCCCTCTTGCGCCATGGCAAACGTGGCGATAATCAAAGGTTTCTTTGACGTCTCCTCCAAGTCCTTTTCATTCATTCCTCCCAAATATAATCCACCAATTTTAGTTTCAAATTGAGAAAGAATCCAGAAACAGTGTTCACGTCGGTCACTCAGAAGGAGTACCCGTCTGTTATCTCCCAGGCAATTCTTGATAATATCTATGATCAATTCATTTCTTGAATTTAGTTCTGAAATTTGAGTGACCATTCCAGCCATGTTCACCTTTCCAAACTTTGTTGTCGGTGGAGCTTCCGAGTACAGAGGGTCGTTGTATTTGACCGTCACGACCCGTGTGCTTTTCTGATTGTCACGTTGGGTGGCGTAAAACTCGGGGCCCATGAACCAGTACAGGATGCGGGTCAGGCCATCTTTGCGTTCGGGGGTGGCAGTCAGCCCCAAAGTGTACCGCGGACACAGCTTGAACATGGATTGTGAAAATGCAGCGGCGCCAATGTGATGAGCTTCGTCTACGATGAGAAATCCAAACGATTCGAGAGATGCGAGTTCGCGCATGCACATCGTCTGGATCATCGCAATGACGAAATCCTTCTCGATATCAAAGACGTCTTGTTGGATTCGACCGATTGTTGCACCGGGGCAAAACTGTGCGATGCGTTCCTTCCACTGATTTGCCAGGAACTCTTTGTGGACGATGATGATTGTCCGCACCTTTAGTTGTGCCGCGAATGCGAGTGCCATAGCGGTGTTATGAGTTACTGTAAAATCACCAAGAACAAAACGACGATTTCCGTCAATCTCGAACCCAAAGTATTGTCCAACCTCGAGTTTTTCAAGATGAATACCGACGTTGAGTACATTCTTGATCTGTGTACGTGGGTCAAGTTGTTTACGTACAACTTTACAAGGGACTTCTTCAACGCCTTGGCCAAAAATAGAACACCTGTAGTATGTACCAGTCTTAGGTCCACCGGGTGCATTTGTGCACGTCTTTTGACATTTCTTTTTGTACGCTGCAAACCCCAACGATCTCGCAAGAAATATGGTGTCATCCAAAAGCTTCTGGTTTTTCTGAACAATATCCCATCCACCTTCTACAGCCGATCCATCTGAATCTAGAATACCCGCCAGAACTTGAAGTTGTATGTCACGTGAATTGTATTTGTAAATTGGCGGTATATGTTTGTCGTTCACGAGTTTCAAGTCTTGAAGAGTTTTGTAAAAGTAGTTTGGTCTCGGACCTTTGATCCGATAGTCATATTGAGATATATAGTCGAGTGTCAGGTTGTAATCTTTCAATTTTGAATCGAAATATTTCAGAACTACCGACTCCTGACTTGATATGACCGGACACGCGGATGCACCATCACCAAGCCAATATCCAAACATGTAGGGATCGAATGGAACTTGCTTGTTTTGAAACGTAATTGGAACGCGATATCCTTTGAGATGCCATTTTGCATTGTTACTCAAATTGAGATAATCAGTGACATTGATGTCGATCACCTGACCATTCTTCTTGCTTTTCGAGTCGTTGCATCGAAGAGACAAGATGTGCGACTCGTTGACCACGTATGAATCGCCTTTGACTGGTACAACCTTGTAAAGCTGTTCGTATCCAGTGCATGTCGAACGTACAGTGCGAGGAGTTGAATCGTCTCCCATAAGGAGTTCACCGACCTGAATGTCCTGCACCATCTTTATGGAACCGTCATACATCATTACCGGTGTGTCTTTTCCCAGGCATTTGCCATACCCAGGCGGCAAGGATAATACGCCACCACCCGTCTCTTCAAAGGCTTTGATTCCAGCAGCAAAGGCTCTGTCTTGATGTGTCTCTGTTCGGAGAGTTCCGTTGAAAGTGATGCGAGCAGGAGCAGCAGGAGCACGGGTGTCGGTGGGCGTCCCGAAGCGCTCGCGACCGAAATACCTTGGAACAATAAGTGAATCTTTGTCCACCCGAAAAACCTTGAAAGCGGGCGGGCGAATACCCATAGCATTTTCCACTGGACGAACAGTGAGTTCCTTTTTTATGTCAAGTTCGGGCGGAACACGGAGGCCAAGCTGACACAACATGCTTTATTAAACGATACAGTCTCTAATAGAGTGCAGCACGAGGTGAATGTCACCCTCCCACAACTTTTTCTCGACCAGTGCCCAAATCTTCTGCCCCGCTTTCATATCTTGAATTGGAACTATACCCTCGACACGGCACATCACCTTGTTGTACCGGAATGGTACCTTGACCCGAGTGACACGTTCGTCCCATCTCAGGTCAAGATATTTTCGCCCCCCATGATCGTAAAAAGGTGTGACAATCTCAGCCTCAATTTCCATCCTAAATTCAGGAGGTATTTTTTTATGTAAACCTATCTTAGATATGAGCTATACAGCTCCAAGTGGATCAGTATGGCAGATCACTAACAACTACGATATAAAGGCAGGCTCAAACTATTACCGTGCATACGCTGGTGAATTTAGGGGATCTCCAAACCAAAACCCCCAGAACGATATTCAGCAGTCGTGTTCTTTTGCGTGCGATTCCAAATCTGATTGTGCTGCCTGGTCGTTGGACCGTTCTGGGCGGGAGTGTTACATAACTGGTGGGAATAATACAGGGTTTCAACCCGGCACCGGGAATAAGGCTTATGTACGAACATCTGCTCGACCAGCTGGGAAACATTCGACTATTGCACTGGGTGTCACTCTCAGCACCGTTGGAGGTCACTATTGCACTGGTGATGGATGGTCGGGTGACGGAGAAGGACGGGAGGTTCAGAATAGCGGAGGAAACCGATATTGTGTCGAGATTTTCCCAAGACCTTCTCGATGTCCATCTGATCTTGGAACACCGCTCACTGGAAATATTGTGAACAAGACGAATGGAGGTGGTATAAACTATGCAACAGGAACGAATAACACTGGAGTTATTTGTACATACAACACAATCCCTGAATCAATTGTTTGGAATCAGACGAAAATGGGCCAGTATTTTCAAGGAAACGACACGACTGGTGCCATTCAACAAATTAAGACTGATGTGTGTGCACCAAAAAGCTTCTCATATCTCTTTCAGCCAAATAACAACTGTATTCAATTTTACAACGCACAGAGTCAGGTGGTGGGTGTGAGTGGAAAGACTGAGCGTTCAAACGCTGAGCTTCTTGCGCGTATTGTTGTAGAAAACAGTACTAATTGGCCAGACAACGATGACATGAGAAACACAATACTTAATATTTTGCTTGACAACGGACCATCTTCGTCGAGTGCACTGACTATGTTGACAAACTATTGTCTCCCCACAAACCCATGGCCAGACAATATCAAGATGCGCACCTTTATTAACGAGCTCATAGATCCTCTGAATCCAACGAAATCAAATCCAACCCTTGCAGCTGCTGCTGTTGGGTTTGCATCTGCGTACTGTAGACAGAACCCCACGAGCAACTCCTGTGGGTGCTGGAATGCAGCTCAACTGAAGCAATATGCTGGATGTAGACAGGAAGCAAACAAGGATGTACCTGGGTGTGCAGGTCTTTACGACCTCTCAAAAACGTTCAGTAAGGCACTTGCGTCAAGCCCAAGTCTTGCGAGTATCATCACCCCGATTGAGAACGCCATCAAGCCTGTGTGCTTTGCGGCGGAGTGCAAGGCGTGTGCCTCGAGTTCGGCTGACATCAATTTGCGAACTGGTTCAATTCAGACGTGTACAGACACCATCAACATATGTCTTCAGAATGTGACTGTTCGGGGTGACATGAAGGGAACCCTCAACCAGGCGTGTAACATCAATCTGGACTCAAGTGCTCCAAACACCGGTGGTATCCCCACGTCACTTCAGACAACAACTGATGCTGCTGGTACGGCGACTGTCAATGCATCATCGGGACCTGATGCTGTTGCTGGCGGTGGTGGTTCTGTATCTACAGTGTCACGTACAATTGACGGTAAAAAGGTTGAGATAGATAAACTTATAATCAAGCCGGGAAAGTCTGCATTCGTGGATAAGTATCTTCCTACTCCAGAAAAACAGAAGATGGCGATTGGCGCATGTGTCGTTTTGATTGTTATTATCTTTTTGGCTCTCATTTTTGGAGGAGATGATACCCCCCAGCAGAATCCGATGGAGATGCAGGCGATGATGTTAAAAGCTCAACTAGGGATTTAGCCCATTGGTCCCTTGATCTTGGACGCAGCCGCCGAACCCATTTCGCGGGATACATTTTGACCAGCTGGACTCATCAGGAAGTACAAGGCGGCTCCGAGTGCTACGCAAATTACGCACGCAATGATTGCGCCCAGCGTCTTTGCCATATCAGCACCCACCCCGAAAATACCCTGAATTCCACCCAGAATCGAATCCACGAGACCAGCAAGGCCCTGGGAAGAGCTCGAGGAGGTTTGTGACAGCTGGTTAAACACATTTGCAGTTGCTGTATTTGTCTGCAAATTCTCTGCAATTGTATCCATGAGGTTCTTTGTGATCACATCTGCAACGATATTCTGCCCTATCGTCAGTTTACCGTTACAGTTCAGAATCCGAATGGTTGCATCCTGCTTGTTGAGGGTGGTTGAGACGAGTTCGTTGTAGTTGGAGTCGGAGCACGTGGTGTTCACGATGCTCTGGATGTCGGAGTTTAGAGTCGTGTCGTTGCTCGAGTCTGTAGACTGTGTCAGAGCTCCAGATCCCATTTGCGCAGTTGCAGCTGTGTTTTGGGTCGCCATATTCTGGAGACCTGTTGTGAGCATTGTGCGTAGGTCGTTGATGGATTTGGAGGAGAGTTGACCGGACGTCTGTTGTTTCAGATTGATCGACTGACTAATGTTAATATCACACTTATCACCCATGTTCGCCACGTCAAGGTTGGTCGACTGGAGGTTCATTACGTCAGCTGCTGTCTTTTGGCTATTCGACTTGATGAAGGTGGATGTTTGTGACGAAAGTTGACTGAAATTTGAAGTGAATGAATTGCGAGATACCGAGGAGCCACAGTCACCAGTGAAGAAACAGGCTGCCATATTAGTATAACCTAAGAATTTTTACACGCTATTGAATTTCCCTGCTGGGCACCAGGTGTTCCGCGATACATACAAAATGTCCCATCATCTGACAGGAGCATGAAACGAGTTGCCGTATCGTTATTGTTTTTGAACTGACCGGCCGAGAGTTGAGATTGTTGCGTAGCTGCCAGATTGAAAGAAGAACCATCGGTTGAAGATGAACTTGTCTGGAGTGTAATTTGTGGAAGCATGCACCACACCGGTCTTGTCCCCGACTTGGGGAAGATGCAGAGATTCCCCGCGTTTGAGTTGTTTGCATCAAATTTGAGGGTATAGGTTCCAGATGCCTGACCCCCTCCGGTTTTCCAGATGGGTATAGCGGATGCGTCCCCTGACGTGTCGGTTCCGTTATACATGGCAAGTCCACCGTCGTTTGTCACGACGATGTGTTTCTGAATAGTAGGATTTCCAATGAAATTTGTTGTGGACCCACTGTCAAGTGATGGTGATTCTCCGAGAAAGGGGTCGCCCTGTGGGGGGCTGTTTGAATTTGTAGAGTACCAACTGCTGAGCATTTCAGTATTTGATGTGTAAGATTGTGGAAACGTTGGGCACTTTTGGAGAATGAAACCCGACCAATCGCTTAGATTGGCTTTACCTTTGTGTCCTTTCCACGATAGAAGTCCATTGCTCATAGCCTGACAGTCCACATTGCTTGTAGTTTTCCCACCACCTGCAAAGAAGGCTTGTTGATCTTCAAGTGACATTTTGGGAAATTTAAACGAATTTTCTGACGCCTTTTTCTTTTTGTAAATGATCACCGCCACAGTAACAACAACGGCAACTGCAATTGCGAGCAGCAACCACATTTAAATTAAGGTAGAAATTTACTAAGCCGAATCGCAGCAAAACTTCTTTCCAGCCTGTGCCCCTGTTGTGACGTCGGTTGTGAAACTCCCACCGGACATCTTAGAGCAGTCAGCTGATGCCGGAATCTGCCTCTGAACACCAGTGGATTCATTTTTCATACAGGACTGCACACCGCTCGTCCGGCGTCTGAAAATAAGGAACAAGATTACCAAAACTAGTCCGAGGATGATCGAGTCAGCTAGCTTCATTTATATTCTCACTACAAAATAAACTATGGACAAGTTTCATGCAATTCTCCTGATGATCCTGGTAGTTATCGTCTATCTCTATTACACCAAAAAGACACAGCAGTCTGGGTACTCTTCTGTGGTCCCCAAGCCGGAGAATGGTCAGTGTCCAACTGGATACAACCCTCTTTACGAAACTTTATGCGCCAAGCCCTAGAAGACTCAACTTGTTCTGAAACTCTTCGTTCTCACCCTTCCCCGGAATCTCCTTGATACCAGCCTTGATCGCCTCAATCTCGAGGCGTGACAGTACAACCTTTCCGACGCGAAAGTCCATGAAGGCTTCAGCCGCTAGTGGTACAACCGGTTTAATCAGCTCAAACACCTGTACAGCCAAATCCCGAATCTCCTTCTGGGCGTGAGTGTCCATCCGGAGTTCCAGGAAGTGGAAAAGGTTATGAAGATTCATCTTCCAGAAAAACTCAGTATACGTCGATACCGGGAGGTGAGACCGGGCGAGTTCACGCGAACACCCCTTGGCCAGAAGCTCGTCGTACGTGTGAAATGCTAGGTCACACGACGCCTTTTGCTTCAGGATCAAATTCGTGTCATTCTCCATCGGCTCCTCGCCACCCTGTTTGTTTGACGTGGATTGGACCCGGAGCTTGTCCGGCAGGAAGAACTCGTTGGGCAGGATGGAGTACCGTGCAGACACCTCGTTCACAGAGGCTGTTCGGTGTCGGACCCACTGTCGTGCCACAAAAATAGGGCATCGTACCCAGAACTTAAACTCCACCATTTCGAACGGGGTGTTGTGCCAGTGTCGCATGAGGTATCGAATGAGTCCTCGGGTGTCAGAGACGCTTCGAGTTCCACCGGCGTACGAAACTCGCGCAGCCTGAACAATATCTTCGTCTGAACCCATGTGATCAATAAGTTTAACATCGGACATATATACTTTAAGAAGTCGCCTCCTTCTTAACTCATCTTCGCTGCCAATGAACCACTAAATTGTAACCAATACGTATCTGTACTTTTTGTCGTGGATCTGTTCTGCTCGTTTAAGGAAATCTGAATGTGTAGTTAGGCGCATTACTCTACTTAAAAGGAATATCTTTATGTTATGTAAAATGGTCCGCGTTGTCTT
>Ga0209355_1002244_pt1 | contig 10833 bp, 9 predicted proteins | sample LauGreSBDMM110SN_3_FD_187563 | JGI IMG/M metagenome (GOLD analysis project Ga0209355, IMG submission 187563) | Freshwater lake microbial communities from Lake Michigan, USA - Sp13.BD.MM110.SN (SPAdes) (version 2) | ecosystem: Environmental > Aquatic > Freshwater > Lake | place: Lake Michigan, USA...
AATCAGCTGTGCTGTACCGCCTGCTTCAGGCATTGGATTGTGCGGAATTACTTCGATGGGTTTGACTTCGCCAACGGCAGCCTTCCGACTGGCAATGTAGCGCTTCTTTTGCCCGTCTAGTGAAAGTGGGTCGTTGGGCGAGTAATCTTTGAAATTATTGTGCGCATAGGCAATAGCCATGAAGTAATAACGTTTGAAATTGACCAGTTTTTTATCGCCTTGTGCAAATTGGTCGGTTTGGATACGAAAGCTGTGTTGTATGCCTTTATCTTCGCCATTGACGCGCAAAACAGGTATTGACGCGCCCAGCTCATCACTGAATTCAAAGTTGATAATTTTGCCGATACCATCTGTGATGTCACATTGTGCTACTAAGCGGGCTTGGTCTGGATCTTGAAGCTCAGAGCTAGATACTTTTGCGTTGCCTAATTGATAGATTTGGTAGCCCTGAAAATTGTAGGTTTTATCCGCATTTGGGTCAGCAGCAACAATAAAAGGATCAAATTCTTCGTATTCCTCTTTGTAATTATTGGAGTTAACAGGATTGGAAAGCATTAGGATAACCTCATTGGCCAATTCTTGGGCTTGTAAGTCAGGTGCGTGGGGGCCATCGAGTACTTTGAAGCAGTTTTCAAAAAGTGCTTGAGCTTTGTCGTCGGCCCTGCGCAGGGTTTCTACAGATGCAAAAGGGTCGCCGTTGCTAGAGCGCGCCCAAACTACGCCCACCGTAATATTGTTTACAGCCCCAGGTTTCAAAATAAAGGGCCCTGCAGACTGTACAAAACGGCGGTCGTTGGGGGTGTTGTTGGCTGTTTGTTCGGTCCAGTTGGGTTGCGGGTTGCCACCTGTTCCCCACCCGAGCGGGTCGGTATTACCCGGGAACATGAAGTCGCAAGGAACATTAGGGTCCGCTTCAGGGTCAGAAATATGTCCACTGCCACCGTAAACGAATTTGGTACCGTCTTTCCAATACCCGCGCAAATAATTGTAGTAGTCCCCGGAATAAACAGGATCGGTTTGGTTGGGGTTTGAGCCGTTGGTGGTATTGGAGTAATATAAAAAGCGGCGCATTCCAAAACGCTCGTTATCTACCACGCCGTCTCCATAGCCAATGCCGTTGAGTGCTTCGTTTTCCCAAATGCCAAAGGCATTGTCGATACCATCGTTGTCTTGGTAGGGCCCTTCGAAGAAATCAACACCTACAGCCGGGGGTGAGTAGCCATAACCTTTAAAGCCAGCGTTGTCACCGTCGTAGTTGTCACCGTTGTAATAATAAGCTAAGCCTCGGTTAACGTCACAGCCTACGTAATCGTCGTAGGGGTCGCCGAGCGCACCGTCGGTAAAGAAGCCAAAGTAGGTATTGTAGAGTGTTTGGGTTCCGCGGTTAATGAGTTCATAATTATAAAAAGTCATGTTGTTGACTTCATCGTTCGATGCAAAAGCAAAGGCCTGCGCCCTAATTTCCATTCCGATGGGGTCGGCACCTGTTTCGGTATGAATATTTCCTTTGTCGTTCATCACCCACCAATAGTTCAGGTCTCCATACAAGGAAATTTTTCTTTCGGTGCTGCAATCTTTGGTTTTTTTAATGTCGTACCATGGAAAATCTCCGTTTTCCCAGTTATATGTACCGTCGTTATCGTTATCGTAGAATGGTGCTAGATAGTAGTCTTGCCCTTGTGAAACATCGCCGTGGGCTGGCCATTCTTTAATGATTTTGGGGACGGTATAGTTTGGAAATAAATCACTCTGTGTTGTTGTTCCATTTTGTAAATCAAAAACACCTGCTTCATACCAGGCATTAAATTCGCGAATTTCGTCTTGAGTCGAGACGAAGTGCTTGTCAAATTTTGAGCAGTTGTCATAGGTGGTTTCGGCAAAAACTTTAGAAAGTGGCCCCGTCCAGTAGTCTTGGCCATTGCGGTAGCGCAGTGCAGCTAGTTTGAGTTGGTTGTTGACATCGGTGCCCCCAAGCCACAATGCAGCAGTAAATAGCGCCATGATACCTGAGTTCTTAGGAACTTCATACATGGAGTAGTTCTGATTGGGCCTTTGCCATAAATTACCCGCAGTATGGATCATGGCACGAACGTTGTTGAGTTCCATGAAGGTGGTATGGGTAGGCGGCGCGCAATTTGCACCTTTTTGTTGCGCTTGAATTGTTGGCTTTTGTTGACCCGTATAAGCTTGTGAAAAAACAAATTGCGGTATGGCTAGACCAATAAATAAAAATGATAATAGTTTGTTCATTTGGTTACTAAAGTACGTAAAAAAACCTATTAAATTTGACCATGAAACAACTTGAAACGCCCGCTGACATTCATCAACTAGTTACGTTATTTTATGATAAAGTATTAAAAGATGAATTATTAGCTCCTTTTTTTTCCAGATTAGATTTTACTGCGCATTTGCCAAAAATGGAGCAGTTTTGGCGCTTTGCGCTGTTATTGGCTGGACAATCAATTCTAAAATGAACCCAAGTAACTAAATAAACATTTTATTCTTTAAAACTAAAGTGAGCAGTGTTTCTAGAATTGGAAACTTGCACTTACTTTTGAATCATGGCAAATAAAGCAGACATCTACAGCAAGCGTGGTATCCGGACGGGCTATGTTTCGACGATCATCGGAATCTCTTTAGTCATCTTTATGATTGGTTTGGTTTTGGGCGGAATTTTTGGCTTGCGCAGTATTGAAAAACAAGCCAAAGAAAATATCCAGGCCGACATCTTTTTCAAGTCTGAGCTCAACGATGCCGATATCAAACAAATAGAAGAGCAACTCAAGGCGTGGCCAGAATTTTCAGATGTTTTCTTTATTTCTCCCGAACGGGCTATTCAAGAATTTTCAGGTGAGAGTGAAGTAGAGAAAGAAGTGCTTTCCCTTTTTGACAGCGAAAACCCATTGCCAGCTACCATCGGAATCAAGCCAAAGATGAACTATGCCAGCAAAGCGGGAATGGCAGCCATTAAAAGTAAATTATTGAGGCGTTTCAAAGATGAAATAGATGAAGTCAACTACGACAAATCGAGTGTTGCAAACATCAATTTAGGATTCAAGCAGTTTGCCATTCTATTTTTAGCCGTGGCGCTCCTTTTGATCATTATTGCAGTGGCTATGATCAACAATACCATTCGCTTATCGCTATATTCCAAGCGCTTTACTATCAAAACCATGCAATTAGTGGGTGCTACTTCCATGTATATCAGAAAGCCATTTTTAGGGCAAGCACTTTTTCAGGGCCTGTTATCGTCACTTATAGGCTTGGCTTTATTGCTCACTGTATTTTACGGCCTCAATAATTTACTCGAAACCATTCAAATTGCATATACCTTGGAAAGCTTCTTATTGCTCATCGGTTTGCTCTTTGCAATAGGTGTTTTTATTACGATGTTATCTACATGGTTTGCCTTAAACAAGTATCTTCGTATGAAATTAGATGATCTTTATTAACTATGAAGGACCCCATTAAACACTTTGGCTTTGATCCTGCCAACTACAAATGGCTCTACATCGGCTTAGCAATTAATATCCTAGGCTTCTTGCTCATGATTGGCGGTGGCTCAGATAATCCTGACGTCTTCAAAGAAGATGAATTATTCAGTTCTGTACGCATTACCATAGCGCCGATGCTGATTGTGGCGGGCTACATCGTGATTTTCTACGCCATCATGAAGCGCAACAAAAAGGATCAGACCGAAGCTTAAGCAATGACTTTTCTCGACGCTATAATTCTGGCCATCATCGAAGGGCTGACAGAATTTCTTCCTATTTCTTCTACAGGCCACATGATCATTGCCTCCACTTTTATGGGCAATGCCAGCAACAACTTTGTGAAGCTATTTACAGTAGCTATTCAGTTTGGCGCCATTCTCTCGGTTGTCTTGGTTTATTTTCAAAAGTTTCTACAATCTTTTCGTTTTTATCTTTTGCTTGGGGCGGCGTTTATACCCACCGGCATTATTGGTTTGTTGGCAAAAAAACATATCGACGCCCTCTTAGAAAACGTAGTTGTAGTGGCGTGGTCCTTACTCATTGGCGGTATTGTATTGTTATTTGTTGACCGCTTTTTTGCTGAAAACGAAACCCAAACCGAAGAAAAACCACTCGATTTCAAATCGGCCATTATTATTGGAACAATCCAAAGTATTGCCATGATTCCTGGTGTGTCCAGATCAGCAGCAACTATTATAGGTGGCCTGAGTCAGAAATTGACGCGTAAAGCAGCTGCTGAGTTTTCTTTCTTTTTAGCCGTTCCAACCATGTTTGCGGCAACCCTAAAGAGCATGTACGATGAAAAAGAACTATTGCTAAAATCCAGTGGCCACGAATGGTTGCTGTTGTTGGTTGGCAATGTGGTGGCTTTTGTAGTCGCATACCTCGCCATCAAGTCCTTTATTTCATTTCTTCAAAAGAAAGGTTTCCGCGCCTTTGGTTGGTATAGAATTGCCCTCGGGGCGGTTCTATTGCTTTTGCTCGCTATGGGTGTCGATCTTCAAATGGCTGGTTAATGCTAGATATCTCTGACGGCCTTACCATTTTGGTAGACAAACCTTACCAATGGACTTCTTTTGATGTGGTCAATAAGATTCGTTGGAATCTCAAAAAAAAGTTGGGCCTGAAAAATGTAAAAGTTGGCCATGCTGGCACGCTCGATCCCTTAGCAACGGGTTTACTCGTTCTTTGCTTGGGCAAGCACACCAAACTTATAGAAGGCCTGACCAACGATACCAAAACCTATACCGGCACTTTTTTAGTCGGAAAAACGACCCCTTCTTTTGACTTGGAAACCGAGTACAACCAGGTGTTTGAAACCGAACACATTCATGCAACCTTATTGGAAACTGTACGCGCTTCATTTATGGGTGTACAATTGCAAACACCGCCCATCTATTCAGCCAAGCAAATAGATGGGAAGCGGGCCTATGACTTCGCCCGTGCTGGTAAAACTATAGAAATGAAGCAAAGCCAAGTCGAAATTCTAGATTTTAGTATAGAAACGACGCGCTTCCCAGAGGTAGACTTTCAAATTACGTGTAGTAAAGGCACTTACATCAGAAGCATAGCCAGTGATTTTGGCACCCGTCTGAACTCAGGAGCCACGCTCATTGCCTTGCGCCGAACGCTGTCAGGTAACTTTGTTATTGAAAACGCCAAAAGCGTAGAGGAGTGGATCGAGCTAATCAATCAAGATGCGGTCTACCAGCCTTGATTTGAACGCTTCAATGGAAGCTTATTCTTTGATGTGCTTTAATTTTTCTTGAACGTCCCGGATCAGTCTATTGTAGTTATCTATTTTGTCTTGGTATCCATTTGCTTCGGCGCGGTGCAGTCTTTTTTGAAGGTAGTGTAAGCGACGTCCTAATTTGTATTTGTCCCATTTGTATAAGATGCGTTTCATGGTGCAAGATTTTAATGAATACTGATTGATTTGCCCGTTTGGCTTCCTTTAAATTTAGCTATCATTTAGTTGATACCCAACTCATATTGTATTGTTTGATTATTATTTTGTTTGTATCTTTGCAGCCCTGAAAGTCGAAAAGAATGCCTCGGTGGCGGAACTGGTAGACGCGCTGGATTCAAAATCCTGTTCTTTCGGGAGTGCCGGTTCGATCCCGGCCCGAGGTACAAAAGCCCCTGAATTTCAGGGGCTTTTTTTATTCATCGTCAATATCCGAAAAACAAGGCTTCGTCATTACAATAGCTTTGCCATCGATATACTTACCAAATTCAATGCATGGCGGCAATCCCCAGTCTGTTCGATCTCGAGTCAGGTAATAATAGCCACTGCGGGTTCCATTTTCAAAATAAAAATGGCTATCCAGAACGCCATTCTGATTAAATCGTGAGGCACTGCCGTGAGGCGCTCCATCTATGTAATGAAGCACCTTAAAAGGTTTCCCGTTTACGTGGTATTCTTCAAGTTGTTGTATCAGACCATTTTTGAAAGTGTATTTTCCGAGAAGTTGGCCATTAGAATCTAAATCGACGCAGATACCAGAGAAGGGTTCTTGGTCGAGATAAGCCATTTCGGTTAAGGTATCACCTTCGCTTACGGGCGTCCAAAAATAGGCGTCCCCACAGAATATCCCGCGCACAATGAGCGCGGGATTATGATATGCTTCGTCTTCACTAAAATAATTATTACCACACGCAATTGTAATGCGATCAACAAGGAGCTGGGCCTGGGATTGTAACAAACTACTGATGGCCAGAAGAGTGAGTGTTAGTCTTTTCATAATATTCAAAACTAACATCACGATTTCGGTTACACTTATTTATCATCTAGCATATTGATCACGCTTCCTTTGCCATCGGTAATGATGGTTTTGGTATTGGGAGAGACAGGATTAAAATCCAAGCAATGGAGAATTGCTTTTGCATGCGATTAGGATGTTAAATTATAGTGCTTGTCGATGTTTCAAACAAATGAGTGCCAAGCTTGTTTGAAATAAAAATGAAATCAGATGAAAAAAATTGCTTTACTCTCCATAATCATTCTTAATGTAATCAGCATGCAGGCCCAAACCAACGTTTCGGGTGGGATCTACCAAAATGCAACGTGGTCTTTGGCTGGAAGCCCTTACATTGTAAATGGCTCGATAGTGGTTTTCCCTGGAGTTACGCTCAATATTCAGCCAGGAGTTGAAATTCGCATCAACAATCAAACGTCTAGTAATATTTATATAGAAACACGCGGCATCATTAATTGTGTAGGAACAGATGCGCTACCTATTAAAATCAGCGCTATATACGATACGTCAAGTACTGTGGCGTGGCAAGGTTTTGTATGTACAAGTTCACAGGGTGGCGTCTTAAATGCTGATCGTGTCGAGATTTCAAATGCATATTTCCCTTTTTCTTACGAAAGCATTCCCGCTACACTTTCCTATACCAATAGTAAATTTATTCGTTGCTTTCAGGCTGTTACGGTTGGTACCAACCTCAATTTATCTGGCTGTGAGTTCATCGATAATGAAGTAGGGGTTTATGGTTGGTCTAATTTTGAAATTGATAATTGTTTATTTAAAGATAACACCACAGCGCTTTACGTTTGGGCAACCGCGTTAACAATGACGAACTCAAATTTGATTGATAATCAGGTTGGATTGTCTTTTAATTCAATTTCATTGGGTTCAGTTTCTATTTCAGATTGCCAATTCTCAAATAATTTACTCGCGTTGAACTATCCAAATAATGGATTGGTGGAAAATTGTGTTTTTACAAATAACGGCACCGCCATTCAAGCTGCTTATTACTGTGAGATCCTAAACAACGAATTCTTCTATAACGACCTCGCCATTCAAGCTTCGGTCGATGCAGAAATACACGATAATCTCATCAATAATAACTTGGGTGGAATTGTAATAGAATACGTGACCTCCGTGCAAGACAGCCCTGAGATATACAACAACGAAATTTGCAGTAACATCAACTTTGCGGTCAATAACAACACCAACATGAACTATTCTTTGCTCAGCAATTGCTTTTGCGACCTTGATTCTACAGGTATTGAAGCTATGATCATTGACGGATACGACGACATCATTAAAGGCCTCATCAATTATCAGATCTATGACTCTAGTTGTACAAATTTATTGGGTACGGTAATCAAATACGGCGCAGGTGCAGGAATCAATGAAAATGCGCTTGAGCTCAAATTTGAAAACCCCGTTGCCAATGGTTTCTTGGTTTTCACTGATGAAAGCATAGACGCCATCGAAATTCAGGACCTGAGTGGTAAGACCTATTATTTTAGCAGTGCAGGTTCAGGAAAATTTGATATTGCAATACTACCAGCTGGGTTTTATATCCTGAGCTCAGCAAATGGAATTTCAATCAAAAAAGGCTTGGTGAAGGGTTAAGACCCTAAGCCTATTTTACAGCTTTATCTTTACGCCAAAATTGAAAACAATACCGTCGAGCGGGGCCCATACTTCTGTAAACTGAGGCGTGTTATTGGGTGCAGCTACGAGACTTGCTACATTTGTTTGACGGAAATTAAAGATGTTTTCAACGTTGCCAAAAAATGTAAAATTTTTGTAGTAGCGCTCTACCAGTGCACCATAGGTCCAGAAAGAAGGCGTCACAAAATTATTGGAGAGCATTTGAGAACTTTTGAACTCATAGTCTAGACCAATTCGCCATTTTTTTGGAAGGGCATAGAGTAAGTCTACTTTCAAACTATGTTTTGGGGTTAAGGTCAGGGCTGACTGCATACCGTTAAAGTAGTTGGTGGCATTGGTAAAGGTATAGCCAGAGAAGAATACAAAATTGTAAAATCCTAGTTTAAAGAAGGTTTCGCCTCCATAACTCACGGTGTATCCGTCGGCATTTACAAATTCAAAATTTGAACCATTTGCCTGAAGCACTAAAGGTGTTTTTAACTGTGTATAAAAGAACATCTGATTGACTTGAACCCAAATATTTTCAGTCAGCTTAAACTTGTAACTGATATCTGCATTGCCACCATAGGATTGCTCTGCAACTGTGGCGTTTCGGTCAATCGGCAAGACATTTTGATACCCTAATAACTCTGCTTCTTGATTAAAAATACTGGCGTTTCGGTACCCTAACCCACCGCCAATTCTGGTACTCAGCTGATTGGTCCATTTGAATAAAGCAGAAATTCTTGGTAAGATATAAAGTTTCTGTTCCATAACATAGTCAGTCCTTAAACCGCTTTCTATCGAGATTTTTTGACCAATATCAAAAACATAATTGGCGAATGCACCTATGGTTTGGAGGGCTTCATTTCTGAGGATGTTATTTTGGATCGGAATTTCTTCAAAATCGTCTGAGTAGTAATTCAACCCCGAAATCAATACGTTTTTGTTTCTTTTACCGGTGTAAGCTATTTCTGAAAAAGAGGAAACTTGGTTGCCAGCAAAGCGGTAATCTCCGGCTAAAAATGTAGGCCTAATCAGCAAGGATCTTTCAAAAATATTAAAGGAGTTACGAAATGTTAAGGTTCGATTTTCAGTTAACTTATGGTCAAACTTCACTTGAGTAGTAATCCTGCTCACTTCATTTTTTTCGTGGTAAAAATTTGACGTTGTTGGGGCTTGGTAATTGAGTTGTTGTAAATCACCGCCTTGTCTTGTTTCTGCAGTGAAGGTGCCGCCGATACTCAATTGATTTTTGTCTGAAATATAAAAGACAATTTTTGGATTAAAATTATATTTGGTGAGTTCTGGTAGGTCGCTGAATCCGTCTTTGTCGGCATCGAAAATTTGATGAGAATTCCGTTGGGCTAACAGTGTGAAACCAATTTTTTCGTACTTACGGCTTGCAAACATATTGACATCTAGGGCACCAATATGAGATTTATTGACGTGAAAAATTGTTTCATCGCTAGTAGGTTCTTTACTGATGATGTTAATTAAGCCAGAAATGGCGCCACCTCCGTAAAGTGTAGATGCGCCACCTTTGATATATTCAATTTGACGCAGGTCAAGAGGTGGAATTTGCATGATGCTTAAGCTGCCAGAAAACCCTCCGTAAAGCGGAAAGCCATCTTTGAGAATTTGTGTGTATCGACCATCCAGACCTTGAATTCTCACGTTGGCAGTATTGCTGGTGGCGGAGGTTTGCTGTACTTGAATACCTGTGCTGTGCGTGAGTAAATGTGCAATTTTACTGGGGTCCATGGTGGCCGCTTCATCAATTTCTTCGGTAAGTACTTCTACTCTTGTCGGGATCTTGGCTATACTTCGGTTGCTTCTGGTACCCACCACAACAATTTCAGCCATTTCTTTATTGACAGGTTCTAGATAAATGGAAGGAATATTTTGTTGTAACGGAAAGTCTAGTGATAAATACAACGTTTCAAATCCAATACAAGAAATGACAATGATCTGTTGGCCACTCGGAATATTTTCAATAGTGATGCTGCCGTTTTTATCGGCTACTGCACCCTTACCTGTATTTTTTATTTTGGCGGTGGCACCCGAAAGCAATTCAGCAGCAGCGCTGTCTTTTAAGATGGTGGTAAAGGTGTGCTGACCGAACGCGAAAGTGCATGTGAACAAAGAAAAAATCAAAAAGAATTTAGCCACGTAATAAGATTTCTACGAAGTTAAGAATTTGACAATCAAAACTCGAACTTTAGAGATGGCAGGACTTATTCAGATCGTAATTTTTGCTCAATACTTAGAAACGTAAACCAGCAGTCAAATAAAAAGTTCTTCCGGTTCCTGGCAATATACCCGGACCTGGGTAACCACCTGCTCTGCGCGTTGCATAAACCTCATTCGTAAGATTATTTATACCCGCTCTGAGTTGGTAAATACCTGCCCACTGATAGGTCATGTTGAGGTCAATAATTTGATACGCGGGTAGCTGTCCTGTTGTTGCGCTTGTATTAGCTACAATAGAATTGGCCGCATCGGTAAATACCGCACTCACGTAATTGTACTGAAGGCAAGATGAAAAACCTCGGTATTTTAAAGTTAAGCCTGTTCTGAGCATGTGTTTGGGGGCGTTTTCTATGCGCTTACCTACGAGCGTAAGGTTTGGGTCATTGACCAGAGCTGGGTTATCCCAACGGGTATAACGTGCGTCGATGTATGAATAATTTGCGAAAACAGACAGACTCAAGTTACTAAATTGCGGCATCATTTTCATGATATCGAGTTCAATATAGCTTTCAACACCTTGACTTAATGATGCTCCTATATTGGTGCGGTATGGGGTGTTATCCAAGGAAATGATTCCTACACGGTTATCATAAAATAGTTGAAATACACCCACGTCAAATTTTAACGCACTATTTAAAAGACAGCCTCTGAAGCCGAGATCGGCATTGTAGCCAGCGGCATCTTTGAGATTGGGA
>Ga0209355_1002245_pt1 | contig 10832 bp, 7 predicted proteins | sample LauGreSBDMM110SN_3_FD_187563 | JGI IMG/M metagenome (GOLD analysis project Ga0209355, IMG submission 187563) | Freshwater lake microbial communities from Lake Michigan, USA - Sp13.BD.MM110.SN (SPAdes) (version 2) | ecosystem: Environmental > Aquatic > Freshwater > Lake | place: Lake Michigan, USA...
GGGGCGCCACCCATCGGGCTCGCCAACGATCTGCGGGAGGACGTACGCCAGCTTGAAGCGGTAGCCGCTGCAGCATCCACGCCGGAGCGCGCCGCGGTCTGGACGAGTGAGTCGCTGACAGAGGAGCTGTTGATCTGTGGTCGACCACAGTTGCGTCTACGCATTACTCCAGATGGCCGCGAGGGTGCGATCGTTGCGCGCCTTGGCGACGTGGCTCCGGATGGCGCCATCAGCATGGTGACGCAAGGGATGCTGAACCTTGCCTATCGCACCGAGCAGTCGCCACTCCTACTCGTTCCTGGGGCGACCATTGAGGTCACACTCGACCTACGCGTTATCGCCCATGCATTCGCACCCGGTCACCGCCTCCACCTGCAGCTGCTCGGGAGCGCATTCCCAATCACGTGGCCGCTTGCAACCCCATTTGCGCTCACCTGCTCCGAAGATGGCGACGCCATGTTGACGCTTCCGCAGATTCAGCGAGATGCGACGCTGCGCACTGGTGCCGCGCGAGCGTTGAGCAACCCGTGGCTGCGACACGCGGCGGGTGCGACCGCCGCACCTCCAGCGTCACTTGCTGGGCTACGTGCAGGGGCGTACCCCACCAGCAGTGGGGAGTTGGGAGCCCCAGATCGTGGCGGCGCACTGCCAGACGCCCCCGCCTCCGTATGGGATCTGGTGCGCGGACCAGGTGAGCGTGTGACAGCGCGCTTCTTCGGAGGTGGGCGTTCGCTCGGCGGGCCAGGGGTGTCGCTCTATGCCGATGAGGGATTCACCTACCAGGTCAGCGATGCGGACCCCGCTCACACATCACTGCAGACGAGCGTCGCCTACGAGCTACGCGATGGGGAACATGTCGTACGAGCGATCGCCGAGGGAGAGATTCGCTCGGATGCGCAGAACTTCCTTTACCGCTGTGCCCTCCGTGTCACCCTCGACGGCGCACCGTTTCACAACGCACTCTGGGAGGAGCGAGTCCCGCGCGACGGCCGTTAGGCACGCCGCGCGGGTTTCACGTATTCGCTCGGGTCAGTCCTCGTCAGAGCGACGCTTGCCGCGTCGGCTGAGCATCAACAACGCCACCCCCACCGCTGCAGCGAGTGCAACAAGCGGGATCGGCACGCCTCCTTCAGGCAGTGGATCCACGCCACCAGTCTCAACCGTCGCCGGCTTGAGCAAGGTGTAGCCGATTGGTCCGAGCCCAAAGAGCGGCGTCCCGTCTGTTGGCTGGTTCTTCCACCCACTAAACTTGTCTGTACGGTACGCGTCCAGCGACGCATCGTAGTAGAGCACGTGGTACGGCGCTTCGTCGTACATCAGCTGCTGCAACTGCGTCACGATCGCCTTGCGCTCCGGACCGTTCGGGAGGTTGAGCTGCTCCTCATAGAGCGCGTCGTACTGCGCGTTAGACCAGAGACTGTCGCTTGACGCACCGATCTCCTCCGTGAGGAAGAGTTTCATCAGGAGGTTTGGATCAACATCACCAGCCCAGCCCCAGATGAAGAGATCATAGTTTGCCGTGCCATCTGCCTCAGGTGGGAGCATCATGTCAACCAGCGTGTCGGAGTCAAACGCTTGTGCATTGACGGAAACGCCCACTTCGCCAAACCATCCAGCGATGAACTCTGCCGCCTTTGAGTAGGTATCTTCGCTGCTCGGCACGTAGAGGCGAAGGTTGAGTGGCTTATCGTCGAGGTCCTCGCGGGTACCGTCACCATCCGAGTCCACATAGCCCGCCGCCTCGAGTCGCTTGGCCGCCTCAGCAAGGTCAAATCGCCTCGGATTTGTAGGCTCAACGTGCCAGGCGACCGAGATTGGGGGCACCTGCGTGGATCCCGCAACGCCGTAGCCGCCGAGCACCTTTTCGATCAGCGTCTCACGGTCAATGGCGTAGCCGAGCGCATCGCGGAAGCGCTGGTCGCGCAGTGCGGTGGTACTGGCACCACCCTTCTTGATCTCCTTCGCATAGGCATTGAAGCCGAGCTCTGTGAAGCCGTTTGCCGAGCCGGCAACGCGAACGATGTTCGGGTCGGCGCTCTCGAGTAGTTTGAATTGCTCTGCGGTCACGTTGTGGGCATAGTCGATCTCACCAGCCATCAGCGCCTGGTACATCGCATCGGCGCTCTTAAAGAAGCGCAGCACCACTTCATCAGCGGCTAGGTCGCCGCCGCGCCAGTGTGGATTCTTTGCGAAGCGGGCGTATTCCCCCGTCTTCCACTCTACCGCCTGGTATGGCCCTGTCCCAACAACGGGTGGGTCATTTGCGTAGGTGCTCGAGATCTCCTCGAGCGTATTCCCTCCCCAGATGTGCTCAGGAATAATGGGGATAAATGACTGCAAGATGCGGGAGACTGGCGCGTTCATCGTGACAACAACCGTCTGCGCATCCGGCGCGCTGACAGAGGTCACGCCGTCAAGATAGGTATCAAGGTAGCCGAGCCCCACATACTCTTCTCCAAGGATCAGGTTGAATGTATAGACGACGTCGGCGCTTGTGGCCGGTTCGCCATCCGACCAGAGCAGGTCGTTGGCAATCGTGAAGGTGTACGTGAGGCCGTCATCGGAGACGCTGTACGACTCGGCAAAACCAGCGATCGGCTCAAGATCCGATCCGAACCCAGTGAGCAGGTCGTAGTTCAGCGTGAAGACCTCATAGCCAGTGACGAGCGCGGTGTTGAACGGGTTCATTGCGTCAAGGTCTTGCGTTGTCCCAACGCTGAGCACAAGTGGCGCTTCGGCCTTTACTGGGCTACTCCCAACGCTAAGCCCAGCCACCAACCCGAACGCTACGAGAAGCGCCGCTGCACGACGCAGTATTGACCTGCGAGCAGCTGCCTTAAGCACTATTGAGTCACCCATATCTTTACCCTCCATCCCTTATCGTTGCGCCGGTCCCCGCAGCGGGGGTTCGCCGACCGTCTCGCGGATGTATCGCCGCATATCGAGGCTGTAGTCCTCCATCGGAGCGTAATAGCCAGCCTTGAAGACTGAGGAGGTCATTCCCTGTTGGACCGACTCGCAGATGCGCCAGTCCTGCCGATTTACAACATCCCAGAACTCCAGCGCATCTTCTGGTCCGTGGCCCGGCTTATCCATCTCCTTTGGATCAAGGAGGAGGTCAAAGACGATCTTGGTGCGGTTGGGGGCGATGGGGGCGAGGGCGAAGACTGCGGCATGATCGGCTGAGAGGCTCAGCATCATGTTCGGGTAGAGCACCTCACCCTTATGGCGAACGAGCTCATCTTCGTTCAGCCCGGCGAAGCGGTCACGCAAACTTGTGCCACTCATCGTGTAGGTCCATGCCCCATCGCGATGAGGGATCCCAGCCTCCCAGTCGAGCCCAGCGCCGCCCGTCTCACGGAAGGCCGGGACGACGCGGCAGAGCTCCGGGTGCACTGGACCGCAGTGATAACACTCGTTGTAGTTCTCCAGGATCACCTTCCAATTCGCTGCAACGTCATAGATGGTTCGATGAGCAATGCGAAGATCGGCGAGCGGGTACCGCGCCACTCGCTCGCTGATCGGGCCGAGCGCCTCAATGAGACTCCCTCCCGGCGCTGATGCGCTCGCCGTATCTAACTTGATGAAGACAAAGCCACCCCACGTTGCTGCCGCGGCCGCGTAGAGGCCAAGGTCCGACTTCTCGAAGCCCGGCAGCTCCTGGAGGAATGGCGCGGTGCGCAGCGAACCGTCGAGCTCGTATGTCCAAGAGTGATAGGGGCAACGGAAGACACTCTTCGTCTTACCAGAGGCGCCGTGTTCGGCTGGGGCGAGCGGCGCGCATGCTGGCGCGTCCGCACGTGAAGGTTCATCAATGATGAGTCGTGAGCCGCGGTGCCTACAGACGTTGTGAAAGGCGCGGATCTTCTCATCCGCACCGCGAACGATCAGTAGATCATCGCCATCAATGGTGGTACGCACAAAGGCGCCAGGCGCGGTGATCTCCTCTTCGCGGCACGCGAGTACCCAGCCACTACGGAAGCAGGCGCGCATCTCGCGCTCGTGCCAGGCGGGGTCAAGATAGGCGCCAGCGGGAAGTGTTGGGTCAAGCGGACCCTTCGGCATCGCCGCCTCAAGCGCGGCGTCTTCGGTGAGCGCGTCACTCCGTGCTGGACCTGCTGCGTTGCCGCGACCTGTGACAGTCATTCATCCTCCTCCCCTGGGGGTGTGAGGGGATCCTACGCGCCTCCAGGGGGAGTTGCGCCTCCTGGTGCATGCCTGGCGACGCTCGCTGCGGCTGGCAACTCTGCCGCACGGAAGCAGGCGACGCGGTGTCCAGCGGCCCCGCTCGGGGCCGCCTCAAGTGGCGGTCGAGCGCTGGCGCAGGCCTCAACGGCGTGCGCGCAGCGGTTACGGAAGCGGCAGCCTGAGGGGGCCGCACCTTGCGGAATCTCGCCCGCGGCAAGGGAGTGCGTCCCAGCGGCGCGCGGATCAGTGGAGGGGAGCGCGGCAAGGAGGGCACGAGTGTATGGATGTGAGGGGTTGCGCAGCACCTGCTCTGCCGTGCCCTCCTCCAGCACTGCGCCGAGGTAGAGCACGACAACGCGGTCAGAGATCGCCCAAGCGAGCGAGAGGTCGTGGGTGATAAAGAGCCAGGCGATCCCCTGTTCGCGTCGTAAGCGTTCAATGAGGGCGAGGATTTGTGCGCGCATGGAGACATCCAACATTGAGACTGGTTCGTCTGCGATCACGAGCTTTGGGTTGAGTGCGAGTGCGCCGGCGATGACGGCACGTTGGCGTTGGCCCCCAGAGAGCTCCTCTGGGACGCGATCGCGGTACGCAGATGCTGGACGTAACTCTGCCGCCTCAAGCGAAGCATCAATGCGATCCATTGGCAGCCCTTGTGCTTCAAGACCTTCCGCAACGAACTCACCGAGCGTGCGCTTCGGATCGAGCGTCTCGTAGGGATCCTGGAAGACCATGCCGACCGAGCGCCAATCGTTTGGCCCTTCACCCTCCACCTCAACAACGCCGCTCTCTGCTTTGATCAGCCCAGTAATGACGCGCGCAAGCGTCGTCTTTCCTGAACCAGACTCACCGACAACGGCAACGATCTCGCCAGCGTCAACGTCAAGATCAACGTCATCAAGCGCGACGATACCGCCTCCGGGGCGGCGTGCGAGCATGTCGGCGATTGAGCGCTGGACGCCGTAGGTAACCGAGACCCCGCGGACGCGGAGCAGTGGCGCGCCAGACGCTGCGCTGATGCGTCGCTGATCACTCATCGCTTCCCTAACTCCAAGACTGGATACGGTGCAGCGACTGGTGCAGGTAGAGCGCCACCATTCGGTTCGTAGCGATGACAGGCGAGCGTCACTCGATCCTCATACGAAACGGTGGGCGGATCCTCCTCTGTACAGCGCGCGTCTGCGAGCGGACAGCGCGGCGCAAAGTGACAGCCGGGTGGCAGCGAGGCGAGGTCTGGCGGCTGCCCTTCAAGCACCTTGATGGTGCGGCGCCCTGCGCGCGCATCTGGCGCGGCGCCGAGCAACGCCTGCGTGTATGGGTGGCGTGGGTTCGTGAAGACCTCCCGAACGCTCCCGGACTCCACGATACGGCCCCCGTACATGATTGCGACGCGATCACACATATCGGCGATGACGGCAAGATCGTGCGTGATGAGGATCAGGCCGAGCCCGTACTCGTGTCGCATGCGGTCAAGCAACTCCAGAATCTGTGCCTGGACGATGACGTCGAGCGCAGTGGTCGGCTCATCGCCAATCAGCACGGCAGGGGAGCAGGAGAGGGCAACGGCGAGCATCGCGCGCTGGCGCTGTCCACCGGAGAGCTGATGTGGATATGCCTCAAGGCGCTTATCGGGGATGCCAACATCGGCGAGCAGTCGCTTCGCCTTCTCGCGTGCAGCGTTGGCAGGCTCTCCTAAGCGCAACTCAATCGCTTCCGCAACCTGGTCGCGCACCTTGATTACTGGATTGAGGGCAACAAGTGAGCCTTGGAAGACTACGGCGATCTCGCGCCAACGCGTCCGGCGAAGTGGGGCTCCTTCAGCAACAAGATCAAGCCCGCGATAGCGAATGCTCCCAGAATCAATCCGACCGTTTAGTGGGAGGAGGCCCATGATTGCACTGGCGGCGGTGGACTTACCAGAACCAGACTCCCCAGCGATCCCGATCGCTTCTCCTGGTGAAACGGAGAGGTTGATGCCATCTACGGCGGTAAGGCGTCGACCATCCTCAAGTGAGAAGGAGACGCGAAGATCGCGGATCTCGAGCAGTGGAGCCGCGGCGTTTGCGCCTGCGGGGAGTGAACGTGCGTCGTTATGGTTAGCAGCGCCACTCATCGTCGCACCCGCACGTCACGGTCGAGTAGTTCATCAATGGCATTTCCAACGATCGTGCATGCGATCACGGTGAAGAGGATTGCGCCGCCCGGGGCCATAATGAACCACCAAGCACCAAGGCTCGGTGCCGCGGCCGATTGGGCGTTACCAAGGATCGTCCCCCATGACGGCTGAAAGGGGTCACCGAGTCCGATAAAGCTGAGCGTCGATTCGGTCAGGATTGAACCTGCGATCACAACGATTCCATTTGCCACCAGCACGGTGCGGATGTTGGGGAAGATGTGCCGCGCAATGATTCGCATTGGTGAGAGGCCCACCAGCCGCGCTCGTTCCACAAAGGTGCGCTCGCGTAGTGAGAGCGTCTGGCTGCGCACTATTCGCGCAGTGGACGACCAGCTGGTGATCCCGATCACGGCAACGATTGTGAGCAGTGTGGTGCGAATGCCGAGGATCTCTGTCTGGTCGCCAATCAGCTCGCGGAGGATGGGGGCAAGGATGAGTGCCAGTACAAACGTTGGGAGGATCAGGAAGGTGTCGGCGATGCGCATCAGGAGCGCGTCAGCGCGACCGCCACGGTATCCGGCGATCATGCCGATTCCGCCGCCCAAGAGCAGCGTGATCACTGCGGAGAGCGCCCCTACAACAAGGCTGATGCGTGCGCCGTGGACGGTGAGGTTCAGGAGGTCACGTCCCAGATCGTCGGTTCCAAAGAGGTGCACACCACTTGGCGGAAGGAGCGGTGCTGCCTCTGCAGTGGTTGCGGTCTGCAGAGGTCCAACGAAGAGCCCTGGTGCGATCCCTGAGAGTGCGAGCAGGGTCAAGATCGCGAGCGCAACGCGTGCATCCCAACGGCGCAAGAGGAGTAGCAGCAGATTTCCGCCACTTACTCGGTTTAGGATTCGGCCACCTACACTCAGCTTGACGTTGCCGCTCATCGTGCCGCTCCGTGTCGAACACGTGGGTCAAGCCTGCTATAGAGCAGGTCTGCAAGCAGGTTCGCCACCACTACGCTAATCGCCAAGAGCAGGAAGATCCCCTGTAGCACTGGATAGTCGCGTGACTGCAGCGCCTCTTGCGTAAGGAGTCCAAGTCCGGGCCAAGAGAAGACGATCTCAACGGTGAGGGCGCCGCCGATCACGTAGCCTGCGTTGAGCGCTGCAAGTGTGACGGTCGGGAGGAGTGCATTCGGTAAGATGTGCCCACGCAGGATGCGATCGTCGCGTAGGCCCTTTGCTCGTGCCGTGAGGACGTAGCCCTCTCGCAGCGCCTCTGCAACTGAGGATCGCAGCAAGATTGCGTATTGACCAATTAATCCAAGCGCGATCGTTGCAATCGGTAGCGCCGCATGTCGTAGGAGATCTACGATCCCTGCAACGCCGCCAGGTCCGCCAGGAGTGCTGATGCCCGAGGTTGGCAGCCATCCGAGCGTGGTGGCGAAGAGTGTCACCAGCAGCATGCCGAGCCAGAAGTAGGGCATGGAGTAGAGGATCAGCGCACTGAGAGTCCCGACACGGTCACCAAACTTCCCGCGCCGCCAGCCAGTCCATGCGCCGAGCGCAATCCCTGCTGCGAGCGCAATGATTTCACCAAGGCCAACGATGAGCAGTGTTGGCGCAATCTTCTCTCCTATGACGCTCGTGACCTCACGTCCGCCGTATTTAACCGAATAGCCGAAGTCACCGCTCAGCGTCGCCCCAACATAGGCGACGAGCTGGTCTGGGAAGAGCGGCTTGTCTAAGCCCCAGCGAACTCGTGCCGCCGCGATCGCTTCAGCCGACACACGTGGATTACGCGCAAGGGCACGGTCGGGTGAGCCTGGCATGAGCCGGAAGAGGACGAAGTTGAGCAGCAGCACCATCAGGATGGTGGCGAGCGCACCGCCGACGCGGCCAAGGAGCCAGCCCCGCAACTTCACGTTAACGCCTCGCCAGTCCCAGCTTCACTCATACCCCCCGCTCAAAGCCTTGGCGGCGCAAAGCGCAGCCCGCTTGGTTGCCGAGCATAGAGGGGCTGCACGGCGCTGCCGTCGCTGATGCGCTGTGCGCTGTGCGCGTTTTCTGCGAGGCGCAGGAGTAGACTGACCCTATGAAGAGTGCTCGCCGGGTAGAGATCCGTGACCTGGTTAGCCGCTCCTTCGCTACCGCTCGCCCGCATGCCCCACGGGTTGCACCTGATGGACGACACCTCGCCTGGCTTGAGGAGCGGGGCGGCACCGATGCAATTCTTGTGCGCCGAATCAGTGGCGGTCCAGTTCAGCAGCTGACTGCAACTATTGAGCCAGTGACTGATCTCGCCTGGAGTCCAGACGGTCGTGCTATCGCGTATCTCACCGGCACGTCGCTCCGCATTGCGCGTCTCCGCGGGGGCGATGCGCTACTCGCTGAGCATGCGGCCGGTCTCTCACAGCCGCGGTGGAGCCCAGACGGAAAGAGCGTCGCCGTCATCTCTCGAGCACGTGGCTGGGGGCAGATCGTCCTGGTCCCGCTCGGCAAGGAGCCGCTAAAGCAGTTGCCGGAGGCGATCACCCCGAGTGGTGTTGATGTGATCTCATACGACTGGCACCCGAGCGGGGAAGAGGTGATCTGGGAGGCTTCGCGTGACGAGCGGGACGGCAACCTTGTCCAGCTCACGATCAGTCGCACCAGTGGTGACCCAATGGAGCGCGTTGTTGCCGGTACTGATTGCTTGGCGACTGGTGGGCGGTGGCTCCCAAATGGCAAGGGCATCATTGCAGCCGATGATCGCTCAGGCTTCTTCCATGTTGTTTGTCTCAGCGTTGATGGCCTGCGTCGCGAGATTGATCCTGTGAGTGCAGACGATGTCCTTGCCAGCAACGCACCAGATGAGGTGCCCGTGCCATCACCAGATGGCCTGCATGTTGCCTTCCTGCGCTACGAGACCGGCGGATGCTCAGTGCAGGTGCGTCGCATTGCAGACGGGAATGACCCGGTTGGCCATCGGCTTGACCCCTTTCCCGGAAACTGGTCATCGCTCTCTTGGCTTCCAGACAGCTCTAGCCTCCTCGCAACTGGTCAGTCAGAGGCGGAGCCTGAAGATATCTGGGTACTCCCACTTCACGGCGCAGCACGAAGGATCACCGACTCCGCGCCACTCGTCTTGCCTACGCCCCCCGCCCCACCGGTGGTGGTGAGCCTGACCGCGCGCGACGGTCTGCCGCTGCATGGCCTCCTCTTCCTGCCGCGTGGCGCATCCGCAACGACGAAAGTGCCAACCATGGTCAATGGTCACGGCGGTCCAACATGGCAGTTCTTGCGAAGTTGGGATCCGCTCGTGCGTTCCATCCTTGAGGCTGGCTACGCCTATCTCACGATCGACTTCCGCGGCTCAACTGGGTATGGTCGCGACTTCCGTTACGCGCTACATGATGAGTGGGGGCACGGCGATGTGCACGACCTCGTGGATGGCGCACGGTGGGCGGAGCAACAGCCGTGGAGCGATGGTCGCTTCGGTGTGATCGGCGGATCATATGGTGGCTACCTGGCCCTCTGCGCACTCGTTGACGAGCCAGAGCTCTGGGCGGTTGGAGTTGACCGCTATGGCGACTCGGATCTTGCGATGTCGTATCGACTTGGTGATCGACCAGGGCGCCTGGATGTTGAGCGGCAGATGGGCCGACCAGATGATCCTGAGAAAGCGCCGCTTTATCGACGCGCTTCACCGATCTTTGCAACGGAGAAGATTCAGGCACCGCTGCTCATGTTGCATGGCAAGAAAGATAAGCGCGTCGTCCCGCGCATGACGGAGATCATGGCGCGTCAGATGGAGATTGAAGGGAAGCACCACGAGATCGTATGGTTTGACAACGAAGGTCATGGTTGGGAGCGTCGCGAGAATCAGCGACTCGCCGCCGAGAAGACGCTCGACTTTCTCATTGCCCACCTCCCTCCAACGGCGTAAGCGTGGGTCTCTTCACGTCCGTAAGCCGCCCAGTGCTGCTGCGCATGAGCCGTGCCTCCGCGCTCGGTGCGCTCGTGCAACGAACCAGCTGGGGACGGCGCGCGGTGCAACGCTTTGTTGCGGGGAACACGATCGACGAAGCGGTAGCGGCGGCGGTTGAGATGAAGGGGCGCGGCTTCACCGTGACGTTGGACCGCCTCGGCGAGGCTTCAACTGGCGCGAAGGCTGACGCGTACGCCGCCGACGCAGCCCAACTCTTAGAGACGCAGGCTGCGGCCGGACTTGAGCCGAATGTCAGCGTCAAGCTCACTGCCGTCGGCCTCGCTGAAGGGAGCGCCGTTGCCACAGCGCGACTTGAGCGCATTCTGACGACGGCGCAGCGGGTGAACGGCTTTGTGCGCGTTGATGCGGAGCATGCCGAGAGCCTTGACGCGCTTCACGAGATCGTCCTTGCGGCGCATGCGGCGGGGCGTCCCGTTGGCACCGTGCTTCAGGCGAACATGCGCCGCTCGGTTGCAGATTGCGCACGACTTACGGCCGCTGGCGTGCCGATTCGGCTGGTGAAGGGTGCCTACGATCCAGGCGTACATGGCGTGGGGGATCCTGCCGCAGT
>Ga0209355_1002246_pt1 | contig 10832 bp, 9 predicted proteins | sample LauGreSBDMM110SN_3_FD_187563 | JGI IMG/M metagenome (GOLD analysis project Ga0209355, IMG submission 187563) | Freshwater lake microbial communities from Lake Michigan, USA - Sp13.BD.MM110.SN (SPAdes) (version 2) | ecosystem: Environmental > Aquatic > Freshwater > Lake | place: Lake Michigan, USA...
CACGGGCGAAGCTTAGCGAGCTTCGCCGGGTGCGGCGCGCCCCCGCCCCTGCACCCGCCGCTCTTTCGGCGCGACAACGCGGCGCTCCTGGCGCTGCTCTGCCTGTACAGCCTGTTCGGCGCGGCGCTGGTGAGCGTGGCCAGCCCCTTTTTGCCGCTGCAGATGCTCGCCATCGGCGCACGCCCCGCGCTCGTGGGCGCCGTCTTCGCCGCATACCCGCTGGCGAACCTCCTCCTGTCGCCCTTCTGCGCCGCCGTGTGCGCCAAGCTGGGACGGTGCGCCACTGCGGGCTGTAGGGGAGCTGGTCCCCCCCAGGCGCAACCCTAACTGCTCGCTGCTGGCGCTCCCGCGCGCTCAGGCGACGCGTGTTCGTCCTGGGTGTGCTCCTAGAGGCGCTCTCAGCCGCGGCGATGGGGATGGTGGCGGTGTCACCCTCCGCAGGCGGGGCGTACCTGTGTCTCAGAGCGCTGCAAGGATGCGGGGCTGCGCTGTCTTACTGCGCTCTCCTCGCCTGGTGCGCAGACAGGTTCCGGGGCGGACTCGCAACCGTGGTGGGCCTGCAGGAGGCTGTGGCCGGCGTCGGCTTCATGGTTGGCCCACCGCTGGGAGGCTGGTTGTACGCGGCAGGAGGGTTCAGACTCCCCTTCATCGTCATGGGCGCAGGTTTGCTTGTCGCCCTGCCGCTGCTTCCGCTGGCGCTACCCTCCAGCACCGAAGATGCCGAGGCTGAGGAGACTCCTGCGCTTGGTGTGGCGCCCCCGCACGGTGCATCCCACTTGTCCGACTCGCAGGCGGCCCAGCCTGCGTTTGTGCAGCGTCCGCCAGTCACCTTCCTGGCCGTGGCCCGCCTGCCGCCGGTGCTCAACGCCTGCTGCGTCACTCTGTTGGCTGGCCTGGGGTTTGGCTTCATCGGCCCCACGCTCGCTCCTCATTTGCGTTCCACATTGGGCGCGTCTGAGCGAGCCATCGGCGCGCTGTTCGGCCTCACGGCGCTGACCTACGCCCTGGCGGCGCCTCTGGCCGGCGTGCTTTCGGACGCGCACGGGCCGGTCCGCATCCTGGCGCTTGGCACCGCTTTGTTGGCAGTCTCCTACCTGCTGCTGGGTCCATCGCCCCTGTTCGGCTCCAGAGCGGCGCATGCGGCCCCAGCCGGCGCGTGGACGCTGCAGCTGCTCTCTCTGGCACTGCTTGGCTTTGCCGCGGCGCTCGCATTCATCCCCTGCATGCCGGCCATGGAGGCGGCCGCCACCGCGCGCTTCGGCGACGGCCCCGCCTCTGGCGAAACGGTCGCCGCGCTCTACAACGGCGTCTACTGTGGCGGCGAGGCGCTGGGGCCGCTGCTGGGCAGCTCGCTGGTGGGTGCGCTGGGCTTTCGCTGGGCGTCCACGCTCGTGGGAGGAGTGCTCATAGGCTACCTCGCAGCCCTGGGGGCGCTGGCGGTCCACCGCAAGGGCCTGCCGCGATGGCGGCGCACGCACGCCTACAGAGAAGCGTGGTGGACTCAGCGGGCGCTGGCGCAGCAGCCGCTGCTGGACGCGGCGGCAGAAGAGGAAAACTTCGTGTGGGACTAGGAGCCGCCAGTCGAGGCGGTAGCGGAGGCGGTGGCGGTAGCGGCGACGGTCGCATATGCGGTAGCGGAGGTGGTTGTGCCGAAGATGGTGATAGTAGCTGCGGTGGTTGCGCTGGTAGGGGCTCTGGCAGAGGCGTTGGCGGAGCCTGCGGGAGGGGGCGCCACCGCCCCTGCTACCACTCCATCACCACCGCCTGCACCACCGCCTTCGCATACCGTCTCCGCTACCGTTGCCGCTCCCGCTTTGAACGGAGATGACGTGGCATGATGACATGGGCACTTGGCTAGATGGGGCTTTCGGCTTTGGTTTAGAAACTCGGCCCCCTGTCTGCGCCATGCTTGCGTCTCCGCTTGCGCGCGTCAGCAAGGACGTGTGTGCGGCGCCCACGTCGCCGACGCGGGTGCGTGGAGTTGCGGCGGCGTGTGACGGCCGCGTTCCGGAACTGCCATTGCAGCGCTTCCCAAGCGACCGCGCTCTGATGCGTGCCACGCTCGCTCCCCGCTCGCAGGGTGCGGCCTGTGAGGATGGCGGCCGCAAGGTGCGTGGAGCGTGGCTGTGCGAGGCTGGGAGCGGTCTCATGGTGGTTGGCGTTCTGACTCACCACCTCGCCACAGGCCTTCGAGCGCCAGAGCCGCAGCAGACGCGCGAGCACGGAGCTTCGGTGCGCACGCGCCACACCGCACTTGCGCCCTGCACCTCGAGCAGCCTGTGTGCGCTGCTTGACCCTTCCTTCCGCACCCTTCCTCCAGCTTCCTGGCCGCCTCAAACAGCGCCATGCAGCAGCAGCAGCAGCAGCAGTCGGGCTCGCGCACAGGCAGCACGCCGGCTTGCGTGGTAGGGCCTTCCGGGCGCGTGATGCGTGGACCTTGGAATGGCGTGTTCTGCGCTGCCGCCTCCTCCTCGCCCCAAGTGGTGCTGTACGTTGACCAAGCTGCGAGAGCGCACTTGCAGCCTCAACAATGCGCGGATGCGGAGGTGCAGCCCGATGGAGTGGTGGCAACTGCACCAAAGCAGCCGCGTGCACAGCCGCGCAGCTCTGAGCGCGAGGCGCTGTTGCGTCGCCTGGCCAAGGCTGAGGCTGCGCGCGGCAGGGGTGCGCCGGAAATCGAGGGCGCAGTGGTTGGCTCCACCGGATGGAGCGGGGGACGGAGACCAGCGGACGCCCCGGCGCGACCCGCTGCGTCCGCGCGGCGCCAATCGCAGGCGCCGTGGCGCGCCAAGATCCAACAGCCGCGCGACAAGGCTGGGCGCGCGTGATGAGGGGACCATGCGCCTAGAGTTTTCTTTGATCGTTGAAGCATGCGCGTCTTCACTTATGTATCGCCGCCTCCGCTATACTTGTTCGCTCGCACATCCATTCAGTCAGCCTGTGAGTGGGCGTGGCCGGCGCCATGTCGTGCCTTGCGGAGGGTGCTGCGGAGGAAACGTTTTGCGTGCGCTCGTTGGGCGAGCCGCCCAGCCCCCACGTGCTGCGCTGCCTTTGGTGCGGCGACAGCTTCTCCGTTGAGCTGTGCGACGGCCAGGGGGTGTGGCGCAAGGAGGGCTGTCGCCGCGCGGCGGCGCACACGAGCAGCGACGCGGAGTGGATGGGGCGAGCGCGGGAGGCGCTGGCAGAGGGGGCGCACCAGGTGAAAGTGACGACGGACGAGTCAGGCAACAAGCGCCTGGGATGGGTGTGGGAGGCCGGCGGAGCGACGGGCGCGGCGAGCACGGGAACGCCGTACCTGGCACGCGTGCTGCCAGACGAGGTTGGCGCAGCCACCTTCCGCCTGCTCGCCGCAGCAGCTGCAGCCGCGGCAGCAGCCTCCCTGGACGCCGCCACAGCGCGGGCTGGCGCTGCGGCCACGCGCCGTGAGCTGGAGAAAGCTGTCAAGGCGCACAGCGAGGCCGTCGCGGCCAAGGCGGCTACGGAGCAGGACTTGTACGCAAAGGTGCGCCAAAGAGCCGCCGCTTTCGCACGCACGCGTGTGCAGGCAGGTCAACGCGCGCGTGCGCTGACGGGTGCCGTGTGCTCTGTGGCAGTTTGCGGCGGTGCTCAACTCCAAGAAGGAGCGCCTGCGCGAGCAGCAGGAGAACCTGGAGCTGGCGCTGCGCGACCGAGAGGCGGCGCTGGATCGACTGCGACAGGCGGCTGAGGGATGGACTGACGGGGATGGCGAGCGTGAGGGCGCCTTTGCGCGTGACGCAACTCCCGAGCGCGGCTCCAGCCCTCTCGAGGACAGCCGCATGCAGCAGACGCAGACCCAGACGCAGACGCAGCGCCCGCAGTCGCGGCCAGCCCCAACGCCGCAGGCCGTGAAGCTGGAGCAGGATGAAGATGACGATGATGAGTCGCTGGCGAGGTCTCGCAAGCGCGCAAAGCCCAGCAGCAAACCGCGCGCGCCCAAGGTTGAGCTGAGCTTGGAGCAGGTGATGCAAGTCGCCAGCCAGGCACCTGGGACGTGGGGACAATGAAGCCAACAAACGCACGCAAATTTCTCAGTCGTACAGCCCACCAGCCGTACAACGCCGCCCCGCGCGTATCCGCCCCTGTCACAGACGCCTGACTGCACCGCAATGCCTTGCGAGTGCGCGGCTCCCGGCGCTGTGCCCTGGGTGCGTCTCTCTTGCAACCACTGCTCGCCTGCGCTCAGCTCACGCACGTGACGCAGGTGCGCGATGTCTTCGGAGACTGCCTGTACACCAGCCTAGACAAGGTGTCGTTCGGCCTGGGTCTGGCCTCCATCGGTACGAGGCTGAAGCTTAGCCTCTGCACACCCCGCTCACGTGGTGTGCTCGCCTGCAGCATGTTGGGCCGTCGCGCAGCTGCCTCAGGTGGTCAAAAACGCGCGCAGTGGCAGCGCGGAGGCGCTGAGCCCCTGGTTCCTGGTGCGTTTGATCAGCTGGTCACGTCTCCCGTGTCTCTCTTCACGCAGCGCTCACCGCTGCTCTGCAACGCAGGCGGAGTGGCTCCTGGGCGACACCTGCAACCTGCTGGGGTGCCTGCTCTCCGGAGTCGCGCTGCCCACGCAGACTGCAACAGCAGGTGCGTGCACGCTTGGGCACGCTGTCAGCTCGGTGCTTGCAGGCCTAAGCTCGCACAACCCACCGCAGCCTATTACATTGGCATGGACTGCGTGCTCATCTCGCAAGCCGCGCTGCTGAGCTCCCGCAAGCGGCGACGACGCCTGGCGGTGGTAGCTGCGCAGGACGCAGAGGACGGAGTGGGCGTGCCTGTGTCGCCTCGAGCTCCCCTGCTGCAGGCTGCGCCACACGCCGCTCGTTCCCGTGGCGCACTGCTGTGGCTCAGCGTGCTGGCCTCGCGGTTGCGCGGCGTCAGCAGCGCGTCGCGCTCGGGGCGTCTGCTGCTGTCGAGCGCCCGGGGGGGTCCCGCCGGACTGCCGCTGTGCGGCGCTGGGGTGCGCAGCGTCGCGGAAGCCTGGGTGGGCTCCTCGCTGGCCTGGGGCAGCGCGCTCTGCTACCTGGGCTCCCGGGTGAGCCAGCTGCGAAAGAACACGCAGCGCACAGAGGGCGCGCAGGGCCTCTCCAGCGCTATGTTCGCCACCGCCGTCGTAGCCAACGGTCTGTACGGCGTCAGCGTGCTCTTGAGACTCTCGGGAGGGGCAGCTGACCTGCGCAGCGCTGCGCCATGGCTGGCCGGCTCGCTGGGAGTCATGGTGCTGGACGTAGTCATTGCAGCGCAAGCGTGCGCCGCGCAAAGATCCAGCAGACCAGCGCAGCACGAAGACGTCGACGCCGATGCACAAGCCTACGCGCCGCTCTCGGACGGACCTAGCTGACGCCACGCGCTGCGCGCTGTGGGCAGCAAGCGCGCCTGAGGGAAAGAGAGACTGACTCTTTCCGTGACCCCGATGGGTGACTGTCTCTCTCAAATTTTGCACAACGAGAATGCCAAAGCCAGTGCGGCACAGCCGCCCCAGCCACCCCCCGCCCGCCCTCGCCGCTGTATGTGTCTCGCAGCCGCAGGGTAGCGGCTTAAAGGTAGCGTCCGAGGCAGAATGCGATGATGGCCGTGAGCAGGATGTGGAGGAGAGTGAAGGGCACCAGCGCGCGAGCGGGCGCGCTAGCGCGTGCAGCCGCCAGCTTGACGTCCTTCTCGGCCAGCTGCGCCTTGAGCGTCTCGTGCTTGGCCGCAAGCGCAGCGAGCTCTCGCTGTAGCTTAGAGGCTGCATCGAGCGCAGCGGTGCGCTCGCGGGCCGCCACCGCCGCCTCCGCGCGGGCGGTGTCGCGCTCGCCCGGCGGCGGCGAGGCTGGCGGGGCGCCTGCGCCGGAAGCGAAGGTTGCAAAGGCGGTTGCGGGGGTGCTCTTGCTCGGGGTGGAGCCGCCGTTCCCCGGTTCACCCTCCTCAGCTACCGGGCTAGGAGGAGGCGCAGGGCTCACGTAGCTCACCCTGAGCTTCGCCTCCGTCACGGACGGACCGCCCTCTGCGCTGAACAGGCCAGACACGTCACCCGCAGCCTTGTCTGCAGACACACAGCAGCTCTGCACCAGGAACTTGTCCTTGCAGTTGGCCATGTCAGCCGGGTACTCCTTCTGGGACTGCATGATCACCTGCACCTGTGGCGGGGGTCAGCACAAGGGCTCAAACAGCGCGGGCAAGGAAGTCGTTGCAAGCCGCGCCGCGCCTCTGCGGAGCCTCCGGGCGGAATGACGCCCGTGTTGGGGCGCACGCAGTACTTCTTTGGGCTGGTGGTCTTGACCTGGCGCGTGGTGGAGATGAGAAGAGCGAGGGGCAAAACGCAGTTGCTGAGCTCGCCTTGAACGCCACGTGCGTAGCGCCCGTGTTGCTCAGCTTCAAAGTGGTGGGAATCTGCTTCTTGAGCTCGACTGCGTGCAGGCAGCGCGTCAGAGGCCGCGTCCGTTGGCAGCGGTGAAGAACCCTAGGCGGGAGCGCTCAAGCCACGGGGGAGACAGTGGCGCACATCTGAACTTGAGCGTGTCCGCTGGCGACAGCTGCAGCGTGGAGGACGACATTGCTTGCGCTTGGAGAGGGCGCGCGGGGAGGGGTGTGGGTTGGGGCGTGCAGCGATGGGCCACGCCTGCTGTGCGTATCAGAAGGGAGTCAGGTGTTGGCGAGTGGGGCACCACAGAGGAGGCGAGCGAGGCTGGTGTGGGCGCGTTCGTCCAGACGGCCACAGCAGGGTCGTACGACGCACGGTGATACTGCTTAGCTTTGTTAGCAAGAACACGACCATCCCTACATCCCGCAGTCTTGGCTCACATCGCATGGCATCATGTGGCAAAACCGCGCCCGGAGAGACTCGAAACCCCACCAACACGCAGAAAACGCTGTGTGGGGTCGCGCAGGCACATAAGGAAGCCACCAGGCTGTCCCGTAACACCAAAAAGAGACGCGCCCGGAGAGATTCTCGTATGATTTTCGATAGAGCGATTTCTCGTAACTCTCGCGTGCATGCACATCAACTTAGCAGGCTGACGCCTTAACCACTCGGCCACAGGCGCGTAGGGACCCTCCCCCAGAGGGTAGGGTTGGGCAGTTCTCAAGCAGCGCAGGGTGTGATCCTTTTTGTAATTATAGTCTAAAGGTGACGTGGCGCGAAAAGTCGTACGAAACGCCGTATGATAACCTCTTCGCTCTCCCTCTCCGCCCGTCGCCTGTGCCGCGTCCCCACATCACAGCATGACCTCGCCCTCGCGTCGACGGGAGAGCGACGTGATGAAACTGTGCGAAAGCGCCGTGACCCCCGCGCCCCTCCCCGTGCGCCTCGCTCACGCACGCCCGCGCGCAGGCTGATGAGCGACTGGAAGGTTGAGATGGCGGACGACAGCCTGTCCGAGTTCACCGTGGATTTTGCTGGCCCGGTCGACAGCCCCTACGAGGGCGGCGTGTGGCGCGTCCATGTGGAGCTGCCGGAGGCGTACCCCTACAAGAGCCCCTCCGTGGGCTTCGTCAACAAGATGTGGCACCCAAACGTGGACTGGGGGTGCGTCAGCTTGCTCACGGCCATAGGGTTGCTTCTCTTGCTCCCCTCACGCGCTATCCTCCGCAGCGGTGGCTCCGTCTGCTTGGACGTCATCAACCAGACGTGGAGCCCCATGTTCGGTGCGTGAGCGAGGCGCCCGGAACGCTCTAGGGTACTCGCTGACACGTTAACAACGTTGCCATCAAACTCCCAGACCTGGTGAACGTCTTCGAGGTTTTCCTGCCCCAGCTGCTGCTATACCCCAACCCCATGGACCCGCTCAACGGGGAGGCCGCCGCGCTGCTCATGCGCGAGCCGGAGGCGTACGCTCGCAAGGTTCGTGACTGCGTCGCCAAGTACGCCTCGCCAGCTGCGCTAGGCACAGCCACCAGAGCAGGCGGCGGCGCGGCTGCCACCGCGGACGGCGCTGAAAGCAGCAGCGACGATGGCGCAAGTGACTACATGTCCAGTGGCGATGAGGCTGCAGACGACCTGGACGTGGATGGATGATGCCTGATGCTGGGTGTGTCTGTGCGTGTACGTGTTGCCCATTCAGGGTTGGCCTGCGACGGAGTCGCGCCACCGATGTGCCAAAACGAAAGTAGAAAGACCTGTGTGCCTATGCTTCTAAACGCTGTATGCTCCATCATCGCTCGTCGTCGTCGACTCGTCGTCCGACACGCATTTAGACACTCGCCTCCGCTGACTGCTCGTCGCACCGCTTAAGCATAGCGCATGCGCAGAGCCCTCGCCCGCCATCTCTACACCAGCGCGGTCCGCGAGGAGGATGCAGTGGTGGTCGGCGGCGGCGTGGTCGGTCTGGCCATCACCCGAGCGCTGTCGCTGGGCGGGCGCAGGGTGCTGTTGTTGGAGGCTGAGGGCGCGTTGGGCACGCAGACCAGCAGCCGCAACAGCGAGGTTGTGCACGCGGGGTTGTATTACCCTCAGGAGAGTCTCAAGGCGCAGCTGTGCGTGTCCGGGCGAGAGCAGCTCTACGACTACTGTCGAGCCAAGGGCGTGCCGCACAGGCGCCTGGGCAAGCTCCTCGTCGCGTCTTCCTCAGCCCAGGCGGAGGCGCTGGCTGCGCTGCGTCGCCGCGCTGAAGCCGCGGGCGTCGACGACCTGACACCGTTGACTCCGCAGCAGGCTCGCGGCCTGGAGCCGCTGGTGAGAGCCCAAGGCGGCGCGCTGCTCTCGCCCTCGTCCGGCATCCTCAGCGTGCACGCGCTGATGAACGCCCTGCTGGCAGACGCGGAGGCGAGCGGTCGAGTGAGCATGCTCACACGCTGCAGAGTCACGGCTGGCGCGTTGCTGTCGGACGGCCGCATGCAGCTGGAGGTGCGCCACGAGGCTGGCACGAGGACCACAGTGCGCTCGGCGGCGGTGGTCAACGCTGCGGGGTTGGGAGCGCAGGACTTTGCCTCGAGCTGGGCGGACCTGCCTTCCCCATCACTGCCGCCGCCGCAGCTGCACCTTGCTCGGGGTGTCTACTTCTGCTGGTCTGCATCAACCCCGGTGCCCTTCTCCCGACTGGTCTATCCGCTGCCACCGCAGGATGGCCTGGGCGGCGGTCTAGGCGTGCATGCGACTCTGGATTTGGCGGGCGGGCTTCGGTTTGGCCCGGACGTCGAGTACGTCTCGCACATCGATTACCGCGTTGACCCTGAGCGGCGTGTGGCCTTTGAGGCTGCGATTAGAGACTATTTTCCGGCACTGCCGGATGGCGCTTTAGCGCCTGCTTACGCAGGCATCCGTCCCAAGCTCTCGCGCGCCGGCGAACCGCCTGCCGACTTTGCAGTGCATGGGTCTATTGCCCATGGCGTGCCCGGCTTGGTGAATCTGTTCGGCATTGAGTCTCCCGGGCTCACAGCCTGCCTAGCGCTGGCAGACCTGGTGGTTCAGACACTGCGAAATGACGGCGCCTGACACGCGTGTGTATCCGTTCAGCCCTGCGTTGACGCACGCGCCGCCGTCATCTTGCGAACCAGCGCCACGTAGCGTGCTTGCGCCAGCGCTGCGCTGCGCCCCGTCAGCGGCCCCTGCGCCGCAGACACCGCCTGCGCGAAGGTGGCCAGCGAGGGGCGCCCGCCCGCCGCAGCGCGCGCGGCGACGATGAGCGCTCTGTCCTCCGCCGGGCTCCACAAGGTCATCGCCCCCTCGAACAGCAGCTGGTTGTCTCGCGGCAGCGATGGCGGCGGCGTGGGTGCGATGGGAGTGGGGGCGATGGGCTGTTCTAAGTGCTGCTCCTCCTCCTTGTCGCTATCCAGCAGCACCTCCTCTGCAAATGTGACCCGTCGGGGGGCCACGTCCGCCTCCTGGTCGCTGTCGGACAGCGTGTCGTGCTCGAAGAGCGACGCGGGAGGCACACCCGGCGCGGCTGCGGCTGCGGCTGCGGCTGCGGCTGCGTAGCCGGGCCGGCGCGCCAGCCCCCCACCCAGCGAAGACAAGGCGGCCACCGCAGCTCGCTCCAGCGTCGGCGGCGGCGGCGGCTCTCGGCGCGGCGTGCGCCTGCGCGTGGGCGTGAGCCTCGACAGCGTCCCTGCAGCCGCGGGCGGGGCTGGAGACACGGCGGCCACCGGAGCAGCTGCTGCCTGCGCCTCGTCCTGCTCCACATCCGAGACGAAGGGGTCATCGAACGGCAGGATGAGCGACGGATGGGCGGGGCCTGCGCGAGAGCGCTTGCGTGGCGCAGGAGCGACGACCACAGACGCCGCAGCCGCAGACGCCGCAGGACGACTGCGCTTGCGCCGCTTGCTGCCATGGCTGCCACCAGGCGGGTGGTCGCCGCGGGATCGCTTGGCTGCACGCGGCGGCGGCGGCGGCGGCGGCGGCGGCGGCGGCGGCGGCGGCGGCGGCATGGGAGGCGGCGCAGACGCATCTGTGCGTGGCTGCTGCTTGCGCGTCTGCTTGCGTCTGCTGGTGCCCCCGCCGCCGCCGTCTTCGCCCATGGTGACCGCGTCCTCCTCCACGAGCGCCGGGAGGGGCGGCATCCAGGATGGGGCGCCCGTGGCGGGCACGCGCAGCCCTCCGCCTGCCAAGTCGTCCAACAGCGCGGTGAGGCCCACGCTCGCTGCCGGCATGGCTGGCGCCACGTCACGTGGCGCCTCATGGGACCGCCCGCCCGCGCCGCGCCGCGCTGCCGCCGCCCGCGCCCTCCGCCGCGGGGCAGCCGCAGCAGCATCCAACACCAGCGGCTGCTGCTCATCCGGCGCATCCGCCGCCGCAGGCTGCGTGTCATCGGCTGCGTCTTGGGCGCCTTGGGCGCCGTCGCCCATGATGGAGCCAGGCGCCGGCAGGGGCAGCGAGAGGAGGTCGTACCGCTCCATTGGGGACTTTG
>Ga0209355_1002247_pt1 | contig 10830 bp, 10 predicted proteins | sample LauGreSBDMM110SN_3_FD_187563 | JGI IMG/M metagenome (GOLD analysis project Ga0209355, IMG submission 187563) | Freshwater lake microbial communities from Lake Michigan, USA - Sp13.BD.MM110.SN (SPAdes) (version 2) | ecosystem: Environmental > Aquatic > Freshwater > Lake | place: Lake Michigan...
CACCACCGAATATTATTGGGCGAAACTCTCTAATACCTTGGTTTTGGTTTCTCGAGAGTTTCGGAAGCCCTGTGAAATTTGCATTCCTACTTAATCGCTTCTTGTCTGTAGATGGTGTTCGAATCATTCATGAGCGTACATTACTGCGGCCTATCATCACAGTTTTCTGGAGTGCACTAAGGATCTTGGACAAATTCGCCTCTAGCGAGAGGAGGATAGTTCCGTGGCTAAACATCGGAGAAAATACTCATCTCCGTTCAAAGCTAAAGTAGTCCAGTGCATGCTCAAAGCCGATCACCCGGTAACCCAGATCGCCAAAGAGTTTGAGGTAGACAATGGCACTTTGAGCAACTGAGTGAATACGTGGAAACTTACCCCCCCCCAGAGCCATTAATCGACCTAACACCACTTGCGTGTGTTGGAATAATGCCGCACCGGAGTATTTCTTGGCCGCGAACAAAAATCATATGGACATCTAATATAGAGCCACAACACGCACCAGGGCAAGATTTACAGTGGCTTAATAAATCCAAGTCTTCTGCAACCAAAGGCGCCCGCACTCAACTCTGGACTATCAAATCCCAAGTGAATTACTTGCTCACTATTGTGCTACGACCTTCGCCGCACAATCAGGTCAAAAAAGGATGGAGAACTGTCCCGGTTTCTTGACACAGTCCAAGTAAACTTGGCGGAACGGCTACTTACGCTGTAAAAATAATTTGATTGCTGAACTTTGAGGTATGGAATGAAACTTCTTGACTGCACTATGCGCGACGGTGGCTACCATAATAAATGGGATTTTACAATTGCCTTTGCAAACAAATATCTACAATTAATGTCAGAACTGAATATTGAATATGCCGAAGTAGGATTTCGATTTTTAAAAAATAGTGAATTTCTGGGTCAGTTTGCCTACTCTACAGAGTCAGTTTTAGAGGCGCTTACTATTCCGAAGAACGTAAAGATTGGCGTTATGGTAAACGCGGGGGAGTTTTCAAAATCTAATCTAGAAGTTGAAATCGAATCACTTTTTCGAGTTTCAAAAGCATCAAACGTCAATTTTGTGAGAGTTGCGGCTAATTTTTCTGAAATCGATTTAGCATTGTCTCTGTGCAGCCTGCTGAAAGAGAAATATGGGTATTTCGTATTCCTAAATATAATGCAAATGGCTTTCTTGGAAGAAGCTCAAATAGAGGAACTTCAAGAGAAGAATTTAAAGAGCTTTGATGTTCTTTATTTCGCAGATTCAACGGGAAGCATGACTCCTTCCAAGACTAGGGAGTTTTTTTCCATTGTTTCAAGGGAATTGGAATTAGAAATAGAATTTGGAATACACGCACACGACAATTGTGGAAATGCGTTTGCAAATTCACTGATTGCATTAGAGCAAAATGTACAATGGGCCGATGGCACTCTTTTCGGAATGGGTCGCGGACCAGGCAACACAAAAACAGAACAACTTTGGCTTGAGCGGGAAGGATCAATGGCAAGCCCTGCCGCATTAGCAAGTTTAGTCAAGTTCCTAGATAATGAGATGCTTCACATACACTCGCTGTTTCCTTGGGGAAGTCGGCCAGAATACGATCTGGCTGCCAGATTAGGCATACACCCAACTTTTGTTCAAAATTTGTTAGATGACGATTTGTTAGAAACTGAAGACAGACTTTTCGCATTGCAAAAAATTCGTAACTCTTCACCTACGCGGTTCTCAGAAGAAACTTTGAATATGTCGTTGAATAGGGATTTTCAATCCATCAAAATAGAAAATAATCAAGAGTCACTCAGTTTTGTTGGTAAAGCTGTACTCATTCTTGCTAATGGGAAAACACTTCAATCTCATTCAAGTGCAGTCAGGGCGTATATCGCACAAGAAAAACCTGTTGTTATCACAGTAAACGAATCTTCCGCGTTACCCTTGACAGAAATAGATTACATAGCAACTTGCAATCCACTTCGATTCCAATCCATGGTAACGAACGAACTTTTGATGGCACAAAAGATTATCGCTCCCCTTGAATACCTTGAATCAATAATGGACATTGCAGAAAAGCCTCTGAATGTCATCGACTTTCCGATCAGCATAAAACAAGGTGAATTCAAAAGCAGGGATGTGAACCTTGCTATTCCTAAGCCCCTTTCGGCTGTTTATGCGATTCTCCTTGCTATATCGTGCGGTGCACAAAGAATTTACCTTGCTGGATTTGACGGTGAAGGAATGTCAAAAAATCAGATGAAGGAAATGCAGACAATATTAAGCAGGCTGACTGAGGATGATGATGATGATGAAATCAGATTAGTCTCATTGCTTGAAACTTACTTGCCAATTCCAACGATCTCTATTTACGGAATCATTTGATATGTCAGCGATAAATGCAGACATAATAATTCCTGCTAGATATGCTTCTTCTCGGTTTCCGGGAAAACCGCTAGCAAAAATTTCAGGTGTACCGTTAATTAAGAGAGTTTATGATACCTGCCTAGAAGTGGTTAGTGCGGAAAGAATATGGGTCGCAACTGATGATGAGAGAATTAGAGATTACTGTTTGGGCAACACCATGCAGTTTATCCAAACTAGCACAACGTGCCCAACGGGAACGGATCGAGTTGCTGAGGCCAATGAAATACTAGGAAGTGAATTGGTGATAAACGTTCAGGGGGATGAACCTTGCCTAAACCCGGAAGACATTATTAAAGTTTATAGAAAAAAATTGGAAAACTTTGAAAGTGTAGTGAATGGTTACTGTTTATATGAGGGTGATCTTGATGTAATCGAGAACAATATCCCGAAGGTAGTTGTAAACGAGAAGGGGAAATTAATTTATATATCGAGAAGTAATATTCCATATGATCATTCGCGTACGAAATCAAGTTATGCGACACTATCAAGGCAAGTATGCATTTACGCATTTAGCGCAAGCCAGTTAAAAGAATTTCGTAAATTCGGACGAAAAAGCCAACTTGAGGATATCGAAGATATAGAAATATTAAGATTTTTCGAATTGTCAATCTCGGTACAAATGGTTGAACTTAATAGTTCTATAGCTGTTGACTATCCCCGAGACATTAAGCTTGTGGAAGAATTCCTCTTGAAAAAGAGCCAAAGATAGTATTCCAGTTAGCAATACTTCTTTAGTGGGGTGCTCTAAGCCGAGTTGCTATTAAAACGAAGAGGGCTGTGTCAAAAAACATGGACAGTTCTCTGTTCTTTTTTGCCCTGATTATGCCACGAAGGTCGCAGCGTAATAGTGAACAAGTACTTAAATGGGGAGTCGTTAATCCGGAGTCGAGTGCAGGCGTTTTCGGCTGCGCAAGACTAGGAAGCACTCGGCCTACTATCTGCGCAGGTATTTAATTTGAGTGCGAAAACACTTTAAGTATCAGATGCTTGACCGTAATCGTGCCTAATTGACTTCAATATGAGGGTGTAAATTTTGAGAAACCTGAAGGCCTTATGCGGTCAAGGTTTGATGCCGGCCAATGCCATGGAAAATAGACTTTACTTCACTCCCGCAAATGCAAGCTATTTCACTCAGGCGGATGTTTTAGTAAAAAGCCTCAGTGCTACACAGAGACTCACGACTAAACTCGTCATTTTTGGAAATGGCTGGAACCACGAACAGGTATCCAAACCTCTACATAAGGATAGATTTTTTTAAATAATGCTTTCCCATGGATTTTCGCTAGCTACTGCCTATAACTTGATTGTGTTGAGGTGTTTGATGAAGAAGCTCAGGAGTGTGCATGTATTGGAGAATTCGGTTGAAAATCAGGATGCGATTAAAGATCCTGCTCTAATCCACTTTCAGCGGTCATTTCTATTTAAGCCTTGGGTTCGAGGCTGCACTCATCCAACTAGAGAACTTTGGACCTCCCTTGCAAGTGAAGTGTCCGACAACTAGCGCAAATTCAATAACTTAATGGTAACTTTGAAGCAGTCTGAAGCCAAGCATGGGAACAAGTCTGCGGTTGACGAATCATCAAGCGCATTTACAAGCCTTAAGGCATCGAAACTAAGGTGTGGTGGGAAGTGGAATCAAAATTACACATTGATTCAAGGGGAAATCTTGGAGTTTTTGAATTCCAGGAATTGCCATTCACACCAGTTCGTTTCTTTTGGATTTTTGGGACACCCGATGGTCAAGGTCGAGCGGGTCATGGACACAAAACATGTAGTCAGTTCATTTTTTCCCAACAAGGAAAGATTGAAATATCTGTCACGAAACCTGATGGAGAGTTGTTAGTAAAGACTCTTGGGCCAGGTGATTCCTTTTACTTGCCACCTATGCATTGGCTCGATTTAGTCGATTTTTCAAGTGGCTCTGTGCTTGGAGTTCTTGCAAGTCATCCATACGATCGTAATGAGTACATCGAATCCAAACAGGAATTTAACCAGCTATCTTCCTGAATCTATCAAAGTTCAGAGAGTGTCTTGCACACTAGCTGAATCTCGTTCTCTGTCATTCTCGGAAAACAAGGAAGAGTCAATATCTTCTGAGAATAAGTAACAGCAACTGGTGTTATCTGATTCTCAAAAATTGATTTCCATGCCGGCTGGTAATTGTCCAAGATTGGATAATGAATTCCCGTAGAGATTCCTGCCGAATTTAATGTTGCTTGATCTTTATCGCGAGAATCAGTAACAAGAACTGCTAAGTGCCCTACAAATGATTCATCATCGAGAAAAACAATCGATCGCTTATCAGAAAGTGAATCTAAATATCTCTTTATGATTATTCGGCGTTTGTTATTTTCCTCATCTAAGTTTTGTAGGCGAAGCAAAAGTACTGCCGCTTGAATTTCATCAATTCGACTATTAACGCCACCTAACATCGCCACTTCGTACCTGGTGCTCCAGCCATACTGCGCTAGTTGTCGGGCGCGCGAAAGGTGAATCAATTCCTTAAAGGAAATCGCTCCCCCGTCCCCAAGGGCGCCAAGATTTTTTGTCGGGTAAAAGCTAAAGGTAGCTGCGTCTCCCCAGCTGCCTGCACAACTTCCATTGAACTTTGCGCCAAATGCCTGTGCGCAATCTTCTATTAACAGGACTCCGGCCTCGTCACAAATGTCGCGAATTGTTTCAATGTCAGCCACCAGACCATAAAGATGGGTCGCCACCACGACAGATAAATGATTGTTAGAAACCACGTGCCTCAGAGAATCGGTTGACATTTGCAACGTAACTGGATCTATGTCGACAAGAATTGGTCTTGCCCCGATTTTGATTGCAGCAGTTGTGACATAACCCCCTGCGTTAGGAACTGTTGCGACCAAGTCGCCTTGCTGTAAACCTAATCCCTGCATTGCCAGGATTAGAGCGTCTGTGCCATTTCCAACGGTGACGGATCCTGCACCCAGCGTGTAGTTTGAAATCTGTGCCTCAAGTGCGGACGCGTACGGCCCCATCATGTAAATCCCTGAGGACATTACTTTCGATACAACCTCAATTTCAGAAGCTAAAGTCACTGAATCAATTCGAGATAAGTCATTGAGTGGGATCATAATCTATTGACTACCTATCTAATTCTTCGATTCTAAAAGAGCTGCAGTGATGTAAAGAGGCATCAATAAGTTATCAGAGAAATGGACATGGGGTTAAATGTGCAGAAATCTATTTGAAATCTTGGGCTAAACATGGATATTTCAAGATTGGGCTCAGTTCATTTACATTAACTACAAACCGTATGCACCAGAAGGTTCGATTAATATAGGACAGAGTGACTGCCTTAATTCAAACTCAAATATGGCAAACGGAATCGGAATCAAATGCTAGTTAACGTAAAGAAGTCTCTGCTGCTGCTCGATCAACGCGAACGTATGTTAATTATTTTTCTCACTATTTCTCGTTCGTTGCTTGGACTTCTGGATATAGCTGGAATATTTTTAATTGGACTTCTTTTGGCAAAGGCTACAAAACAAATCACGAATAATGGTTACAACAACGAAACTCTAGATTTTGTCGCAAAGATCTCTGGAAATCTTGACTTAATACAAATAGCCTCTCTCGCCTTGCTGCTCTTTATAACGAAATCTATTTTTGCAAGTATTTTGATGAAATACATGACAATTAGATTCGCAAAGGCTGAAAGTGGGATAGCCACAGCGGTGTATCTGCGGATATTAAGTTCACCAATCTCAAAAGTTGCAAAAATTTCTAAGTCAGAAATAGTTTATGCACTTACCTACTCGGCTGGATTTGCAATCACGCAGACATTAACTGTAATGGTGATTATTTTTAGTGAACTGTTTTTGTTGATAGTCATCTCGGTCGTATTCACAATTGTCGATTTGAAACTAACATTTTACATAGTTCTTTATTTTGCAATTATTGGAGCACTAATTTATCGAACCATTGGTTCACAGTTTGAAAAAGCTGGAAAAAGATATGCCAGCTCCGCGATTGACGCAAGTGCAACAGTTGAAGATTCGTTAGTTACATTTCGAGAAATCTTTGCGCTCGAAAAGCAAGGTGACTTCAAATTCAAATTTGCTGAAGCAAGGTCCGAACTTGCTAGATCAACTGCATCTATCAATTTCCTTTCAGGATTGCCACGATACATAGTTGAAACAGCATTGATGGTAGGCGCTATTGGACTTGCGGCCTTTACTCTACGGACTAGCGATCCGGCTGCTGCTGCCGGAACTTTGGGCATTTTCCTGACTGGTGGTCTGCGTATCATGGCCAGCATGTTACCGCTGCAAAATTCCTTGGGAACTCTAAAGCAGCTGGCTGCCCAAGCCGATTCATTTCTTCGACTCGCCCAGGAGTTTCCGAGTGAGCTTGATTCTTTGCAAACTCATGTGGTTAAAAAGTCTGCAGGTGAAGGCTTAGAACCGATCGAAGTTAAGTTGGATCAAGTCTCCTATATTTATGATGATGCGGAATACCCTGCCGTGAAAGATGTTTCGATATCGATCCCAAGAGGTAGTACTGTCGCATTTATCGGGCAATCTGGTTCGGGGAAAAGTACTTTAGCGGATCTAATCGCTGGCCTACTGGTGCCAACTAGCGGATCTGTAATCCTGACAAATAATGACTCAAGAAACATTGGTTATGTTCCTCAATCCCCCGGGGTTGTGAGTGGCACTATCGCCGAAAACATCACCTTGGAAATTAACCGCAAAGCTTTCGTTCAAGTGCGATTAGCTAATGCGCTCGCCTTGTCTCATCTCCAGGGACTTATTGAAACACTTGAAAATGGCGTAGATACCGAACTTGGAGCCCAATCTGATGGTTTAAGTGGTGGGCAACTTCAACGGATTGGATTAGCAAGAGCAATCTATGCAAATCCTGGTCTATTGGTCCTTGACGAGGCAACTAGTGCCCTGGACGCTGAGACCGAGGCGGCCGTCTCTGACTCCCTAAGAACACTGCATGGAAAATGCACCACCATTGTCATCGCACACAGATTATCCACAATTCAAAATGTGGATACTGTTTTTGTATTCGATAAGGGCGAGATTGTGGCTTCAGGTAAATTCAATGAGCTAGCGGCGACTAATGAAATTGTTGCAAGGTTTGTTGAACTATCAAGCCTAGAAATTACAGATTAATAAAATTCTCGATCTGCTGGTTTGTTACTTTTTGCGCACTTTCGTTACCGTCAACTCTTTGATACCAATCCGTAGTCCACGTGACTGCATCAGTGAACTTTAATTTATCGTGCCAACCCAGTGCCGTCTTTGCTAAACCTGCATCTAAAGATAATAATCCTGCCTCATGCGGCTCGCTCGAATCGGAAAGATTCCAAGTTGGATCAACTGATAGTTGAGTAGCTACAAGTTCGGCAACTTTTGCCACCGTTACAAAAGAATCCTTATCTGGGCCAATGTTCATCATTGGGTGTACTTTTCCAGAAAGTAAAGATTCGCTGACCATCAGATAGCCATTTAGGCAATCCAGAACATGCTGCCAAGGACGAACTGAGTCTGGGTAACGCAGCGTGGGTACTTTTTTATTCAGGTATGCGGAGATTAGGTCTGGCATCAGACGATCTTTGCTGACGTCACCACCACCAATTACATTTCCGGCTCTGACTATGGTTGTCGGCGCTCCTGGAAAACTTGAAATCCACGACTGAGTCAATAAGTCAGCCATTGCTTTTGATGAACTGTATGGGTCATGCCCGCCAAGTGGATCACTTTCAACGTAACCAGCAACTTGATTAATGTTTCGATAGACCTTGTCGGTTGTCACAACCACATGTGCTTTAACTGATTTCGCACTGGAAACTGCTTCTAGCAGGCTAAGAGTTCCCATTACGTTTGTTTCAAATGTGTATCTGGGATCTGCATAGGATTCTCGAACTAGTGGTTGGGCAGCTAGATGGAACACGACGTCAGGGTTGACTTGCAGAACTGCCGTTTTGACTTCATCTGATTTTCTTATGTCAATTCGGAAGTCATTTTGTAAAACTTCCGAAACACTAGCTCGATCAAACAATGAATTGGGAATTGGATCCAGAGAGATTCCGGATACCTCATGACCTAAGGAGTTCAACCACAAGGCCAACCAGGATCCTTTAAATCCCGTGTGCCCAGTGATTAAGTAATGCATTGCTATGCCCTTGAATTGACGAACTCAATTATTGATGAAGTTGCGTAGTCCAACATCTCTGTTGTTAAGCCAGGGTAAACACCGATCCAGAATGTGCGCTTCATGATGATATCGGTATTGGTTAGTTCCCCTACCACTCTGAATTCAACATCCTTATATGCAGGCTGCTTGAGTATGTTTCCGGCAAACATTAGGCGCGTGCCTATTTTCCGAGAGTCTAGGAATCTAAGTAAGTCTTCCCGGTTTACATTGTGTTTTGGATCAAGTGTTATTGGGAATCCAAACCATGACGGATCAGAATTAGCGGTTGCCTGCGGCAGAATCAAGCCCTTAACTCCGTCGAGTTTTTCATAGATATAGTCAAAGTTGAATTTGCGAGCGGCGATGAATTTATCGAGCTTAGTAAGTTGGCTAAGACCCAGTGCTGCTTGCATGTCAGTTGCTTTTAAGTTGTATCCAATGTGACTGTAAATGTATTTGTGATCGTATCCCTCAGGCAGCTCGCCAAGTTGCCATTCAAATCTCTTTAGGCAAGTGTTGTCGCATCCGGTCTCGCAATAGCAATCCCGGCCCCAGTCACGAAATGATTCAATTTGTCGCATCACCAGCGGTGACTTGAACAAGACTGCGCCGCCCTCACCAGTTGTGATGTGATGCGCGGGATAAAACGAGATCGTCGCGGTGTCGCCAAAACTGCCAGTCTTTTGTCCGCGGTATGTGGAGCCGAGCGCATCGCAGGAATCCTCAACTAGCCATAGATCGTTTCGCTTGCAAAGTTCTTGCACAAGGTCAAGGTTGAACGGGTTGCCAAGTGCATGCGCCATCATGATTGCTCTGGTTTTTGGACCTATGGCTGCTTCGAGTTGGCTAGCAACTGCGTCATATGTTCCAATTTCAACATCGACAACAACGGGCTTTAAGCCGTTTTGGATTATTGGATTCACAGTTGTTGGGAAACCCATAGCAACGGTAACCACTTCATCGCCGGCTTTAAGCGCTCTTGGACCAAGCTTTGGGCTAGTTAGCGCAGAAAGTGCGACTAGATTTGCGCTGCTTCCACTATTAACGAATTTGGAACCTCTGGCTCCGATGTATCTTGCAAGTTCTCTTTCAAATTCCTCAGTATATCTGCCGGCGGTTAGCCAGCCATCTAGCGAGGAATCTACTAAGGCAACAAAGTCCTCTGGGTCAAGGACTTTTCCAGAGACTGGAACATTTGATTCTCCAGGATTAAATGCTGATAACTGGAGCTTGGCTTCGGCAAATTTTCTCACCTTATCCAAGATCTCAATACGGTCTGAATCTAGACTTGAATCAGTCACTTTTCCCACATTTCCTGCACTGCACAACTATCCCGAAATCGTTTAAATCCCTATGTTATACAGTAGTTTAGTCGAATAGTCGTTGTTCGCGCTTGACCAAATTTTCGTATCTAAATTAGGAGAAAAATGAAAGTCGTTATTCTCGCTGGCGGTTACGGAACTCGGATGCGCGAGGAAACCGAATTCAAACCTAAGCCAATGGTCGAAGTTGGCGGCCACCCAGTGCTTTGGCACATAATGAAGAACTTTGCGAAATTCGGGCACACTGATTTTGTAATTGCCACAGGGTACAAGAGCGAAATAATTAAAGATTACTTCTTAAACTACAAGGCCAGAAACAATGACTTCACAATTTCCCTTGGAAACCGGGAGTCACTGGTTATCCATGATCAAGAAAATGAAAATTGGAATGTGACAGTTGCCGATACGGGTGTCAGCACATTAACTGGCGGTCGCTTATTGGGTGTTTCCAAATATTTGGACCCAAAGCAAGATTTTCTGGTTGCCTATGGTGATGGCCTAGCAAATGTGGACATTGACAAACTTATCGCTAGTCACAAAGCGTCAAAGAAGATTGCAACCCTTACTGTCGTGCAGCCGCAAAGTCGCTTTGGAATAGTCGACATTGATGCCGACAACGCAGTTACGAAGTTCCGAGAAAAACCGCAAGCCGAGGGTTGGATCAACGTAGGTTTTTTTGTAATGAATCAAAAAGTCCTAAGTTACATTGACCCTGAAGGTCCGCTGGAACAAGAACCGCTTTCCAAATTAGCCAGTGATGGTGAACTAAACGCATTTCGACATGATGGATTTTGGCAACCAATGGATACTTACCGTGAAGCGCAACAACTTAATGAATTATGGAACTCGGGCGATGCACCTTGGAAGTCTTGGTAGTTTAAACGCTTTCGGATTGCATTATCTCTAGGCATTTCTTAGTTATGCCAGCGTTGT
>Ga0209355_1002248_pt1 | contig 10822 bp, 11 predicted proteins | sample LauGreSBDMM110SN_3_FD_187563 | JGI IMG/M metagenome (GOLD analysis project Ga0209355, IMG submission 187563) | Freshwater lake microbial communities from Lake Michigan, USA - Sp13.BD.MM110.SN (SPAdes) (version 2) | ecosystem: Environmental > Aquatic > Freshwater > Lake | place: Lake Michigan...
TGACGTCAACGACCGGTCGCGTGCAGTTTCATTCACGCGTGGCTATCAATGTTTTGGCAATGGTCGAACGCGAATTAGCAGTCGGTGAACAACAAGCCCTTGATCATGCCGAGCGACTCGCAGTGTTGGGCATGAAAGATGATGCCGAACTAGCAACTGCGATTCGTAATGGCGATCTTGATGATCGATTCAACGAAGTGGTTGAACTCGTGCGGGCAAGCGTGCTCGACAAATTGGCAGTCGCCAATCCGTCGTATGCCCTGCCTACCTTGAACGACTGACTATTTCGAACGACTGATCTGAACCGGCTGACCAGCAGCCAATTGACCGCACGCCGCAGCGATGTCGGTGCCACGGTTGCGACGAATGGTGGCGTTGGCGCCCATGCCCACTAACTGATCGCAGAAAGCTTGAACCTGATTGCGGCTTGAACCACGAACTTCGTAGCCCGGTGTGGGGTTGAGCGGAATCAAGTTCACGTGTGCAGGCACGCGGAACGAGCGACAGATTTGCGCAAGTTCAATGGCGTCACTGGGACGATCGTTCACCCCGTCAATCAGTGCCCATTCAAAGGTGAGGCGGCGATTCTTTGATTCAAGGAAACCGTTACAGGCTTCCATCAAGGCCTTGATCGGATAACGGCGGTTGATCGGCACCAATGCATCGCGAAGATTGTCATTGGCGGCGTGCAAGCTGACTGCCAAGTTGACGGGCAGTGGGCGAGAAGCCAAACGATTGATGCCCGGGATAATACCGACGGTACTCACGGTGAGGTGACGTGCTGACAAGCCGACATCTTCGTGAAGGCGCACGATTGATTCCCATACGGGTTCTTCGTTGGCGAGCGGTTCGCCCATGCCCATGTACACCACATTGCTCACGCGACGATCCATGCCTTTGGCGCGTTGCGAAGCACGTACAACTTGTTCGATGATTTCGCCGGCGGTGAGGTGACGTGTGAAACCGGCCTGACCAGTAGCGCAGAAGCCACAGGCCATCGCGCAACCTGCTTGGGTGCTCACACACACGGTGGCGCGGTCGGGGTAGATCATGAGAACTGTTTCGATGCGGCTGCCGCCGTCGAGTTGCCACAAGAACTTGATGGTGGTGTCGTCATCAGAAATGACTTCTTCAACCAATGTCAACGAGTTGGGCAACAAGTCAACAAGGTGCGCACGTAACGCTTTGGGGAGCGCCGTCATGTCTTCGGGGGCATTGAGTTCGGTATACAAACCTTTCCACACCTGATCGACGCGATAGCGCGGTTCGTTCAGCAAAAGGTTTTGAAGTTCGTCGCGCGAAGCGCCATAACGGGTAATCACAATGTCAGCCTGTCAGATAATTGAGTCGAAGTGGTGGTGTCTAAAGAGTTTCGGCAAGTTTTGAGTATTCGGCCATACGTGCTCGCAACACATCAAGGCTGGCCGTCCAGAACGATTCGCTCGTGACGTCGATGCCAAATGCCGAACCAAGCTCTTCGGCCGTCGCCATGCCAGCTCGGCTCAAAAGATCGTCATAACCAGCGCGGAAACGATCGGGATCGGCGTGGTATTGCGCGAACAAGCCAAGTCCGAACAACAAGCCATAGGTGTAGGGCCAGTTGTAGAAATGGCTTCCGTAGTAGTGACCCTTCAAAACCCACATGTGTGGATGGGCGGTTGTTTGATCAAGCCCGTCGCCGTAAGCATCGGCTTGGGCTTGCAACATGATTTCGTTGAGTTCGTTCACGCCAAGTGTGCGGCGTTGGCGACGAGCGAAAACTTCGGTCTCGAACAAGAAGCGACTGTGAATGTCAACAACAACTTGGTTTGCGCCTTGTAGGTCAACGTCGAGAAGTGCGAGGCGTTCTTTGCCTTGAAGAGTTGCGAGACCAGCTTCAACGACCAAAGTTTCGCAAAAGATGCTGGCGGTTTCGGCGAGGGCCATCGGCAGACGCTTCTGTAATGGCGTGCGACCGGCAAGTTGAGTGTTGTGATACGCGTGACCCAGTTCGTGGGCAGTGGTTTGAGCCGATTCAACTGAACCGCTCCAGTTCAGCAACACCAATGAGCGGTCGTCGACGAACGGCATACAAAAAGCGCCGCCAACTTTTCCTTCACGCGGCGGAACGTCAAGCCACGATTCGTTGATCGCGCGATCCACCAAACCAGCAAGGTTGGGGCTAAACGACGAAAATGCATTCCGCACCAGGTTGACAGATTCGTCCCACGTGATTGATCCACCGGCACTAGGCAGAGGAGCAACAAGATCCCACCAGGGCAATGCGCCGGCGTGACCATGGAGGCGAGCTTTGGTGCGCATCCACGAACGGAAGTCGGGGAGCGAGGCAATGATGGCCGACTGCATCGCATCAAAGGTGGCGCGGCTGACGCTGTTGCCATACAGCGATGCGTCGAGTGGCGAATCCCAGCGGCGACGGCGATTGATGGTGTTCGCTTCGCCCTTGATGGCGTTCATGGCCGCGGCGCACGCGGTGGCGACAGTTGGCCACGCAATCATTTCGGCGTCATAGGCCGCTTTGCGAACGGCAACATCTGAATCGGTGGCGAGTCCGCGGACTGCGGGCATCGGCATGCGCTTTGTTCCCGATGGCAGGTGCACGTCGGCAGTGAGTTGTGATGTGATGTCGCCTTGCAAGCGACCCCAAGCTGACGAACCAGTGGTTGATAGTTCGGCGTACAAGCCCTCTTCAGATTCGTCCATTTGGTGTTCTGAACGTTCGGCGAGTCGCAAGAGTGGTCCGAGGTGATCGCGGGCTTCGGTGCTCACTGCAGACAAAGCATCAACATCGTGGTCGCATACAAAATCAGCGAGGCGGGCGAGTAGTGGTGTGATACGTGATCCGGCTACTTCAATTTCGGAAAGTAATGCCTGCGCTGTTTCGTCGCGCGTGTTCGTGGCGACATTGGCGTAGACGTAGGCCTCGAGAATTTCGGTTTGTGCAACGACAGTATTGAAGTCGCGAATGGCGCGATCGAGTCGAACGCCTGTTTCGGCATCGACTGTTGGCGACACGCCATCGGGTAGCGCGCGAATGCCGAGTTCGTCGTACAGCGATTCAAGTCGGCCGACGTCGGCGCCAACTCGCTCAAGAGCATCAACAAATGTGCGACTCGTTAGCGATTCATGAACGTCTGCAACACTCCAGAGCGGAAGATTTTCAGTAGCGGTCATGACTGCTCGCTTTCAGAAGTTGAAGTAATGGGGGCAACATCGCCAACAAATGCGCGGTCGGTGCGGTGAACTCGAAAACCAAGACCCTCGTACAGTGCCATCGCTGCCGAGTTTTCTGGGTCGACGTACAACATTGCGGTTTTGATTCCGCGGTTACTCATATTGACAAGACCCGAAACCACCATTGACTTGCCGAGGCCATGACCATGAAACGCGGGGTCGACGGCAATCACATAGATCTCGCCAAGAACGGGATCGGTATCGGTGTGTACTTTGGTCCAGCAGAAACCGGCCAGTTGGTTGTCGATCTCGTGCAACACAAAACCATTTGCATCAAACCATGGTTGAGCCAGACGCGCCGACATTGTGGCGTGATCCCATCCACCTTGTTCGGGGTGGTGTGCAAACGCACGATTGTTAACTGCGAGCCAAGCTTCTTCGTCTTGGCCTTTGACGAATGTGCGCACTGCAACTTGCGTTGCTGCATCGGCGCTTGACAACGGAAGTGAGCGGCGCATCTGATGTAAACGACGTCCGGGGGTGAGGCCAACTTGAGCTGCAACTTGTTCGTGACCAATCGTTGGTTCGAAGACCCACCAATGCACGTGTCCACCGCCGTTAACGGCGACTTCGTGAAGTGCAGCGCTTAAAAGTTCGGGACCGATGAGATGCATTTCGTAGCGATGGTGCGGATGAACCACGAGTTCAATCGAGAACGAATCATGGCCCTTGCTGATTTGGGCGTAAGCCACGGGATGGTCGTGATCGCCTTCCCAGGCAACGAGACCGGCAAAACCTTCACGTCCACCATCGACAAGGTCGAGCCAGAGGTGATCCGACAGTGGGCGATGGCCGTCGGCGCGCTCGGCATCGCGTAATAGGTCGCGCACAACCGAGATGTCATCGGGCTGCATTTGCCGTTTGATATCTAAGATGCGCATGGCCTCACCCTATCGGCGGTGGTTCGGGGGCTGAACGAGTTGATTAGGGTCAAAGCATGGCCAGCAAGAAAGCACCCGCAAAGAAGGCACCAGTCAAGAAGGCGCCTGCGAAGAAGGCTGTCGTGAAGAAGACACCGGTGAAGAAGTCGGCGGTGAAGAATACGCCAGCAAAGAAAGCGCCAGTCAAGAAAGTTGCCGCGAAGAAACCGCCAGTTAAGAAAGCAGCGGTCAAGAAACAAGCCGCGGTCAAGTTCAAAGGTAAGCCGAAAGATCAAGCCATTGAAGTCGCTCGACGTTTAGCAATTGGTTACCCCGAAGTGATTTGCGAACTCGATCATCGCAATGCATTTGAATTGATATCGGCCACTATCTTGTCGGCGCAATGCACCGACGTGCGCGTCAACATGGTGACGCCAGCATTGTTTGCGCGTTTCCCTGATCCGTGGTCGTTGGCATCAGCTGATCCTTCAGAAGTTGAAACACTCATTCGCTCGACGGGCTTTTATCAGAGCAAGGCAAAAAACTTAATGGGCATGGCGCAAAACTTGATTGAACGTTTTGGGGGAGAAGTACCGAGCGAACTTTCAGATCTCGTCACGTTGCCAGGTGTGGGGCGCAAGACGGGCAACGTTGTGCGCAGTGTGGTGTTCGATTTGCCAGGATTGCCCGTTGACACTCACGTGGGTCGATTGTCGCGACGCTTAGGACTCACGAAACTCGAAGACCCAGTGAAGGTTGAACTGCAACTCAACGATTACTTGCCGCCAGCCGAATGGGGTTCGTTTAGTTTGCGGCTCATCTTGCACGGACGTCGCGTCTGTGATGCGCGTAAACCGCAGTGCACGATCTGTGAGTTGGCCGACATTTGCCCGTCGGCAGGTGTGCCGGTGACCGCTCCGACAACGAAGCGGTCACCCCGCAAGAAATAGCTTGGCAGCCTGTGAATCTGGTGTCGCTTTATTCGGTATTAGCGACAAAAACGACACCAGAATGACAGGGGGATTGAGTTACTTGACGACTTTGCTGGCGCGGAGCAAGGCGCGCTGGGCCGTACGCAAGGCTCGGTCAGCTTCGTGGATCGCCATCAAAAGGTCGTCGTGCTTGCCATCAAGGTTCATCTGGCCAAGATCGGCGACCCGTTGGCGATAGCGCTCGGCGCCTTCGGCCATCACGGCTAGTTCGGCGGCAATTGTGGTCAGATCGGCATTCGGCACGGCATCACCATATGTCATGGGCGAGCAAAATAGTGACGGAACATAACTTGACGGTTCTAAGTCATCAGGCTCTGACTGCCTCGCTTGGGTAGCCTTGCAGGGTGACCCGAGTGCCTGTTCGAGACGATCTATCTGCGCTAGAGGGCTATCACTCGCCCCAAGTTGAGGTCAATGTCCGTCTCAACACCAACGAAGCACCCGTTGCGCCCCCGGCGGCCTTTCGCCAGGCCTACGCCGAAGCCGTCGCCAAGATTGATTGGCACCGTTATCCCGACCGTGGCGCCACGGTCTTGAGGGCGGCCATTGCCGAACTGCACGGGGTCGACCCCGCCATGGTGTTTGTGGCCAACGGCAGTAACGAAGTTCTCCAAACCATCCTCTTGACGTTCTCTGGATTTGGTCGAACGGTTGCCACTTTTGAACCGACCTATCAAATGCACGGGCAGATCGCGCGCAGCACTGGGGCGACAGTCGTTGAGGGCGAGCGCGGCCCTGACTTCGCTCTTGATATTGGCGAAGTTCGTCGAGTCATCACCGAGTTTCGACCGCACGTCACATTCTTGTGCTCGCCGAACAATCCGACGGGTGGCGTTGACTCGCCCGAGTTAGTTCGTGAAGTGCTGGCTCTTAACGCCGGACCCAACCCTGGGCTTGTCGTCGTCGACGAGGCTTATGGTCAGTTCGCTGATTGGAGCGCGCTCGAATTGGTGAGTGAAGAAACGCCACTCGTGGTGACTCGAACATTCTCGAAGACCTGGAGCATGGCGGCAGCGCGGTTGGGTTACCTCATCGGACCAAAGTGGCTCGTTGCCGAACTCGACAAAGTCGTGTTGCCGTACCATCTCGACACGGCAAAACAGATTGCCGGAACTTTGGCTGTGCAATATCGCGGCGATATGGAAGAACGCGTGCGCATGATTGTTGCCGAACGCGAACGCGTCATTGCCACATTGAAGACTCTCGATATTGAAGTCTTTCCGAGCGGCGCCAACTTTGTTCTCTTCCGCACGAAGTCAAAAACTGGTCGGGCCGTTTGGCAAGGTCTGCTAGATCGCAGTGTGCTCATCCGCGATTGTTCGGGTTGGCCACGGTTAGAAAATTGCTTGCGCGTCACCATTGGCACGCCAGAAGAAGATGATGCTTTTCTTGTTGCTCTCACGGAGGTTTTGAAATGAGTCGTACCGCCAGTCGTTCACGCACAACTGCTGAAACATCAATTGAACTATTCGTTGATCTTGACGGAACCGGAAAGTGCGATGTCAGCACCGGCATTCCGTTCTATGACCACATGTTGACGCAGGTGGGTAAGCACGGTGGATTCGATCTTCGCATTGCTGCCAAAGGTGACATTCATATTGATACGCATCACACTGTTGAAGACGTTGCGATCACTTTTGGTGAAGCAATTCGTGAAGCTCTTGGCGATAAGAGCGGAGTTCGCCGTTTCGCTAGTGGCCTGTACCCATTAGATGAAGCACTCATCGAAATTGCGCTCGACCTGTCGGGACGTCCATTTGTGGTGTGGGATGTTCCTTTGCCCGAATGTCTGCCGCTCGGTGATCCGGCATTTGATCCTCAGTTGGCCGAACACGCCATTAGTTCATTGGCAACGTCAGCTGGTGTGACTTTGCACGTGGGGCTCAAGCACGGTCGAAACGTGCACCACATTATTGAAGCTGCGTTTAAAGGTCTGGGTCGCTGCTTCCGCGATGCTGTGCGCATCGAAGGAACTGATGTGCCATCGACTAAGGGCGTGTTGTGACGGCGTTTTGTGACGGTGTGTTGTGAATAGGCCCGTTATAGCTGTTCTTGATTACGGCATTGGCAATCTTCGCTCAGCTGAAAAGGCTTTAGAAAAGGTGGGCGGCGACGCTCATCTCACACGCGATCCAAAGTTTGTCGCTTCTGCAGATGCTGTGGTGCTGCCAGGTGTTGGCGCTTTCGGCGCGTGCATGGACGCATTGCGCGGTGCCGGACTAGAAGAAGTCGTGTATGCCGCTGTTGATTCGGGTCGTCCGTTCTTAGGTATTTGCGTGGGTATGCAGATGTTGTTCACATCGAGCCAAGAAGATCTTGATGCTCGTGGCCTCGACATCATTTCAGGAACCGTGAAGTGGATTCCGCCTGGCGTGAAGCGTCCGCAAATGCAATGGAACAAACTGGTTTTCACACAACGAGATGACCCGATGTTTGATGGAGAACTTTTGCGCGATGCAGAAGATGGCTCGTGGGTCTACTTCGTGCATTCACTTCATGGTGTTCCCATGGATCCCTCGCTCGTTGCGGCCACATGTGATTACGGCGGAACTCTGAACGCCGCATTTCGCCAAGAAAATGTCTTTGCCACCCAGTTCCACCCCGAAAAATCGGGTGCGAGCGGTTTGGCGTTGCTCGAAAACTTCGTAAAAGCAGCGAGCGGCTCATGAGTGGCAAACCAATTGTTGATCTCTATCCCGCGATTGATTTGCGCGGCGGGCGAGTAGTGCGTTTGTTGCAGGGCGATTATGCGCAAGAAACTGTGTATGGCGATGACGCTGTTGCTGTGGCGACATCTTTCGCCGATGCCGGCGCCAAGTGGATTCATATTGTCGACCTTGATGCGGCACGGACCGGCGACCCGATTAATCGCCCAGTGGTCGCCGCAGTTGCCAAAGCGTTACGAGGTCGAGCATCAATCCAAACTGGTGGCGGCGTGCGCGCGCTGAGTGATGCGCAGGCATTGGCCGATGCCGGAGTCGCACGAGTTGTGATGGGTTCGGCCGCAGTCGCCGATCCTAAATTGGTTGAAGCAGCAGCAAAAGTTGTTGCAGTTGCGGTTGGGCTCGATCATCGCGCCGGCGAAATTGCTGTACACGGTTGGACTAAAGACTCGGGCGTGCAACTGAATGATGCATTGACTTGGTTTCCAGCAGCGTCAGCTTTTGTGATCACCGATATTTCTCGTGATGGAATGTTGCAAGGCCCCGATGTTGATGGTCTTCGCGCCGCGGCGTTGTCAACGAAGATCCCGGTCATTGCCAGTGGTGGAGTGTCGTCTTTGGATGATGTTCGAATATTGGCCGAAATTCCAGAACTCGGCGGAATCATCACAGGTAAGGCCGTGTATGAAGGTCGCTTTACAGTTGCGCAAGCCATTGCGTTACTAAATGGTGCGAACCCAAATAGTTCGGGTACGGCGTCATGAAAGTCGCGCGCGTTATTCCGTGTCTTGATGTGACAAATGGTCGCGTGGTGAAAGGCACCAACTTTGTCAATCTTCGCGATGCTGGCGACCCCGTTGAATTGGCCTCGCGTTACGACGCCGAAGGTGCCGACGAACTCGTCTTCTTAGATATCACCGCATCAAGCGATGGCCGCGACACCATGGTTGATGTCGTGTCGCGAACCGCCGAGCAGGTTTTCATTCCGTTCACTGTGGGCGGAGGTATTCGCAGCGTTGACGATGCGCGTCGCATGTTGCGCGCTGGCGCCGACAAAGTGAGTCTCAACACTTCGGCCGTACAAAATCCACAATTGATTACCGAAATCGCCACCGAGTTTGGTGCCCAGTGTGTGGTGTGCGCAATTGATGCCAAGCGTTGGTCTGATGGACGTGAAGGCTATGAAGTCTTTTTGCACGGTGGCCGTACGCCAACCGGAATCGATGTCATTGAGTGGGCAACACGAGCGAGCGAACTTGGTGCCGGAGAAATTCTTTTAACCTCGATGGATCGCGATGGAACCAAAGAAGGATTCGAACTTCAATTGACTCGTTTGGTGAGCGACGCAGTTGGAGTTCCGGTGATTGCTTCAGGTGGGGTCGGCACGCTTGATCACCTCGTTGAAGGCATTGTGCAAGGTGGAGCCGATGCAGTCTTGGCCGCGTCAATTTTCCACTTCGGAGAATTCACAGTTGCCCAGGCGAAGCAACGGATGCTTGATGCCGGCATCATCGTGCGACCGGCATTGTGATTATTAGTGAATAACTACCCGTTTGTTCGTGATCCGTTTACGGTGATCGACGGCGGACTTTCAACAGCCCTTGAATTGCTTGGCGCAGACATCTCTGGCCCGCTATGGACCGCACAAACCGTGATTGACGATCCTGCTTTGCTCGAGCGTGCGCATCGTTCGTTTGTTGAAGCAGGTGCCGACATCATTGCGACGGCGAGTTATCAATGCGGTACGAAGCAATTTGAAGCAATTGGATTAACTAGCAAAGAAGCACGCAATGCGCTGGCATCAATGACGTCGATCGCTCGACGGGCTGTTGAAGGAACGTCAGTTGCGGTAGCGGCATCGGTTGGTCCGTTTGGTGCATCGCAAGCAAATGGCAATGAATACACCGGTCGCTACGGAGTTGAGTGGCAGGTTGTTGAGGACTATCACCGAGAGAAGTTGCAGATACTTGTTGACTCTGGTGCCGATCTGATTGCCGTTGAAACAATTCCGTTAGCCGACGAGGCATTGTTGATCGCCGAAATTCTTGAAGAGCTTGGCGCTCCGCCGGCTTGGTTCAGTTTCGGGTTCGCCGATGAGACGCAAACCTACGGACTCGACGCGGTTGACAAAGCCGTGTTGGGAATCGCCGGATACGCAGACCTTGTCGCTATTGGATTGAATTGCACCCATCCGCGCTACGTCAATTCGTTGTTGGCATCAATGAGCGAACTTGTATCGGGAATTCCGCTCATTGTGTATCCCAACCATGGCCGCGAATGGGATGCAGTGGGCCGTTGCTGGACTGGCGACTCGATATCAATTTCGTCAGTAGAAACCTTGCAACGTTGGGTCGATCTCGGGGCGCGCTTTGTCGGTGGCTGTTGTGGGGTAGATCCTCTCGGTATTGCCGATTTGGTAACTGCTAGAGATTCAATTTCGAGCTGAACTCGTCGTAGGGTGAGGGGCATGAACGCTCCTGCCACATTTACTCCCAATCCAAAAATGGAATACCGCCGACTTGGTCGCAGTGGACTCAAAGTTTCGGTCTTGTCGTTTGGTAGTTGGGTCACCTTCGACACGCAACTCAACGACGACATGGCGATGAATTGCATGCAGAACGCCTGGGATGCTGGCTGCAACTTCTTTGACAATGCCGAGGCCTATGCCGGCGGTGAAAGCGAAGCCATTATGGGTCGCGTCATTAATCAACTCGGTTGGCGCCGCCAAGATTATGTGTTGTCGACCAAAGTCTTTTGGGGGATTGAAGGCGGAGTGCCCAACATGGGCAACACCTTGAACCGCAAGTACTTGCACCACTCCATTGAAGGTTGCCTTGATCGATTACAAGTTGATTTTGTCGACTTGTTGTTCTGTCACCGCGCCGATCCGAATACGCCACTTGAAGAAACCGTGTGGGCGATGAGCGATCTCGTTGAGCGGGGCAAAGTTTTGTATTGGGGAACCAGCGAATGGACTGCCGATGAAATTCGTGCGGCGTACGAAATTGCTGAACGTCATCACTTGCACAAGCCCGTGATGGAACAACCGCAATACAACATGCTCGAACGCAAG
>Ga0209355_1002251_pt1 | contig 10813 bp, 10 predicted proteins | sample LauGreSBDMM110SN_3_FD_187563 | JGI IMG/M metagenome (GOLD analysis project Ga0209355, IMG submission 187563) | Freshwater lake microbial communities from Lake Michigan, USA - Sp13.BD.MM110.SN (SPAdes) (version 2) | ecosystem: Environmental > Aquatic > Freshwater > Lake | place: Lake Michigan...
CACATGGGTGAGCGCCAAGGGGTGGCACAAGGGGATGAGTTCGCTGGTTTTTTTGGCGGCCATGATGGCCGCAACGCGGGCAATGCCTAGGACGTCCCCCTTTTTGGCGCTTCCGCTTTCAATCAGGGCGCGGGTGGCGGGCAGCATTTCAATGTGGCCGGTGGCAATGGCGGTGCGTTTGGTGCTGGCTTTGTCGGCCACATCGACCATGTGGGCCATGCCTTGGTTGTCAAAGTGGGTGAGTGTGCTCATAGAAATTTCATTCGGTTTACAAAGTCTTAACGGTTCGAGTGCATCATACGGGGTATGAATTTTTGCAAAACTTGGCTGGCGGCTGTTTTGGTGGTTGCTGGCAGTACCTCGTTCGCGCTGCCTAACCTGGGCGATGGCGCAGAAATGTCGCCTGCGAAAGAGCGCCGCTTAGGCGACAGCATTGCCCGCAGCTTGTACCGCGATGCGGACTACCTTGAAGACCCGGTGGTGATGGATTACGTCCAGAGCATTTGGCAGCCTTTGCTCGCATCAGCAAAAAAGCGTGGCGATGTGCCCCAAGACTTAGCAGACACCTTTGCTTGGGAAATACTTCTAGGGCGGGATCGTTCAGTGAATGCGTTTGCCTTGCCGGGCGCTTACTTTGGCTTGCATTTGGGCTTGGTCGGCGTGGTAAGTAGCCGCGACGAATTGGCGTCTGTCTTAGCCCATGAACTCAGCCACGTAACGCAGCGCCATATTGCCCGAAATATCGCCCACCAAAACGCCCAAGCGCCGTGGGTGATGGGCGCGATGATTTTGGGGATTTTGGCTGCAAGCAAAAGCGCTAACAACGGCCAAGCGGCCAACGCCATGATCACAGGGGGCCAAGCGCTGGCAGTCCAAAGCCAACTGAATTATTCGCGCGACATGGAGCGCGAGGCTGATCGGGTGGGCTTTGGTGTGATGACCGAAGCGGGCTTTGCGGCCCAAGGGTTTGTGGGGATGTTTGAGAAGTTACAGCAGTCCAACCGGCTCAATGACAGCGGCGGGTTTGCGTACTTGCGCAGCCACCCGCTGACTACTGAGCGTATTTCGGATATGCAAAACCGCATGCCTTTGTCGGGGGCCGCAAGTCAAAGCACTTCGGCTGTTGTGAGCAGTACGCTGCCGTGGTCCGCGCAAGATCTCGAGCCCGTATTGATTGGGGCGCGGGCTCGCGTGTTGTCCAACGGTGGGGTCGATGGTTTGCGCGTTTGGCAGGGCGACCTAAAACCTGCGGTACTGAGCGCTAAACCCCCCGCCCAGCAAGCGGCCGCCTTGTACGGCGGGGCATTCGCGGCTTTGAAGCTGCGCGATTACGCGCAAGCCCAAACCTTGTGCGATCAACTCCGTGTGCGCGTTCAAGGCAACGCCGCCGCGGTGCATTTAGCGCAGTTATTGGACGCGGAAATTGCGCTTACGCAAGGGAATGCAACTCGGGCCTTGGCGGTGTTACAAAGCGACTCGCCCGTTGCAAGCCGCGCTGAGAAATTTCTACGCGCCCAAGCCCAAACCCTTCAGGCGCAACCTGCGGGCATTGAGCAAACGGCGCAAGCCTTACGCGCTTGGGTGATTGAGCGCCCGCGCGATGCCAAGGGTTGGAGCCTGCTTGCGGCGGCGTACACCGCGCAAGGGCGAAATGTGGCGGCCGTTCGCGCCCAAGCGCAGGTCGATCTTTTGCAGCTCGATTACGCTTCGGCGTTAGCGCGGCTGCGGGCGGCGCAAGATTTGGTACGGAGTGGAAATTGGGGTCCCATGGGCCCTGACCACCTTGAGGCGGCTATTGTGGACACCCGCGCTCGCGAGGTCTTGCAGCTAACGCGCGAACAGGCGGTCGAGCGCTGAGTTGATGACGATACCGAGCAGGGTATAAATCAAGGAGCCGATCAGCGCGGCGCTAAACCCCAAGACCGTAAATCCGTCCAACACCCCAGCGGCGGACCAAAACATGAGCGCGTTGATGACAAACAAAAACAAGCCCAGCGACAAAACGGTGACAGGAAAGGTCAGAACCACCAACACGGGCCGCAGCAGCGTGTTGAACATTCCCAAAACGAAAGCGGCTATGAGAGCGGAGCCGAAGTTGTTGACCTGTACCCCGCTGTAAAGGTGTGCCACCGCAAGAAGGGCGACCGCCGAAAGCAGCCATTTCATTAAAAGCTTCATGCGTCCGAGCATAGCAGCGTTCAAGGGTTAACCCTTGAACGCTCTGGCTTGGTCTACTCTTGGCTTGGACTTTGGCTTCGGCGTTGGCTCCACCAACCAGCGGCCAACACGCCAGCGATCGTGACGGCGTAAACCCCCAAACGCGCGGCCTGTTGCGCGGAATCTATCGTGCCCCGATCGCTGCCAAAGTAATCGATGAGGAAGGGTTCAGAGACGATCATCTTGGCCGCAGTTAGGGCCAAAACGGCAGCGCCGAGTTGAATAATGATTGGAAAACGTTCCACCAATTTAAGAACGACCGAGCTGCCAAAAACAACAATGGGAATACTAATTAACAGGCCGATGATGACCAGGTCAAAAGCGCCATGGGCTGCCCCAGCAACGCCAAGCACGTTGTCTACACCCATCAAAGCGTCCGCAACCACAATCGTTTTCATGGCGCCAAAAAAAGTAGTGGCGCCGGGGCCGTGGTCAGCCTCGCCGCTTTGTTCGGCCAACAGTTGGTAGGCCACCCAGACCAACCCCAAACCGCCAACGAGCATGAGTCCGGGGATTTGCAATAACCACACCACGCCGACCGTCATTACAGAACGCACTGCGATCGCACCCACCGTTCCCCACAGGATGGCTTTTCGTTTCAGCTTGTCGGGGAGGTTGCGGGCCGCAAGGGCAATCACAATGGCGTTGTCGCCCGCGAGCACCAAGTCGATCATCACAATAGCCAGTAGTGCGGACCACCAAGCGTTTGAAAACAGTTCCATATCTCGAAATACCAGTAAGTAAGAGGCCATCCTCTTTGATGAATTCTAGTCTAAAGAAGCCGCAGATAGCCTTGGGCTTTGTAGGGCGTTGCTGTGAAATGGGAATTCAAATTATTAAAAGTGATCTCGACGAAACAAATAAAAAGACAGCACGGCGTGTCGGCAAAGCTTTAAGATGACTTATGTCCGCCGTAGACCAAGATTTGATGAATGATTTGCCCAAAGACGCTCACAGCATCTTGAAATTGGCAGCAAGTTCGCTGTTCGAAGTATTTGCCAATGCCAGTGAAGGCATGCTTTTGGTTGACCGTTCGGGACGAGTGGTTTGGATCAATGACCAATACAGGCGATATCTGCCGGCTTTAGGTTTCGCATGTGAGGAAGATTTTGTGGGCCTACCGGTTTCCTCTGTAATTCAAAACACACAAATGCATCAAGTATTGGAGTCGGGCAAAACAATTTTGATTGACTTGCTCACAAATAGGGCTGGCACTTTTGTGGTCAGTCGCTATCCTCTGCGTGATGAAGCTGGTCAAGTTATTGGGGCCCTGGGCGTAGTGTTATTTGATCAGCCACAGTCCAACCTCCAGCCATTAATAGCCAAGTTCGCATTGATGCAGCGAGAGTTGGATGCCACTCGCGATGCCCTCGCCATTCAGCGACGAAAGGGTGCCGGTTTGCGCCATGCAAAACATAGTTTTGCTAGTTTTGTTGGGTCTAGCGCCATCGTTGCGGACCTCAAGCGCCAGGCCAGACGAGCTGCGCAGTCCAGCAGCCCGGTTTTGTTGATGGGCGAAACAGGTACCGGGAAAGAATTGTTGGCTCACGCGATACATGCAGTATCACCTAGAACGCGCGGACCTTTGGTGAGTGTGAATATCGCAGCTGTACCCGACACTTTACTAGAGGCGGAGTTCTTTGGTGTGGCTCCAGGAGCCTATACGGGTGCCGATCGCAAAGGGCGCGATGGCAAATTCAAAATAGCAGACGGAGGGACACTTTTCCTTGATGAAATTGGAGATATGCCCATGGTGCTACAAGCTAAGTTACTACGGGCACTTCAAGAAGGCGAGATTGAACCTTTGGGATCGAACCGGTTGGTCTCTTTCAATGTCCGCATTATCGCGGCCACCTCGCGTGACATGGCGGCGTTAGTGCGAAATGGTCTTTTCCGTGAAGATTTGTACTATCGATTGAATGTTTTGCCAATAAGAGTGCCCTCCTTGCGGGAACGCGCCAGTGACATACCTGGCTTGGTTGAGGTGTTAAGTGAGGAGCTCGCCATCCAAAACGGTATGCCTCCGCCGGAATTGAATCCCCTGGCCTTGGACATGTTGGTGGCTCAGCTTTGGCGCGGCAATGTTCGAGAGTTGCGGAACGTGCTGGAGCAAATTATGCTGCGAAGCGATACGCCTCGCATCGGAGTCGAATTAGTTGAGCAGGTTTTAATGGAGTCGGGTTCTTTAGATGTTTCGCATGGTGCCCCACTTCATTTTTTACTACCCCCCACACGCTTGAACAATGGTAAAAAGTTGGAGCCCTTAGGTCAGCAAATCTCCGAACTAGAGAAAATGGCTATTACTCAAGCTTTGGAGGCTACGCAGGGCAACAAATCGAATGCTGCCAAGTTATTGGGGATTTCGCGTGCCAAGCTCTATGCGTGCTTGGGAAACGCGAGCATGTCTTGACTGAAGTCAATACAGTTGTAATTATTTCAGTCAAAGGTGTCTCGTTATTAGACAAAAATACTTAATTCGGATAGCTTTTAAATAAGAGAAACAGTCAAATTGAATCCTGAGCATCCATTAAAAGACTGGCATAACTTGTGCATATACATTGATGAATAAATCAACAAAAGGAGACTCCTATGAAACCTCAAAACCTAAAAATATCTCTGGCCGTCGCCACATTGGCACTCTGCTTCTCAGTTTCTTCGAATTCACAAGACATCAAAATTGCCCATATTTACAGTAAAACAGGCCCCTTGGAGGCCTACGGTAAACAAACGCAAACTGGATTGATGATGGGTTTGAATTACGCCACCGGCGGAACCATGATGGTCAACGGACGTAAGATTGTGGTGATCGAAAAGGACGACCAAGGAAAACCTGATTTGGGTAAAAACCTTTTGGCTGCGGCATATGGTGACGACAAGGTGGAGCTGGCCGTGGGCCCCACAGCTTCCCCGGTCGCTTTGGCGATGCTACCTGTCGCTGAAGAATATAAAAAGATTTTATTGGTCGAGCCCGCTGTGGCCGACTCCATCACGGGTGAGAAATGGAATAAATACATCTTTCGCACCGGTCGCAACAGTAGCCAAGATGCGATTGCCAACGCAGTGGCCGTTGACAAAGATGGCGTGAGCATCGTCACAATGGCGCAAGACTCGGCCTTTGGCCGTGATGGGGTGAAGGCTTTCAAAGAAGCGCTCAAGAAATCTAAGCTGGTGCACGAAGAGTACCTGCCACCTGCCACGACCGACTTCACCGCCGGTGCGCAGCGCATGATTGACAACCTCAAGGGCCAGCCGGGCCGCAAAATTATTTTCATCATTTGGGCTGGTGGCAATCCGTTCAAGATCGCCGACATGGACTTGAAGCGCTACGGCATCGAGATCGCCACGGGCGGCAACATTTTGCCCGCCATGGTGTCCTACAAGCAGTTCCCCGGAATGGAGGGTGCAGCTTATTATTACTTCGGCATGCCTAAAAATGAGGTCAACGAAGCCATGGTCGCACGACATTACAGTCAGTTCAAATCACCTCCGGACTTCTTCACTGCGGGCGGTTTTTCTTCGGCGATGGCCTTGGTCACAGCACTCAAAAAGACCAATGGCGACACTAACACCAACAAACTGATCAGCACCATGGAAGGAATGAGCTTTGACACCCCCAAAGGCAAGATGACCTTCCGCAAGGAAGACCACCAGGCCATGCAGAGCATGTACCACTTCAAGATCAAGATCGATCCGGCTTTTGCTTGGGGTGTTCCTGAGCTGATTCGTGAAATCAAGCCTGAAGAAATGAACGTGCCCATCCGCAACAAACGTTGATGGAAAAGTTGTAGGTCGATGACCCGCTTGGCCTTGAAAAACAGGGCATTGTAGGTCGGTGGCTAAAGCCACCGACCAATGAAAATCATGTTCTGTCGTCCTGGTGGATTCGCCTACTTTTTGAATTGAACGCATGCTTGCAACCCAAAACCTGACCGTGCGGTTTGGCGGTCATGTGGCCGTAAATGCGGTCTCGTGCCGTTTTGCCTCCGGCACGCTTACCGCCATCGTCGGCCCCAACGGGGCGGGCAAAACCACTTACTTCAACCTGATCTCGGGGCAACTGCCTGCCACCGCAGGGGCGGTGCATCTGAACGGGCGGGAGCTTACGGGCCTGAGCGCTTCGGCGCGCACCCGCGCGGGCTTGGGCAGGGCTTTTCAGCTGACCAATCTGTTCCCGAACCTGTCGGTGTTGGAAAACGTGCGTTTGGCTGTGCAGGCTACGAAAGAAGGCGCGCACCGCCGGGGCCTGAACTTGTGGAGCATCTGGAGCGATCACGCGGCCTTGACGAACCGGGCACTGGAAATCTTGCAATCCGTGTCAATGACCGCGCAGCAAGAAGCCCCGGTGGCCAGCTTGCCGCATGGTGACCAACGCAAGCTGGAAGTGGCGCTCTTGATGGCGCTCGAGCCTTCGGTGTACATGTTTGACGAACCCACCGCAGGCATGAGTCACGACGAAGCGCCGGTGATCCTGGACCTGATCCGCCAGCTGAAAAAAGACAAGAGCAAAACCATCTTACTAGTCGAGCATAAGATGGATGTGGTGCGCGAGTTGGCCGACCGCATCATTGTGCTGCACAACGGCACGCTGGTGGCCGATGGCGAGCCGAACGAAGTGATCGCATCGCCCATCGTGCAAGAGGCCTATCTGGGCAAAGCAAGGGAAGCCGCATGAGCACCAACCTCTTGACCTTAGAGGGCGTGCACACGCACATCGGGGCTTATCACATCCTGCATGGGGTGGATCTGGTCATGCCGCGTGGTGAGCTGACCTTGCTGCTCGGCCGCAACGGAGCAGGCAAAACCACCACGCTGCGCACCATCATGGGCTTGTGGCAAGCCTCTCAAGGGCGCATCACCTTGGGTGGTGAAGACATCACCCAGCTAAACACGCCCGCCATTGCACAAAAAAATATCGCCTATGTGCCCGAAAACATGGGCATCTTTTCGGACCTGACCGTAAAGGAAAACATGCTGCTGGCCGCCCGCAGTGCCCAGCATGCGGCACAAATGGACGAGGTGCGCTTGCAGTGGATTTTTAAACTTTTTCCAGCGGTGGAAAAATTCTGGAATCACCCGGCGGGCAAGCTCTCGGGCGGACAAAAGCAGATGCTGGCCGTGGCGCGGGCGATGGTGGAGCCGCGTGATTTGCTCATCATCGACGAGCCCAGCAAGGGACTGGCCCCGGCCATCATCCAGAACATGATCGAGGCGTTTCAGCAGCTCAAAGCCAGCGGCGTGACGATCTTGCTGGTGGAGCAAAACATCCACTTCGCGCAGCAGTTGGGCGACACCGTGGCCGTGATGGACAACGGTCGCGTGGTGCATGCCGGCCGCATGCAGGCGCTGGCCGAAGACACGGCTTTGCAGCAATCCTTGTTGGGGCTGGCTTTATGAAATTTTTCGAAGACATCGATACACGCCCCTTGCTCCTGGTCCCGGTGCTGGCTTTGTTGGCATTTCCGCTGATCGGCTCGGGTTCGACCTGGCTCACGCTCACGGTGGCGGGCCTGGCCATGGGCATGATCATTTTCATCATGGCCTCGGGCCTGACGCTGGTGTTTGGCCTCATGGACGTGCTCAATTTTGGCCACGGCCTGTTCATTGCGTTGGGGGCATTTGTGGCCACCAGCGTGATGGGCGCCATGGGCGACTGGACCGGCTCTGGTGAGTGGTGGCGCAACATGGTGGCGGTGCTGCCTGCCATGCTGATCGCCATGGCTGTGGCCGCAGCTGTGGGCTTTGCTTTTGAACGCTTCATCGTGCGGCCGGTGTATGGCCAGCACCTCAAGCAAATCCTCATCACAATGGGCGGCATGATCATCGGCGAAGAACTCATCAAAGTGGTCTGGGGCCCGCAGCAGATCGCTTTGCCTTTGCCCGAGGCCATGCGCGGCGCGGTGCTGGTGGGCGATGCCGCGATTGAAAAATACCGCCTGCTGGCCGTGGCCGTGGGACTGGCTGTGTTTGCCGCACAAATGTGGGTGCTGGGCCGCACCAAGATCGGCTTGCTGATTCGCGCGGGCGTGCAAGACCGCGAAATGGTCGAGTCGCTGGGCTACCGCATCCGACGCTTGTTTGTGGGGGTGTTTGTGGCGGGCAGTGCGCTGGCAGGCTTGGGCGGCGTCATGTGGGGGCTGTACCAGCAAAACGTGGTGCCGCAGATGGGCGCTCAGGTCAACGTGCTGATCTTCATCGTCATCATCATTGGCGGGCTGGGCTCGACCGGTGGAGCCCTGATCGGGGCCTTGCTGGTGGGCCTGATGGCCAACTACACCGGGTTTTTGGCCCCCAAGGTCGCGCTGTTTTCCAACATCGCGCTGATGGCGGGCATCTTGCTGTGGCGTCCGCAGGGCGTGTACCCCGTTGCCAACCGCTGAGGAAAATCCCATGCTCAACCGTTTGATTTCCAACGACCGGCCACGCAGCCGCCTGCTCGCCGCCGTGCTGATCGTGATCTTGCTGGGCCTGGCCTTTGCACCGTTTTTGTTCCCGGGCGTCAAGGCCTTATCCGTTGCGGCCAAGGTGCTGATTTTTGTGGTGCTGGTGGCGGGCTTTGATTTGCTGCTGGGTTACACCGGCATCGTGAGCTTTGCGCACACCATGTTCTTTGGCATCGGAGCCTATGGCATTGCCATCTCGTCCAACACCTGGGGGCCAACCTGGGGCGCGATCGGGCTGGGCTTTGCACTGTCGCTGGTCCTCACGCTGGTGCTGTCGCTGGCCATTGGTTTATTCTCTCTGCGAGTCAGAGCTATCTTTTTTGCCATGATCACGTTGGCCGTGGCGGCGGCTTTTCAGACGCTTGCGTCGCAATTGTCCGACTTCACCGGCGGCGAAGACGGCCTGAGCTTCAAGTTGCCCGAGTTGCTGCTGCCCAGCACCGAGTTCAGCGAAGAGCCGTTCTTGGGCGTGTCGCTGGATGGGCGCTTGCTGTGCTACTACCTGCTGTTTGTGTTGGCGGTGGGCATGGTTTTGTCGCTCTTGCGTATCGTCAACTCGCCCTTTGGCCGCGTGCTGCAGGCCATCCGCGAAAACGAATTCCGGGCCGAAGCCATTGGCTACCGTGTGGTGGTGTACCGCACGCTGTCGAGCGTGCTGTCGGCGCTTTACGCCTGTGTGGCCGGGGCCATGCTGGCGCTTTGGCTGCGCTACAACGGGCCCGATACCTCGCTGAGTTTTGAAATCATGATGGACGTGCTGCTGATCGTGGTGATTGGCGGTATGGGCACGATCTATGGCGCGGCCATTGGGGCTGTGTTGTTTTTGCTGGCGCAAAGCTATTTGCAAGACCTGCTGCGGCTGGCGAGCGAGGCCACGGCTTCGCTGCCTTTGCTGTCGGCCTTGTTGTCGCCCGATCGCTGGTTGCTGTGGCTGGGTTTGCTCTTTGTGCTGTCGGTGTATTACTTTCCGACCGGGGTAGTGGGGCGATTGCGCAGCCGCGCCGCACTCAGGGCGTTTGCATCAACGAAACCGGGTTGAGGCTGAAAGCGGGGTTAATGCTGACATGACTTTCTCATCCCACTACATCACCTGCGCCGGGCTCGAAATCCATTACACCGACTGGGGGAAGGCCGACAAAGGCACGGTCATCGCTTGGCACGGCCTGGCCCGCACCGGGCGCGACATGGACGAACTGGCCACGCACCTGAGCGGGCAGGGCTGGCGCGTGATAAGCCCTGATACGGTGGGCCGGGGCCTGTCGCAATGGAGTGCTGACCCGGAAAACGAATACTGCCTGGCGTTTTACGCCCGCATCGCCCGCGAGCTGATGGACGGCCTACAGCTGCGCGTCGTGCACTGGGTGGGCACGTCCATGGGCGGCGCGATTGGCACGGTCTGCGCGGCGGGCCTTGTCGAACCGACTTTGAAACACCGCATCTTGAGCCTCACGCTCAACGACAACGCACCCGAGCTGGCCCAAGCGGCCATCGACCGCATCAAGGCCTATGCGGGCACGCCCCCGGCCTTTACCACGGTAACCGAACTCGAGGCTTTTTTTCAACGGGTCTACAAACCATTTGGTTGGCTGAGCGATGCCCAGTGGCGCCGCCTCGCCGAAACGTCTACCCGCCGTTTGCCTGATGGCCGCATCACGCCGCACTACGATCCGGCCATGGTGATGCAGTTCACAGCGCATCCCAACGACTATCTGATTTGGACGCACTACGACGCCATTGAGGTGCCCGTGTTGCTGCTGCGCGGAGCGCAGTCAGATCTGGTCTTGCCCGAAACCCTCAACGAGATGCGCCGACGTGGACCCGGTGCCTTGGGCTTGCTCCACCTCGTTGAAGTGCCTGGTTGTGGTCATGCCCCCGCCCTGAATGTGGATCAACAATTGGAGCATGTAACAGCCTTCATCGATGCAATTTAAAGTTCGCACAAACTTTGCTAACTTATCGATTTTTAACCTTAGCCCGCTCGATCAAAACAGCAAACAAAATAGTTAAATAATAGGAATGAGGGCGGCTATGATCGCTGCTCTTTTAAAAGGTTTCCATGGCGGGCATTCACATTACCGATATCGAGTCGGCCATCAATTACTGGCGCGTTCAAATTCCCTCCCCGGACGGCGTGGCGCTGCCTGCCCCCACGCGGG